>Ga0207098_10062_pt1 | contig 33687 bp, 30 predicted proteins | sample Alteio_BWMinHeat_84_FD_153548 | JGI IMG/M metagenome (GOLD analysis project Ga0207098, IMG submission 153548) | Enriched cells from forest soil in Barre Woods Harvard Forest LTER site, Petersham, Massachusetts, United States -... | ecosystem: Environmental > Terrestrial > Soil > Temperate forest >...
AGTAATGAAGCGGTTCTTCGAATGCCACGGATCGTGGCCGACTCAGACATAGGAACACCGTTTCCTTCACTGGCAGCTCACGATTTCGCTTTCGAGCGAGGTAAGCAGTGAATCAATGCGCGAACAAATCGAGGGAAACGGAATCGCCCCAGATATTTCCATCCTCTGGTCCTTCGAAGAGGCAACAGCCGGGATCGATCGGCAACCGAACGGTGAGGCAAAGGCATTGCGCGCCGCATAGTCTTTGTGTGCGACTCGACGGAGATAGATCTGCGGCTTCTAACGATCGTCGAAGGTGACCGAGGCGCCAACAGGCGATTTCCTATGGCCCTTGACTAAACGGACGAAAGCATGTGCCCCATCCTCATTTTCTTGGTTGCAAGATAGGAGATTGCATCGGGGCTCGGATCAACATCGCAACCCAAACGCTGAACGACCGTAATTCCGGCTTTCTCGAGTGCCTCTACTTTTTGAGGGTTGTTGGTCAGAAGCCGTACTTCGGTGATACCAAAGAAGCGGAGAACGTTTGCCGGCAGGACAAAATCGCGCAGATCCGCACCGAAACCGAGACGCTCGTTCGCTTCTACAGTGTCGAACCCCTGATCCTGAAGTTCATACGCTCTGAGTTTCGCCATTAGCCCGATTCCTCGACCCTCTTGACGTTCATAGATCACGATCCCAGATCCTTCTCGGGCAATGGCTCGCATGGCAAAGTCCAGTTGCTCTCCGCAGTCGCAGCGCTGGGATCCAAAGACGTCTCCGGTGAAGCACTCGGAGTGAATCCTAACAAGGGGAGTGCCTGACATGACATCGCCCAGGATCAACACGACTGCGGACTCGAGCTTGCATCCCGCGGACCTCTCAAAACCCAGCGCCCGGAACCGTCCCCACCTTGTCGGAAGAGACGTGCGGGCGACGCACTCTATGGAAAAGAAGCTGTCGTCGCGTTTCATATTTCCGCCTCTGGCAAGGCTTGGATTTTGTGATCCACGAGTTCGGCTACGCTTAACACCACCATGTTGTGCCTGGCAGCAAATAGATCTATATCCGTTCCCTTGGCCATCGTTCCGTTCGGATTCATCAGTTCGGAGAGGACTGCTGCAGGTTTCAATCCAGCCAATCGCGCCAGCTCAATCGAGCCTTCGGTATGCCCTTGCCTCTCTAAAACGCCTCCACCAGCCGCTCGAAGCGGAAAAACATGTCCGGGACGCGCGAGATCCGATGCCACTGCATTGTTCGCAATGGCCGTACGGATCGTAGTGACTCGATCCGCGGCAGACACTCCGGTCGTGATGCCTTTACGCGCTTCTATGCTCACGGTGAACGGCGTCTCGAATCGGCTCTCGTTGTTTGAAACCATCGGCGGCAATTCCAGGCGCTTGCATGATTCGTCGGTCAAACACAGACACACAATTCCGCTACACTTGCGTATTAGCATGGCCATAGCTGAAATAGAAAGTCGTTCAGCAGCCACGATTAGATCAGCTTCGTTCTCGCGATCACAATCGTCGACGAGTATGACCGGATGGCCCCGGCGGAGGTCTATGACTGCTCGAATGAGCCGATTCTCAAATGAGAACATCACCGGCTCAAGCGTTGTGTCGGGGGCGGCGTTGGAAACAACGGACATATGAAATGCTCCTCGCTGGAGGGGAAATTCACGTGGACTACCGATTACCTGTGGGGTCGATTGGCAGCGTGAAAGTAAAGGCAGAGCCGCGGCCGCGCTCACTTATTACGCTCACAGAGCCGCCGTGCGCTTCGACGATAGCCTTCGCGATTGGCAGTCCCATTCCCGTTCCTTGGACCGAGTGGCGCTGGTCTTTTCCGCGATACAATTCATCAAAAATCAAGTGTTGTTCGTGACTATCAATCCCATTGCCCCGATCGATCACAGTGGTCATCACGAATTCTCCGTTCAACTCCACGGAGACCGTAATCGGTTCTTCGGGCGGCGAATACTTGCTCGCGTTTTCAAGCAACTGTGCCAGGGCTTTTTTGGCTAGCCGTAGGTCGGCTCGAACGGCTGGCAGTCCCAAGGGGACTTGGACCTGAATCGAATGTGCGCCGAGCAGTGCCCTGCAATCTTTTCTTGCAGCATCGATAATCTCCTCGATTGCACGTGGTTCCAGAGTGAGCCTCTCTCCCGTATCGAGCCGCGCTTGTTCCACTGCCTCGCCAACCAGCAAATTGAGCCGATCCGTCTCCTCGTCAATGATCGTGAGCAATTCCCTGCGCGCGTCTGACTTCAAGCGCGGAAATGTGAGGAGCGCGGCCACGGATGTTTTGATCGAGGTGAGCGGCGTTCGCAACTCGTGTATCACGGAGTCGAGTACCGCCTTCCGAAGCAATCCGGCTTGCCGAACGACCCCACGCATTCCTCGGTGATCTAGCGAGCCAACGTAAGGCTCGGACAATGCTGTCGACTGCTGGTCCGTCATAAGCATCTCCCTATTTACTGAGCACTGTTCGTCTCGGCTACTTTCGTGTTACGCGCTTTGAAGTGAGCATTCATCTATTCTGCAGACTCTTGGATCGATGATCATGCTTTCGCCGATGTGATAGTAACTATTCGGGTCGGGCGCCGAAATTACATCTATCTAGTAGCGAGCCCGGTTCAGACGATTCGGTGTCGCTGGTTACGAGTCAATACAAGGAACATGTAATTTATTCGGATCACTCGTGGTTGATACCATCACTCAGTCGAAGGGCCGACATCAACTTGGGAGTCACACCTATGAGGTGTAAAGGGTACTTCGAATCGGTTCTCGTTGTTTGAGGCCATCGGTGGTAGTCTCAGGCGATCGCATGTTTGTACCATCAAACATAAGCACACTATCCCGCTGCATTCACGGATAAGCATGGCCATTGCTGGAATGGAGAGTCGTTCAGCGGCTACGATGAGATCTGCCTCGTTCTCGCGATCAGAATTGTCAATGAGTATGACCGGGTGGCCCCGGCGCATGTCTTCGACAGCGTGAACGAAGCGAGCCGCAAATGGGAGACCCGCGGGCTCAAGGATCGTGGTGGCAGCAGGGGCGTTGGGAAAAGCTGACATATGAAACGCTCCTCGTTGATTAATACTCGGACCGTTTCAGGGTGGCCGGAATTGTAATCATCGATGCAATTGCCCAGGCAAATGCATCGGTGTACGCCTTCTTTCATCCGGACTGTAACCGTCGGCCCTGGAATCTCACCAGGTCTACTACCCTGCAATCGGGCAAGCTGGCCGGCTTTACTGCCGGTGGGGACTTTCGCCCCGCCCTGAAGACGAGTTTTGTCGTAATTCGAAATGGCGTCGATTCGCAGCTACGAAGCGACGGTTGGCGAGAGGCTCGATCTCCTCCGGTCGACTCAGGGTACCGACCCGCAGCTCAACGCGCAATTACATGTTCATATGAGGCCAACTGGCTCATCGATAAGCAAGATTGATTAGACGCCCCCTTTGCGAAGAAGAGTGAGGATCCGGTTCACCAGGACAAAGCGGCTCTCGTTAGGTTGTGCAGATAACAATGCTGAATTGAAGCGCCGATTGCTGGACTTTGCGAATTGATCACGTTTGTACTCCAGGCCATTTGCGAAACCTCGCTCCCAGAAGGATCGGACCTGTTGTCATCGCATTGAGGAGACGTATCTTTGACCGCTGTCGTGCGCATCAATGCAATATGCCGCGGGTGTGACGCACGCGTATCCGCGAGTCACGCGCAGTTCATAAGGGCACCAGGCTTTGCGTGCTGCGCTAATGATCCGTGCGTATCAAAATAGGGTTTCACCCCTTCAAGCGCGCCCCCTCCCTGAAGCAGCAATCGATTTCTTCCTGAGTAGAGAGAGTCATCCACCTGCGAGTCACCTATGCCTAAAAGCAAGCCGGTCTCTCGCTTGGAGTACCCCAGCACATCACGAAGGAAAACGACACAACGCTCCCGCCGCGGCAGAGCGGCCATGCGAGCTTCCAATTCAGCCAGCTCGGCGGATCCACAATCAAACAGCTCAAATCCATCCGGACATTGTTCCAAGGAAGGCATGACGAGGGCCGCCAGGACGACAGAGCGAACAGCATACCGGTAACGAAATTCTTCGGGAATATCTCGGTCCGCAATTTTAGACTCCGCATTGAATAGAACGACTGCCGGGGAACACGGCCCCTCGGTGAGAATCCTTGCGGTCGAAGAAAGTGCTTCACTGTGAATCACGAACAGATTGCGCCACTGGCACGCCAGCAATTCGCTGCAATGCTTCTCGCTGCCTGCTTCAGGTCGCGTTCCATTCAGCATGACCGGGGGAACTAACATATATCACCTCATTGACGATCGATTGGGGAAGCGAGAATTCATCCATTCCGTTGCTTCGGGAATCGATGATGCTCTCGCAAAGGGTCATGGTAGACATTTTCGCTGGGCGCCGAAATCACATGTTTCTGGTAACCAGTCCGAAAGAAATGTCGTTGCCTTTGCGATCTTGCGACGTCAGAGCTGTGCCAAACGGAGACGCTAACTGATGCGATGTCAGAAGGCCCAATTCATCGACATGCCGCATTAAAACAAGTACCTTAGGGCCGATGTACGGTTACGTGCGTTTACAAGGCGTCAGGCCCCCATTGCCTCTAAGCGTGGGGTCGTGATGCGCAGTGGCGCCGCGACGATCTTCAGAAAGTAGATCTCCTTGGGTTGACACAATAGACACCCCGGCTCTTGCGCCGACAAATGAACACGCACTTGATGTCAGTAAAGACGCACTACAAGAAATATGTAATTTCATCGGGGCGCTCATCGTTGTTACGATTTCCCAGTCGAAGAACTGTATCATCCAGGAGTCTACGAAATGAGCTCTGTATCCGCAGTTAAGGAGGAAACTCAAGCTCTGGATCCTTTGGGCGAGAGCATCATCGATAAGCTAAACAATCCCGCGACCTCGTCAGACTTCGATTTCCATGAAGGCGTGAAGCGAGTTTTGGCAGACGTTGGAATGTCAGCCGCGGACAGTGGTGGACAAGTCTCGTTCTATGGCCAGGATCCGATCGTTCCTAGCCGGATCCGATTTGCGACGATGGCGGGCATCGGCCTTGCTGCCAAGACCATTGCGGCCGCCGCGGTGTGGAGAGACCGAACTGGACAGGGACAAGACATTTATGTTGACGTTCGCAAAGCTTGTCGACGCTTCGCCGGCTTCTTCGAGGGGATCTGGGAGACCGTGAACGGGCGCTCTCCCGCAATGGGTTTCATCGAAAATAATCCCTTCTTTAAGTTTCCGCTCTTCCGTGAGACACGCGATGGCCGGCATGTCGTGACTCTGAACTTCTACCCGGAACTACTTCAACGTGCACTCAACTTCTTTCGCTGCAGCGACAGTGTCGAATCGCTGCAGAATTCCATTCTGCAGTGGCGTGCTGATGACTTAGAGGTTGCGGCAGCTGAAGAGGGATTAGTCCTTGCCAAAGTTCGTTCGTTTGAAGAGTTGCGCGAGGAGGTGCAGTACAAAGAAGTGCTCGCAAAGATGCCGTTAATATCCATCGAGAAGATCGGAGAAAGTGAGCCCATTCCTTTCAAGCCGGAGGGCAAAGCTCCACTTGACGGAATCCGAGCTTTCGGAATGGGGCACGTGATTGCCGGCGCGGCAATTGGTAGAGATCTGGCATTCTATGGTGCTGATGTCCTGAATATCTGGAGGCCGAACAGCACCGAAGTCGAGGCCTTCTTCTGGGACGTTCAGGTTGGCATGCGCTCAACCATTCTGGATTCCTCCAAAGAAGATCGCGCCAAATTCGATGGCTTGCTCAAGGATGCCGACATCTTCTTCGCAAACAAGCGCCCTGGTTATTTGAAATCTCACGGATTGGACGCAGAAGAGTTATGCGCAAAAAAGCCCGGACTGATCCATGCCACAGTCGTCCTTCACGGGGAAAAGGGGCCGTGGTCGAACCGGCCTGGCTTTGATGAGATTGGTGCAACGGTGTCGGGTCTCTTCGCGCTCGAAGGGTCTCTCAGCAGCCCGAAGCAGCCACCTATAGTGCCCATCTGTGACAACGTTGTCGGCTGGCTCGGTACTGTCGGCGTTCTCGCAGCGCTGCGCAGGCGAGTCGTGGAGGGAGGAAGCTACAAGGTCGTTGTCTCGCTCACTCGCACTGTGCTCTGGCAACTCTCGCTCGGCATCTTCGACAAAGCCTATGCTCAAACAACGGCTGGCTCCACTGAAGAGCACGCAAATGTCGCTCCGGATCTGTTCACCGCAGAGACGCCGCTCGGCACGTACCAGGGCCTCGACGAGCAGGTCTACCTGCCCAAGTCTCCTGGATCATATCGGACCGTGATCGTTCCGCGGGGATCGAACAAACCTGAGTGGCTGAGTTGATCCGGGTATTCGCATCCGATTTTTGGGCTACCGGTATCTCTGCGCGGCTCGGTTTTGGCAATACCCGGCTCAAACGACCGCCCACAGACAAGAAAGGAAAAGAAGGGGCCGTACGTGGCGCACCCCCGTAGACGAAGTGGCAGAGATGTCCAGAACGCCGGGGCGAGTACAAGTAGCTGTTTAGCCCCATTTAGTGACTGGCGCTCGAGCCACCTTGATTGAACTGGCATTGAATTTCATCTTAAAGAAGAGAGGACATCATGAGTTCCGGAAAGCTCTACATTCTCCAGTACCGACCAGGCGGTGAAATCATCGAGATGGATCCCGATGGCGGCAATCGCCGCACCCTGCTTGGGAATCTTCTCGACAACGTGGACGGGATCATCATCAACAGGACGACCAAGACGTTGTACTGGACAAACATGGGACCGGCGATCGGCCCACGTGAAGGCGAGTTCTTTCAGTCCGATGGCTCAATAGAGTGCATCGGGCTAAGCGGTGCTAATCGTCACAAGTTGGTCGGTCATGGTCTGACCGTGACGCCCAAGCAACTAACCGCCGACTTTGATGCAGGGTTTCTGTATTGGTGTGATCGGGAGGGCATGCGCGTCATGCGCTCGGACCTTGACGGCTCAAACGTGACCGTTCTCGTTCGCAACGGTGTGTTCCCCGCCGATTCGCAGGACGTTATGCGTCACTGCGTCGGCATTGCCGTCGATCCGGTCAACCGCTATATCTATTGGACGCAAAAGGGGCCGCCGGATGGTGGTAAGGGGCGCATCTTCCGAGCCGGACTCGACATTCCGGCCAATCAGCAGCCTGAAAACCGCACTGATATCGAATTGCTGATCGATCACTTGCCTGAGCCGATCGATCTCGAACTCGACAGCAAAAGCAACCTTCTCTACTGGACTGACCGAGGCAACCTCGAGGGCGGCAACTCGCTGAACCGTGCCCATATCGGTACCAAGCAACTCGAGAACCACGAGGTGCTCGCGACTGGACTGCAAGAGGGCATTGGCCTTGCCATCGATCACGCCAATCAGCGTGCGTTTACGACGGAGCTCGGTGGAGAAGTGCGCGTGGCCCCGCTTGAAGCCAAAGCGCAATTCACCGCGATTGCCAAGTTAGGGGTACTAACTGGAATTGCCTACGTTGCGTAAGCGGCGAGGCTCGTCTCTGTTCTTCTAAACCGCTACCTTCGAGCCGGAATGCAATCCGGATGAAGGACGCGTATTGAACATCCAATCGAGGAGAGTATGAAGAATGATCTCAATGTAAGAACAGTCGGTATCGTGGGCTGTGGGCTGATCGGGATGAGCTGGGCGGCTTACTATCTCGCGAAAGGATTTACGGTGCGCGCAACCGATCCCGTGGCGGGTGCCGAGGGGAAAATGCGCGCATATATCGATAGCGCATGGACGCTATTGGAGGAAATGGGTCTTGAGCCAGGCGCCGATAAGAACAACCTGACGTTCTCCACGAATCTGAAGGAGTCGCTGAAAGGCGTGGACTTTGTCCAAGAAAATGGTCCGGAGCGGATCGATCTCAAGCTCAAGCTCTTTAAAGACATTTCTGACGCCGTTGACCCCGAGGTCATCATTGCGAGTAGTTCTTCGGGCATTCCTGTGTCGAATTTCCAGACAGGGGCGACCAACCCGGAGCGTATCGTACTTGGGCATCCTTTCAATCCGCCGCACGTTGTGCCGCTGGTCGAAGTCGTTGGGGGCAATCTAACATCCACTGAGAACGTCACACGTGCGGTGAACTTCTATACACAGATCGGCAAGAAGCCAATCCGCATGAAGAAGGAAATGAAAGGTCACATCGCGAATCGCCTTCAGGCCGCAGTGTTTCGTGAGGTGCTGTACCTCCTGGATCAAGATGCGGCGAGCCTGGCCGACATCGATATCGCTATGGCCCACGGTCCCGGACTGCGATGGGCCATTCTCGGCCAGTTCATGAATGCGAATCTGGGCGGTGGAGACGCTGGCATCAAACATCTCCTCGAGCATCTCGGTCCAGCGATGGAAGGTTGGTGGGCAGATCTCGGTCGCATCGAGCACGTAACGCCGCAAATGGCTGGGAAGGCCGAAGCCGGAATCAACGAGATTCTCAAGATACACACGGCCAGTGACATCGCAGCGGCGCGTGACAATGTCTTGTTGCAGACACTCAAGGCAAAGGTTGCAGACAAAAGGCTGCCATACTGAGTACTCATTTCATTTCACAAGTGAGAAGTCCTTGAGCCAGGCGGGGCCATCGCAGTTCGAACCTGGGGTGCGATGGCCGAAGGAGCAACTGGGGAACGTAAAGCTGTCGCCTTCGGCACTACGCTCTGATCGAACACATTCAAAAGGATCTCACAATGTCTAGAGACGTGGCGGTCATATCGAGAAATGCCGGGTACCTGCAGAACATCTCGATCGGACAACACCAATTCCAAGCCGACGAACCGGTCGAGGAGGGTGGAGGCGATGCCGGCCCAAATCCATACGAACTTCTCCTGGCAGCACTCGGTGCATGCACCAGCATGACTCTTCGTATGTATGCCGGCCGGAAACACTGGCCTTTGGAAGAAACTCGGGTCCGATTGAAGTATGGAAGGATGCATGCCGGGGATTGCATCGACTGTGAAACGAAAGAAGGACTGGTCGATTGGATCGAAAGAGAGATTTTGTTGGTCGGAAATCTGACCGATGAGCAGCGTCAGAGGCTTTTAGAAATAGCGAACAGATGCCCGGTACATCGGACTTTGACATCCGAAATACATATTGCGACCCGTTTAACAGACTTCCATAAAGAATTTCACTTTTACCCCCCGACCTCGCTGCCTGCGAGCACGTCAGAGTAACAGCTGACTCCCAGGAGAAGCTGAGTCTCACGCCGGCGAGGTTGTCTGTTGTTGACACGACACCCGCTTCTAAAAGATCGACTGAAAGGCGTCGTTCCTGGTACGGTTCCCCCTCTCGATCGTGGGCAGACGGTAAAACGGAATCGATGACAATTGCTTTCAGACTCAACACTACTTGCTGCTCTTCGCGATTAATAGAGCAAATACGACAGGCAAATATGCAATCGATGCAAACAACAACCGCCTGGCGTGTCGGTTCGACTTTTCCAAAGCGAGTACAGACCCGTAATAAAGAAATATGGATCCGGCCAATAGAATTTCAATGATGTAACTCGCATCTGCATGTCCGGAAAACGCAGGGAAAAGGGTTAAAGGGATAAGAGCCAGAAGCGGCAGGACGGTCATGTAATTAACAAACGCAGATTGCCGCTCAGCCAGTGGCAATACGCGATAACCGGCTCGTTTGTAGTCATCCCGGTACATCCAGGCGATCGACATGAAGTGAGGGAACTGCCAGAGAAACAGGATACCGAATAGAAGCCATGCTTCAGAACTAAGATGTCCCGTCGCGCCTGCGCAGCCGATCAATGGCGGCATTGCCCCAGGGACCGCCCCCGTGAGCGTACACACCGGAGATTTCCGTTTGAGCGGAGTGTAGATCATGAGATAGAAAGTGAGCGTGAACAGCGCAAGTGCGCTTGCGAGGAGATTCACCGAAGCCGCCAAGAAAACGCTGCCGAATCCGGCCAATGAGACCCCGAGTGCAAGCCCGACCGACGGCTTTAGATGACCTGCAGCGAGCGGACGGCGTGCGGTGCGCCGCATTTGTGCGTCGAAGCGCCGTTCGATGTATTGGTTCAGTGTACCGGTGCCGCTTGCTACGAGAAGTACACCGACGAGCGTGCATGCTAAAAGGGGAAGAGGAAAAGGGCACGGTTGATGTGCCTTACCCAAATAGAAACCAGTGAAGGTCGCGAAAGCAATCAGGAAATTTACTTCCGGTTTGGTGAGTGTCCAGCAGGCCGAGATTGTGGAGTAAAAGGCACGCAGCAAACACGAGTGCCTGGTCGGAGATTTGCACGTTTCTGGGCGGATCCGGGTCTCCATCATCGTCAGAGAAACTCCTTCGGCGTTTGCTGTTCGACCATGAGGCCTCCGTTGATCGGTCTTGAGCGCCGCTCTTTGTGCGATGTCGACAACAGCCGGCCCGAAGATCAACCACATGTACCACGCTATCAGGACTGAATCTGCTATTCGTTGCGCAATCGTCACAACTCCACCTGGATAGCCGCTCCGGAAAATGGCAGTCGGCTGCCAACCCGATCGCGTTCGTGCCAAGTAACAAGGCAACATTTCGGGAGATATTAAAGATCCTGCCGCTGCGGTCCATCGAGCGGGCTATAGAACCCCGTTCTCACCGAACACACATCGGGGCAGCCGCTTGGCCATTCGTATTCGCGCGGCCCAATGAAAAGCTTGACCCCTGTTTCCTCAATGTCAATCCTCATTTCGACTCCGGATGCAAATCGAGGATCGAAAGAACATCATCGTCGATAGCTTAGTGTTCGCCTGCAATCCCATACATGGCCTGGCCTCCATGGCTTCGCTCTTTCGGCTGAGGGGTGGGTGACAATCACACCCATCGCTTAAGAAGTCAGAATGTGTCCCTTTACTCAGCACAGAGCAATGCTAGCGATGGAGCATCCGATAGACAATTACATGTTCTTGTTACTTCCCCAGACGCATTAATTGACGTTGCTTGGTCTCACAGTTGGGAGTCGGTTAATAGGAACATGTGATATTCCCGACGCAGGTTCAGCAGTAGGATCGCCCTTGTGATGAGAGTGTGCAACCAAGAGCAACGGACGCTATGAACCATGTAATGATCTGCCGTTTATCAACGGCAAGAGAGCTCACTTTGAGCACGAAGATACTCCGTCCGTGTGATCAATGGTGGCGGATCATAACCTCTCGAGATTCGTTAGCTCAGCCTGTCCGCAGGGGAGAACCAGATGAGTACCACCCTCTACAATCCCGGTGACGCGCATGCCGCGCCGGTTGGAGCCCTCCGCAAACAGAGTGTTCCGTACGCGGGATCGAAACCCAGCAATTCTCTTGGCTCGAAGCCGTTGTCGAGAGCGAGCCTGCGCGATGCAGATTTCGTAGGTAGTAACGGCGTAGAGTCTGAAGATGATTTGATCACTGCGGCACAAAATGGGGATGAGCACGCTTTTATGTTACTGTGTGGGCGGTATTCTTCCATGGTGAAGATGAGGATACGCAGAATCGTCCGGAATCAGGAGGACGCAGAAGACGCACTTCAGGACACACTGATGCGAGCCTATCTGCACCTGACTTCTTTTCGTCGATCCTGCAAATTCTCAACCTGGCTCACAACTATCGGAGTGAATTCGGCATTGATGATTGTGCGAAAGCGGAGGCTTCGCAGAGAGACCAATACTGACGCGAGCAGTCTGGATACGGGACCGTTGGAACCGCAGGAGCCCGTTGACAGATCGCCAGGACAGGAAGAGCTCTATTCGAAACGACAAGCCATTCTTCTATTGAGACGGGAAGTCGAGAAATTGCACCCTAGTCTGCGCTCGGTTGTCAGCCACTATTACGGTAGTGACTGTTCCTTGGAGGAAACGGCGATTTCGCAAGAGATCTCTTTAGCTGCGGCAAAGTCTCGTCTTATGCGTGGTCGAGTCTGGCTGCGTTCCCGGCTCTCCAAATATGGCTTGTCGAAATCCGATCATTGAGCTCGGCCAGCCGCGGGACGCCCGCCTTTTCAGCCGTGTGAGTGTGGCAACCAAAGTCGCGTGGGGTGCGATTCACTGCCACCGATCGCATCGAGTTGGGTTTCAGAGGACACTCTGGGTGTGTGCTGATGCCTACACCGTAAGCCTCATCCGAGGATATTCCATATTTATGTAGGAACTGCCGTCGGGGTAAACCCATTCTTAAAGATGCGTTTAACGGTTATAATGCCTAGCGTCAAGGGATTTGAAAATGTCGCCTACTCCTCTGTTGCGTGTAAACCGCTTCACCCTGACCGTTGGATCGTCAGCTCATGTTCCCAAGGAGGCGCTCATGGAACCGATGAATGAGCTTGTCTATATCGTGGACGATGAGCCGAGTGTCGGAGAGGCGTTGTCGACGCTGCTTCGGGCTAACGGGAAGCGAGTACAGATCTTCACGTCAGGACAGGATTTTATTGATTTTGCCCGCCGAGATTCATGCGCTTGCCTCATTCTCGATCTCAAAATGCCTGGGTTGAGTGGCCTGGAAGTTCAGAAGATGATTTCGGCAAAGACCTCGATTCCCGTGATCTTCCTGACTGGACGGGGCGACATTCCGTCCACAGTGAATGCGATGAAGGGAGGAGCAGTCGACTTTCTCACCAAACCGGTTGATGAACAAGCGCTACTCGCTTCAGTGGAACGGGCCTTGCGGCAAGATCGCGCGATCCGGCAAGAGGCCGCGGAGCACGCCAAACTGGTCGGGCGGTATGAATCCCTGACGCCGCGCGAACGCGAGATCCTTCCACTTTTAGTGAGAGGTTTACTCAACAAGCAGGCAGCTTTCGACTTAGGGATCACCGAATACACCGTGCAAATCCATCGTGGGCACATTATGCGAAAGATGGAAGCCGACTCGTTTGCGACATTGGTCAAACTCGCGGGCAAGCTCAATCTTGAAACGGTGAGCGCGTCTGACGGGAACACGTAAGGCTGTTTCTTCAAGCTGTGCAGATTGCGCGGGAGTTCTGATGAATGTGCAAGCCAGTACGATCGCGGTTATTGATGACGATCTCCGAGTGCTCGAATCGCTCGTGAATCTATTGCGGTCATTTGGATATAAGGCGCAAAGCTATAAATCTGCAGAGCAATTTCTGGAATCCGGGGCACTCTCCCGAACCAGTTGCATCGTCACTGATGTTGAGATGCCTCAAATGAGCGGTCTGGGCCTTCTGCAATATTTGACAAACAGCAAGAGTACCGTGCCCGTAATCATTATTACGGGAAAGCCTTCGGCACGGACAGAGGCGTTTTATAAAGAGAATGGCGCTCTCGGCTTTTTCAGAAAGCCGGTGGATGGAGATGCGCTTGTGGAACTGATCGGTTCCGTCTGCATGTAGATTGAGCTTGCGCTTCCGGGATCGTCGCCAACCCTGATCTCACTTTAATTGTTGAAGATACGGACCGCACCGCTTTCGAAAGTCGGTCCCCCTCTTCTGGCGTTGTACCATTTTCACCATGGCGAAAGCGACCCCACTTCGATCGTCGGTCAGAGTCGAAGCCATCGCCACATTTTCGACACGTAACCGCGCCGACTGCATAGCGAGAATCTGCCGGAGGGAGTTCTTCGACGGCTGATGCACAGCAGTACCGGCTGTAATCAGATCGTAACGTCAATTCCATGAATATGTATGACGCCAGGGCACGGACCATCGTATCAACCGATTTAATCTGGGCGCATGGCATATCCCCAAATCGGCTCCACACACGCTAGCGGATGCCTTGCCAAAGGACAGGGTAGGGCTCTGGAAATCCGTGGGTGTGCTGAGCAAGCCCTTTTGTGAGGCCGCCCCGAGGTCCCGCGTATTTCGATGAATGAATCGGAACCCAAATCCGATGCCGCAGCGTCTGCGGGCGACCTGCCAGTCGACCGAAGCGGAGCAGGCGATCGCCGAATTGTGGATAGCGTCTCCGGGTACACGCTAAGTGGCGACGTCGATGATCTGTTCCGCTCCAGGGAGTTGCTTCGGGAACGAAAACTACAACTGAATCTCCTGACCGAAACGCTTCCTGCTCTCATATGGAAAGCCGCACCCGATGGCACGATTGTTTACATGAACAAAACAGCAACTGCGTATTGTGGCAGAACCGTTGACGATGTACAGAGAAGTGGCTGGATTGACTTGATCCATCCTGACGATTATGCCGCCGTTTCGGGCCATTGGAACCGTCTCCTGGAAGAAGGGGTCGAGGCGGATATTGTCCTCAGATTCTTGGGAATCGATGGACGGTACAAATGGTTTCATACCATCGCCACCTCTGTTCGTGACGAATCCGGAAAGATCACTGCCCTGCATTCCATCATGCTCGACACTACGGCTCAAAAGAATGCAGAACTAGCCTTACAACAATCTGAGCAGCAGATGCAAAGAATGATGGATACGGTTCCCTCAATGCTGTGGTCGATAGGAACCGATGGTAGTGTGACATTTGTCAATCGGCTGGTACGCGACTATACCGGACTTTCCCTTGATCAGATCCGGGACCGAGGTTGGATTGAGCTTGTACATCCCGAGGAGCAGGAAGAGGTAGCGAGACTATGCCAGCAAGCACTTACCAGCGGTATCCACTGCAAAGCCGAACGCCGAATCCGACGAGCAGATGGAACCTACAGATGGCATCTGACCCGGGCGGAACCCTTCAGAAATGACAACGGGCAAATCGTCCAGTGGTTTGTAGTGGACATAGACATTGACGACCAGAAGCGGGCAGAGGAAAGACTGAGAGCGCTGCGGGCCAGTGTTTCGGACACGTCGAAGACCTCCATAGCCGCAGAAATCTCTGCGTCTATTGCGCACGAGATTAATCAGCCGTTGAGCTCCGTTCTTGTGAACGCGCAGGCATGTGCCCGTTGGCTCAAAGTCGTTCCTCCAAGAATTGAGGAAGCCGTTACGTCTATTGACCGCATTGTGAGGGACGCGCGCTCTGTTGATGCAGTGATGCGCAATGTCCGGTCGTTATTCAAAAGGCAAGCCGCCATCAAGACTCCATGCAATATGGTTGGCTTAATCCAAGATGCGGTTAGCCTTATCAGGGAGGATGTGAACCGCCGCTTGATCCCGATTGATTATGATTTCGAGGGCCCGATCCTCATGGTCCTCGCGGATCGTTTTCAAATCCAGCAGGTCATAATCAATGTTGTTGGAAATGCGATCGAAGCGATGCAGGGCACTGGTCGGCTACCTTCCTTGCGTATTCGAGCTCGGCGAACAGCTGATGACCTGGTGCTCACTGAATTTATCGATAATGGATGTGGACTGCCAGGTCATAGTACGGAAAATGTCTTCGATGCGTTCGTCACCACCAAAAAGGATGGAATGGGTATCGGTCTGTCCATTTCACGTTCGATTGTCGAAGCCCACGGTGGGCAACTTTTTGGGAAGAATAACCCCGTTTTCGGAGCTACCTTCAATCTCTTACTAAGTGGGCCATCGCCAGACATTGCGAGCGAATAAATCCTACGTGCGTCCGCGCTCATAGTGTTCTTCACACTGTCGGCGTCAAACCGGATATCGGGCCAATCCGCTATGCCGGACGCTTCTCTCAACGCTACTAGAAACATGTAATGGCGCCCTCCTCTTGACCGCAGATAGCATGTGCTTGTGTGCGACCTAAAAAGGCGAGCAACATGGGATCACGTGAGCTGGAAAATGCACAAGAGATCGAGAGGGTGGGATCAGGGATCACTGCGGGAGCACCACGGAAGACAGCAGCCATCCCGATCGCCGCGAATTGTCCGTCGGCCGGCGTAATTTGCATTCATAGTCTGATGCCACAACCAGACAAGGAAACCTGGAGGAAGCCGTGCTTGAAACGCATGTTCAAGAATTAAAGAAGCCGAAGGTGCTACCGAAGCCCGACAGCGATTTCTATCGGGTCTTCCAGTTGCTGTCTGAACCCGAACAACAGACGGTCTTGAAGGTTCGTGCATTCATGGAAACCTCCGTCGCCCCAGTCATCAATGATTTCTGGGCGAAGGACTCCTTCCCGTTTGACCTTGTACCCGGATTCCGGGATCTCCACATTGCTGGAGCGGGGTACGAGGGTTATGGGTGCGCGGGCGGCAGCAATCTCTTCGCTTGCTATATTGCCATGGAGATAGCACGAATCGATTGTTCCTTCGCCACTTTCTTTGGTGTGCATAGCGGGCTTGCCATGGGATCAATCTTTCTTTGCGGATCAGAAGAGCAGAAGAAGAAATGGTTGCCGCCGATGGCGCGCCTGGAGAAGATCGGATCCTTTGGTTTAACTGAGCCCCTGGTCGGCTCCGGTGCCGCACGCGGCCTCGAGACAACTGCCCGGCGTGACAGGGACACGTGGATTCTCAATGGTCAGAAAAAGTGGATTGGTAATGCGACCTGGGGAGATCTGACAATCATTTGGGCGAGGGATGTGGCCGACAGTCAGGTGAAGGGCTTCGTCGTCGAGAACAAGAGTCCTGGGTTCAACGTAGAAAAGATTCAACACAAAATGGCTCTACGAGTGGTTCAGAACGGACTGATCACTCTTGACAATTGCGTAGTGCCCGAGGAAAACCGGCTGCAGAACGACACTTCCTTCAGGGATACGGCGCGAGTACTCCGAATGACGCGCGGCTTCGTCGCATGGGAGGCTGTCGGGTGCCAGATGGGAGCGTATGAGAATGCTCTGGCATACGCACAGACTCGCGAGCAGTTTGGAAAACCCATTGCCTCCTTCCAGCTCGTTCAAGATCTCCTGGTGAAGATGATCGGCAACATCACCGCATGCCAATGCATGGTGGTCCGTCTTTCGCAACTGCAGGATCAGGGCAAGCTCGCCGATGAGCACGCATCTCTTGCTAAAGCATTTTGTACCGTCAAAATGCGTGAGACTGTCGGGCATGCGCGAGAGCTTCTTGGAGCGAACGGAATCCTTCTCGACCATAACGTGGGCCGGTTTGTGGCCGATTGCGAGGCAATCTATTCCTACGAGGGCACGCGCGAGATCAATACCCTTATCGTTGGCCGAGCCATTTCGGGTTTCAGCGCATTCGTTTAACTTCCCGTGAGTCTTCAAGTCCGTCATTACCCACGAACAAGATACCGCGATGATATACACCCACTCCATCGGCCGCGCAATGCAATATTTCCCGCACCACACAGCTGTCCTGCGAGATGGCGAGCCAATGACCTTTGTTGAACTGGATACCAGGGTAAGGAGGATCGCCACAGCGCTTCGGCGCCATGGTTTGCAGAGTGGAGAGCGGCTGGCCTTCTTGATGCCAAACGGGGTCGACTACATAGAACTTGTGTATGCATGCAGTCTGCTTGGAGTGATAGCAGTTCCCATCAACACTCGTTATGCCCGTCCAGAAATAGATCGTCTTCTCGAGGATTCACAACCACGAGGTCTCATTCGGCATTCAAAATTTCCTGCTCCGACAGCGCCACCCGATTGGGAACACTTGATTGACCTCGAGACCCTCGACGAGATTGACGAGCAGCCGCATCCAGGAGAGCTTTACGATCCCGATGCCATTCTCGTGCTTCTATATACAAGCGGAACGACAGGACAACCCAAGGGGGCAGCGCTCACACACTCGAACATCTTCTCAAATATCCATGATCTCAACTATTGGCTGGAATACCGGAAGGAGGCTGTTTTTCTTCACGCCTCGCCAATGTTTCACATTGCCGATTTTCCTGCCATGTTTGCGGCTCCTGTGTTCGGCGCGGCACAGACAACTTTACCACGATTCGACCCCGCATCGTTTTGCGAAGCCGTTGAGGCAAGTAGAGTAACGCACACCGTCCTCGTGCCTTCCATGATCAGGATGATTTGTCAATTTGAAGACCTTCATAAGTACAACCTGGAGTCTCTAGATTTAGTGGCCTATGGGGGGGCGCCAATCGCGTCCGCGCTTGTTCGGGAAATTCGGCGTCTGCTGCCAAAAATAAAGCTGCTGCAGGTCTACGGATTGAGCGAGGCCGGTTTTCTGACGGGGTTAACAGATGCTGAGCATGCTAACGAACGACTTCAATCTTGTGGACGCCCTTGCCCCGGCATCGATCTCAAAGTTGTCACGCCCGATGGAAAGCCGGCGATATCTGGTGAAGTGGGCAATCTGGTAGCGCGCGGCCCCGGCATTATGGTGGGCTACTGGCACGACATCGACGAAGACCTTCCGAAAGATGACTCTTCCGTCGTCGAAACCGCAGAGGCATTCACTAACGGGTTCTTTCAAACCGGGGACATCGGTTTGCAGGACAAAGACGGGTACTTCTATATCGTCGATCGTGCAAAAGAGATGATTGTCAGCGGTGGAGAGAATGTCTATTCCGGGGAAGTTGAGGCAGCCATCTACGAGCTGCCGCAGGTGAAAGAGGTCGCAGTGTTCGGCATTCCAGACGAGAAGTGGGGCGAGCTGGTAGCTGCAGCCGTTGTTCTACTACCAGGAACCAACTTGTCTGCAGAGGAACTCACGCTGCACTGCAAGATGCGGATCGCCTCATACAAGGTTCCCCGTTATATCGAGTTCATGACAGAGGAACTCCCCAAGTCCGGGTCGGGCAAGATTCTAAAACGGGTTTTACGGGAGAAATACTGGGTCGGGCAAACCAGACGGGTGTGATGCGTTGGGTCCTCAAGTGATTTCGAAAACCGAGCAGATCGAGAACACTACGACGAGCTTGCCTAAACAGGTTGACGAGCAGATGGAGTAATTGGGAGATCTTATGAGTGCAGGCGAGATTTTCTCAGGACTGAAGGTAGTTGACCTGGCAAGTTTCATCGCGGGTCCCGCGGCAGCGACTATCCTGTCCGACTTCGGCGCGGATGTGATCAAGGTTGAGCCGCCCGAGGGAGAGCTGTGGAGAAGCGGGCATAAGATCCCTCCGCAGCCGCATTCGGAAGAGCCTTATCCCTTTGAATTAGCCAATCGAAACAAACGCGGCGTTGCGCTCAATCTGAAAGCAGCGAGCGCGCTGCAGGTTCTCGAGCGGTTAGCCAAGTGGGCCGACGTGTTCATCGTCAACACGCCGCATGCCGCGCGCAAAAAATTGAAGCTTGAATATGACGATGTCGCGCAGTGGAATCCGGGTCTAATCTATGCGGATCTGACCGGCTTTGGGGAGAAAGGTCCGGACTCCGCTCTTCCGGGGTTCGATCTCACGGCCTTCTGGGCGCGGAGCGGTTTGTTATTCATGACGCGCGATGCTGGAGAACCGCCTACATGGCCCGTGGCTGGGAGCGGCGACAATGCGACTGCTGTCGCCATTTATGGCGCGATCGTCACCGCTCTTTATCGTCGCGAACGCACCGGCAAAGGATCCTACGTCACGACTTCTCTCCTCGCGGCAGGTGTCTGGTCGGCCAGCGTATTTATCCAGGCCGCTCTATGCGGTGCGAGTTTCTATGGGCTGCACGATCGAGCGCACCCAGCAAATGCAGGTTTGAACACGTATCGTTCTTCCGATGGCACCTGGTTCGTTTTGGTAGCTACTCCGGACAAGGTACCCGCGGTTCTAAAAGCACTAGGTCGTGAGGATATCCTGACGGATTCGCGATTCTCAGATCCAGCCAAGCTAGAGCAGAACCGGCCGCAACTGACGGCGGTGCTCGATGAGATTTTTGGTTCGCAGCCAATGTCGCATTGGTATGAGGTCTTTAACGGCGTTCACGTCCCCTTCGGCGCCGTGCGTGAGCCGCAGGAAGTCGTTAATGATCCGCAACTGCGAGCGAATGACATCATCGTACCGCTCGAAGGCGCCGGCGAGAAGCTGACCTCAACAATCAGCAGTCCGATTCAAATGCACGGTATCACTAAGGTACCTGCCAGGCGCGCACCGGGAATCGGCGAGCATAACGATGAAGTGCTAAGGGAACTTGGATTCACAAGTGACGAGATCGCAGGCCTGCGTGCCAGCGGAGCCGCACCACAGGCAGCCCACGCGGAGGTGCCGGCGCACGCTTCAGGGAAAGCCATCTAGCAGAGAGGAGAAAGTGTCATGAGCGCTACAGAAGGATCGATCGATTTCGAAAATATCAAGTATGAGATCAGAGGATCGATCGGTTATATCATCCTGAATCGCCCAAAGGTCATGAACGCGCTCAACCGACGGACAATCGAGGAACTGTACTCTGCGTTCCACGCTGCAAAGGAGGATGGAAAAGTCACAGGCATCATTCTGACTGGCGTTGGAGACAAGGCATTCATTGCCGGCGCCGACATCGCTGAGCTTTCGGCAATCGATGGAGATCAGGCGGGCGAATTCTCCGCGAAGGGCCAGGAAGTGCTCCTGTTTATCGAGACGCTCGGCAAGCCGGTGATCGCCGCGGTGAATGGCTTCGCTCTCGGCGGTGGATGCGAAACTGCGATGGCATGCACCATTCGCGTGGCCGCCGAGCACGCGAAGTTTGGCCAACCGGAGGTCAAACTTGGGATCATCCCCGGATATGGCGGGACGCAGCGGTTGCCGCGGTTAGTCGGTAAGGGCCGCGCTCTGCAACTGATTCTGACGGGCGATCTGATCGGTGCGCACGAGGCCCTCCGTATCGGACTGGTAAATGAAGTGGTCCCCGCAGAGGACCTCTTATCTCGGTGTGAGTGCATTCTCAAACAGATCGCATCCAATGCTCCCCTTGCGGTTCGCCACTCGATTAACGCCGTGAACGAGGGGATGGAGACGGACCTCAGTTCAGGACTGAAGATTGAGGCGAAGTACTTTGCACTTGCTGCCAACACCGAGGACAGGAAAGAAGGCACTTCCGCCTTCGTCCAGAAGCGAGCTCCGCAGTTTCAGGGCATTTGACTGAATAAGTACTCACTCCCGGAAGAAAGGCTTTCGACAAGCGCATTCCCCAACTGACTGGAGCGAAGAATGACAGGAAAGGTTCCCCTGGTTGTGATCGTCGGCGGTGGTTTTGGTGGATTAGCCGCAGCCAAGTCCCTGCGACGAGCTCCTGTTAACATACTGTTGATTGACCGGTCGAATCATCACGTCTTTCAACCACTCCTATACCAGGTAGCGACATCGGTTTTAGCCCCGGGCCAGATTGCCTCTCCGCTGCGCGGTCTTCTGGCCGACCACGAGAATACGTCTGTGATGCTCGGCAATGTGACCGGTATCGACCCGGCCACGCGGCAGGTGATCGTCGACGCCGGAGATAAAAAAGGAGTACGCGTTGCGTATGACTATTTGGTGCTCGCTACGGGGGCGACACACAGCTACTTTGGCCATGATGAGTTCGGACGTTTCGCCCCGGGATTGAAGAGTCTCGCGGACGCTGAATCCTTGCGCAATCACATTCTCAGGGCGTTTGAAGACGCAGAGACTGAGGAGGATCCCGAGCGCCGGAAGGGGTTAATGACGTTCGTCATGGTGGGCGCCGGACCGACTGGCGTAGAGATGGCAAGCGCAATTGCTGTCATGGTCCGGACGACGTTAAGCAAGAACTTCCGTCGAATCGACCCAAAATCTGCGCACGTCATCCTGGTTGACATGGCAAAGCGTCCTCTGGGAACGTTCGCCGAGAGTCTCTCGGAAGCGGCAAAACTTCGTTTAGTGCAACTGGGCGTAGATGTGCGACTCGAGAAGGCAGTTCAAGTGATCGATGGAGAAGGCGTGGTTTTTGGTGATGAGCGGATTCCGAGCAAGACGGTGATATGGACAGCAGGAGTTGCTCCTTCTCCGGCCGGCAAATGGCTTGGATGCGATGTGGATCGCGCAGGTCGTGTCCGCATCGGGCCGGATCTCACGGTTCAGGATCATCCTGAGACATTTGTAATTGGCGACACGGCGTCCCTTGATCAAGATGGGAAGCCGCTCCCTGGAGTCGCGCAGGTCGCCATGCAGCAAGGACGTTACGCCGCAAAATCTATCTTTCGGCAGGTGACCAACAAATCACCGCTTCCCCCTTTTCGCTACTTCGACAAGGGCAACCTTGCTGTAGTCGGTAAGAATTTTGCTGTGCTGCAGAGTGGGCGTTTCAGGATGAGCGGCTTCTTGGCTTGGCTCGTGTGGGCCTTGATCCACATACAGTTTCTGGCTGAGAGCAGTTTGCGGCTCAGTGTCTTCTTTCAGTGGGTCTGGACGTACATCAGTTCAAAGCGGGGTGACCGGTTGATCATTGAACGGCGCGAGAAAGCCTGACGAGGGCACGACTCTCCCACAAATCATTTACTTCTCCTTGAGAGTTCCTCAGCGATGTTTGAATCGAGCTAATGATGCAGTCCCAGTCCGACACGATCTCTGTGGAGTATATTGTGACTGCCGAAGCAGCATCCAGGTTTCAATCACTTGCTATCGTTCGATCGGGTGAACTCAAAAGGAGACTGAACCTAGCTCCAAAATCCGGGTTGTTTTCCGCCCAAAGCCGTCCGTCGTGACCTTCTACGATCGAACGTGAGATGGCGAGCCCGATGCCCATTCCGTTCTTCTTGGTCGTAACGAAAGCGTCGAAGATGTTATCGACGTCATGGACTGACAGACCACATCCGTTGTCGATGAATTCGGTGAGTACCTGATGGTCGGTCGTCTGTCGGACGTGAATCCGCAACAAAGGCGGTCTCTCGCTGACTTGCATCGCTTCGATTGCATTTCCAACCAGGTTCATAATTACCTGTTGGATCTGGAAGCGCTCCACGAGCACCATGAGGACTGGTTCCTGGTAGTCGTACTCAATTGGGATGAACCGACGATTTACATCCTCTTTGATGAGGCTCACGGCATCTTGGACGAGATCCACCATATTGCACGAAGCTTTCAGGATCGGTTGTCTCTTGAACAACGAATAGATATTGCGCATTACTGAGTCTGTCGCCCGCGCATCCCGCACGATGCGCCCAACAGACGTGGCTGCCTCATCGACGTTTGGCGGAGCGAGTCCGAGCCAACGGGAACATGCCTGCGCGTTCGAAAGTATGGATGTCAGGGGTTGATTAATCTCGTGGGCAATTGATGCAGAGATTTCCGTGCCCATCGACGTCCTCGACGTTTGTGACATCTTTGTGCGAAGTTCTTGAAGTCTTTCTTCCGCACTTTTGCGGTCTTCGATGTCCGTTAGAATTCCATACCACTTAAGAATCGTTCCATGCTGATCGCGTAACGGCAAGGCGCGAACCAGAAACCAGCGATAGACTCCGCGTGAGTCGCAATGGCGTGCTTCATTTTCAAATGGGACGCCCGTTTTTAGCGATGCTCGCCATTTAGTCAAATGTGGTTCCAGATCATCAGGGTGCACGGCAAGCGTCCGGCCAAAGCCCAAGATGGCTTTCTCGGCCGATCCGGTAAATTCCATCCAGCGCCGACTGGCGAATTCATGCGACCCGTCGGGCCCGGCAGTGAACGCCATCGCCGGAATCGTTTCTACAACCTCCCGCAGATGCTCTTCTTCTCGTCGCAGATGCTGAATGCGCAATCGATATAGTCCCGCGAGCAGCGCCACGGAAAGTGCAATGCAAAGCGTCCGAAACCACCAGGTAGCCCACCAGGGAGGCAGGACTTCAATACGAAGCTGCGCACCTGGCTCGGTCCACGGGCCACGGCTTGTTGCACCCTGCACGCGAAAAGTGTAAATACCCACCGGCAGAGTCGTGTAACTGGCGAACCGCTGATCGCCGCCTACCTCATTCCAATGTTGATCCAATCCTTCCAGCATATAGCGATAGCGGTTCGTCGCAGGGTTAAAGTAGCTCAGAGCAGAAAACTCGATCGAGAAGATGTTTTGCTTGTGAGAGAGGGTGACTGCATTGGTGAAGTTGATGGTTTTCTCCAACGGCGAGCCAGTTTCGGGGGCCACACCGGTTCCAAAGAGCCTGAAATCGGTCAGAACAATCGGGGGGGTATACATGCTGGCTGTCACTTTGTCCGGGAAAAATGCGGTCGCCCCGCTGAACCCCCCAAAAAACATTTCACCTGTCGAACTCTTGTGGCATGCGCCCCAGCCGGTCAAATCGGGGCCCGGCAGTCCGTCCGCTGTTGAGTAATCCTGGAATGTCTTCCTCTGTGGATCGAATCTCGCGACACCATCGTTTGTGCTCATCCAGAGATCACCGCGGCCATCTTCGAGGATGCAGCTCACTGCGTGTCCAGGGAGGCCATCGCGCTGCGTGTAGGTAGTGAATGTGCCTGTTCTCCGGTCAAGTTTGTTCAGCCCATCCTGGGTACCTACCCACATCGTGCCCATGCGATCAACGTGCACCGAGTTCACGCGGTTGTTGCTCAAAGTGCCGGGACGATTTATGTCGTGCTAATAGACTCTGAGCTGTCCCGTCACTGGATCGAATTGTTGCAGGCCTCTAGAGTCGGTACCAAGCCACAGAATTCCTTCACGGTCTTCGACCATTTCCAGATACGGCAATCGTCCGTGAGATCCCAGCTTATACGAGGTGAAGCCTTCAGTCGCCGGGTTGAAGCGGTTCAGCCCATCCTGCGTGGCGGCCCAGAGTACCCCGTTGTGGTCGATGAGCAGGCGCGATACAAAATCGTCGCTCAAACTGTGGGGATCTGCTGGGTTGTGCCGGTACGTCTTGAAATGTCCTGTCCGCCGGTCGAATCGGAGGAGCCCGTGGCCATACGTGCCAACCCACAGAAAACCTGAAATGTCTTCACAGATGGCGATCACATCCGTATCGGTTTCTGGTGCGCCATTCTGGTAAGCGGTAATGCTTCCGGCTCGGTCAATCCGGTTGAGCGCCTTAGGCGTACCTACCCACATGATTCCTTGGCGATCCTCATAGATCGCACCTACAAACGGGTTCCGAGTATTCAGACCCGCAGGACTGTAAACGTATCTTGTAAACGGCAGAGGGCTAATGCTGAAACGAACTGGACCCATGCTACCCAAGCCGACCCAGATGCTTCCTTCCTGATCCGCGAACAATTCATCAGCATTGTTCTGAGGAATGCTGTCAGGGTCAGAGGGATCATTCCTGTAGCGAATGAATCTCCCATGCTCCCGGTCAAATTTGAGCAAACCGAGGCCGTGCGTTGTGACCCACAGAGTGCCGTTCCTGTCCTCGAGCATTGCTGTCACCCGAGTCACAGTGGTGCCGGTAGGTCCTTCTTTCGGGAACACATAGTGTGTCAGCGTATTGGTGTTTCGGTCCAAGACGGAGAGCGGGTGCGGGGCAACGTGGAAAATCCAGAACACGCCAAACCGGTCCTCGTAGAATCCAAACCCAAATGGAGCGTCCGGTACCGGGATATGTCGATTGACCTTCCCGGTACTACGGTCGAGTTCATCTAGCCACCCCGTAGTCGCGACCCAGAATCTTCCTTCGTTATCTTCACCGCTGTAAACCACATGATTGCTACTGAGGGTTGATGCGTTATTAGGGTCGCGCAAATAGTGGCCAATCTGTCCCGTGGCTGGATCCAAACCGTATAGTCCTTCAGTCGGGGTCGCTAACCACAATGTTCCGTGGGTATCCTGACTAATGTGGGTGACGAATGGAATCGGATACCTTGTAAACTTCCCGGTTACAAGATCGAATTTATTCAGGAATTGATCACAGGCGATCCAGAGGGCGCCCTTGCGATCCTTGAAGAGAGCCTCAACATCCATTCCGCTTAGGCTATTCGGATTTTCTGGATCGTGAACGAAGACCCTAAAATCATAGCCATCGAACCGGTAAAGCCCATATAAGGTGGCGAACCACATAAAGCCCTGATCATCCTGAACAATCCTAGAAATTTTTGTTTGAGATAACCGATTGGTGGAGGACAAACTTTCAAATCGGATATCCGTGCCCTCGATGACGGGCAAAGTAATAGTGCCAGAATCCAGCGGCACCTGCCGCACCCTCTCCGCATAGACACTCCGGTTCTCAGTATTTCCCGCGGTATCTTGGGCTATCGCGCAAAGGGGTGCACACCAAAGCGATAGGAGGGCGCAGGACGCGCCCCAGCGTATCAGAACCGCCGGCAGGAGCGTTTCTTGATAAACAAGACAAATCGGAGCCGTTGTCATTTCCGTCCGAGAATCCACGGTTACCCGTTTGAAGAAATCATACCCTCCTAAAAGGAGTTGAGACGCCCAGGCCGCGGTCCTTAGTGTGATGAGGCAGAGTGAGCCAGGACGATTGCCCCTTGCCACAGATCGGACTTCTACTTAACCGGGTAACCCCTTGCTGGCCTGTTTCCTCCGTGTCGGGGTGAATGGGCCAGGTTCTACTCTTTTTCCGCCACCAGGAGGCAAACACCCGACCAATGCCCATACCCCAGCCCGGTTGGGGGAGTTGCGCTCAAAGGCATCACCCCCACATTCTTTGTTTCGAACGGATAGCGTGCTTCAAGGTAGTTCCGCACCATCTGTGCGCGGGCATAGGACCCGGAAAGCGCATCGGCCGGTAGCGCTGCATCTGAGTATCCTTCAACCACGATCAGGTGCGTGAAAATCGAGTCACCGAATGACATAACGGCACCGTCAATCGCACGCTTGCCATCCTCACTCAGCTCTTCCGAGCCATTGGTTCCTGGTCTGAAGAGGGAATTGGCTCTTAACCAAACACGGGGGTTGTGCGGGCTCGCAAACAATCTGCCATGCCGATAAGCCTTTGGAGACAGTGCGGACAGATTGTAGTAGCCGCGGTGATTGAAAAAACCCTTGAAGAAGAAGTTGTGTTTCAATGCCTCGGTGTCCTCGGCCATGTTTCCGGTTGCGACGTTGATATTGCTCAGGGCCTCGCTGATATTTTGTCCCGCCGTAACGCCATATGCGTCGGGCCCCAGTGCCTGTGACAGACTTTGGTGGACTTGGTCAATTACCGCGTTGGCTTGAGTGGAAACAGAATGAATCTGCGTCATGGTGTCGTCGAGCTTCTCAGGCAATTGGCGTTGCTGGACGTCGGCCACGATGCTGTTCACGCCGGCGGAGGCTTGCTTAAAGTTCGCGGTCGTCGATTGAACATTCGACATGGTTTCGCGGATCTGATCTGCCACCCTTTCGTCTCGAAGGAGCATCCCGGCTGGTCCGCGCCCCTCCTTCAGTCCGAGCAGCAGGTCGTTCGCGTTCCCTACTGCACCGTTTACGCCGTCAAGGGCAATGTTGAGCTTGCCTCCAACCTGCTTAAGGGTTGCGTCCGCGTCATTCATGATACCGAGACCGTGCGTAAGCAGGTCGGACATGGTGACGGGTGGCTGGCTCTGAAGAACGGAGTCGGCAGGCGCAATCGGAGCATTCGGCGATCCCGTGTGAATGGTCAGGAAAGTATTCCCTACCACACCCTCTGTATCCACGGTCACAACCGAGTCAGAACGAATCAGCCCGTGAAACTGCTCGTCAACCTTCATCTGGATTCGAAACCGGCCATTGGGCGATTGAGGTACGATGACCCTAGTCACCTGGCCTGCATCCATTCCGGCGACTTGTACCTTCGAACCCCTGGTAACGCTATCGAGATTGGCGAATTCGGTATATAGCAGCACGTGGCGCGAGAAAGCCTCGTGGCGGCTTCCGACGAGGAAGATACCGAGAGCGAACAATGTCACACCGGCGATGATGAAAACCCCAACAGCTAAATATCGTCTCGACATTGGCTCACTCCGTGATGAGTTTTCGAGCGACTTCGTTTTCGCCCTGGCTAACCTCTTCGACAGACCCGAAGGCAACGAGATTTCCCTTGTCGAGCACGGCTACACGGTCGGCGGTCTTCCGTGCCCCGTGCACATCGTGGGTCACGATGATCAGGGTGGTTCCGTGTTCCGCTTTGCGGCGCAGGAGCAGTTCGTCGATTTCAGCGGCGGTGATGCGATCGAGCCCGCTGCTCGGCTCGTCAGCCAGAAGGATCTTTGGTTCAAGAACTAATGCTCTGGCGAGACCGGCCCTCTTCTTCATTCCTCCCGAAAGTGCTGCTGGATATTTGGCGCCATCGGCTCCTAACCCAACATCGGTGAGGACCCGCCGAACAACGTCGTCGATCTCATCTCCGGATTTCTTGGTCAGCCGGCTAAGGGGCAGAGCCAGATTCTCGTAGAGAGTGAGGGAATCGAAGAGGGCCGCGTCCTGAAAAAGATACCCGAGCTTTTTGCGCATGAAAGATAATCGCTGCTCCCCCATGCCCACAACATTGTCCTGATCAACCCAGACTTCTCCTGAGTCCGGACGCATGAGGGCCATAATCAGCTTGAGGGTGACACTCTTGCCGGTACCACTGCGGCCAAGCAGACACAACGCCTGCCCCTGTCCGATCTGGAATGAGACGTTATTCAGCACGCGTTTTGCGCCGAACGCCTTCATTACGCCCTTGAATTCGACCACGACGCTTTGGTTTACGGTCATATGGCCGTTTCCGGAAAAAGAAAGAAGATGCACTTGATCAACAATACGTCCGCGACAATGATCAGCAGGGACGAAACAACAACACTGTTCGTGGCAGCCTCGCCGACACCTTGCGCCCCCTTATCCGTCGTATAGCCAAAATAGGAAGAGACGGAGCCGATAATGAAACCGAACACAGTAGTTTTGAGCGTAGGCGCAATGAAGTTCGACCACTGGAGATAATCGAAGGCGCGGTTGAGGTAGAGAGCCGGCGCGATGTGAGAGGAGAGCTCTTCTGAGAGAAACCCGCCAAGGAGCCCGGAAAAGTCCATAAATAGTGTCAGAAACGGGAGCGCAATCACGCAGGCCAGAACTCGCGGCACCACGAGGAACTTGAATGAGTCGATCGACAGCGATTCGATGGCGTCGATCTGCTCGGAAGCCCTCATGTTGGCAAGGACGGCGCCGATTCCCGAGCCAACCCGCCCCGCAAGTAGCAGCCCGGCTACCAGAGGGCCAATCTCGACAAAGAACGATACTGCTTGGACGGCAGGTATCATCGCCGTGGCGCCAAACGTCACGAGGGTGTTCCTGGTATGGAGCGTCATGACGGCTCCCAGGGCAAAGCCCGAAACGACAACGAGGGCCAGCGACTTGTTTCCTACTTCTGCGAGTTGACGAGAGAGCTGAACAAACTCGAATGGAGGCTTCAGCCAATCAATGAGAACTCGCAGACTGAAGACCCCGGCTTCTCCAACGTACTCGAACAACCTACTGAGCCATCGCACGCAGTCTCTCCAGTCCGGTCTTCTGATCGATGAGTCGACCGTTTGCCAGGAATCGAGCGGTCAGGTAAATCGCTGGAATGAGGAACACAACAGAGCCGAACACCCACATGAATGCTCCTGCTGCGATCTGGTCCTTCAACGGGTCGAGTCCGAAGGGCCGGTCGACGAGTGCGTAGCTCGGATAGAGCAAGCGGCCCGAAAAACACAGAAATGCTGAGAGGCCTGTGTTGACGAGATCCGATGTCAGCAGATAGGGAATGATCATCCAGGAGTTGAACCGGAGTCGTGACGGCCATGGCTGAAGAATGGGCCACCAAAACAGGACGCTGGTGGCAAAGAAACAGAAATGTTCAAAATTGTGCCAATGTTCCGATGCCAATGCGAATTCGTAGGCTTTCGGAATGTGCCAACCCACATAGGTGAGGTTCATCGCGAGCCATGCAAATGGAAGACGCGAAAACAGCCCCAGGATGCGATGCGCGAATGAGGATCGCAACAGGCGACCACCGATTCCACGCGCGATCAAGCGCGGAAGGCCGCGCAGCATGGGAACAATTGGACAACTCAAGACGATGAGCGGAGGTGCGAGGGACATCAGCACGAAGTGCTGAGCCATGTGCATGAATAGCAATGTCTCGCAGTACGTATCGAGTGGAGAGGACACGGCCACAAAAATGGCAAAAATTCCCGCGAGAAACGACAGAAGCCGCCACCTGGGAATCGTCTGGGGGCGAGTGCGCCTGAGAGCCAACCAACCTCGTACATAGACGAGAGCGGCGACGACAAGGGCGCCCGTGACCAGCGGAGGGATATCCCAATCGCTAACGAGACTCAGCCAAGACGTCTGCAACTGGCCTCCTTCATGGTTTGGGAATAGGTTCTGTCATTGCGGCTTGCCGAGATGCATCCGCGGCGACAGGCTGATTCAGCGGGTGCAGCGTCTCGAGGAACTGAACGAGTGCAGTGGTTTCGGCGGGACTCAGATTCTTGCCGTATGCAGGCATGTTGCCGCCGCCCTGAAGAACCTGGCGGATTAGCTGATCCTCCGTGAGGCGGGTTGCGACGAGATCCAGAGCAGGGCCACGCTGTCCGCCAACGCCTGCAATCGAATGGCAATTGCGGCATTGCTTTGACTGAAAAACAATTGCGCCTTGCCGTTGAAGAGGGCTCGCATCGTGGGTGTACCGGATTGGAACCGGTTGTCCGCCGCTCCATGCGTTCATCTTTGGGCTCCATGGCGTAAAGGTGCCAAGATGCGTGAACACCCCCCAAGCAACGGCGATCGCGGTCAACATAAGGATTGCAACCGGGCGCCGGTGCCAGCTCTTCTCGCCCTCTCCCGCATAGAACGGAAGGGCGACGAGTCCAGCGATTCCAAGAACAGGAACTATTAACAGAAAAGGTGTCTCGAGGCTGGGAGGAAGGAAGGACAAAACGGCATAAAGCCAGAGGAAAAAGAAATCCGGTTTAGGGACTGTCTGAATGATGGTTGGGTCCGGCTGGCCGCCAGGCCCGTAGGGGCCCATTACGGCAGCGCAAACCGCAACGGCCGCAAGAATCGCCGCAGAGAAGAACGCATCCTTCCACACGGCACCCGGCACGAATGGCCGGCCGTCCCTTTTCGTGAGTTTGTGGTATTCGCCGGGGTATGTTGAACGGCGAACAATACGGCCTGGCATCGGCCATTCGTTAATGCCGAGCTTGACGACCATCCAGACATGCAGGCAGGCAAATACCAGCAGAATTCCTGGAATGACGAAGACGTGGAGTGCGAAGAATCTTGAGAGCGTGGCGCCGGCAATGATCGGACCGCCTAACATCATGTGGACCGCAGTACTGCCAACGAACGGCACTCGGCTGGCGATGGAGGCTCCGATACCGAGGCCCCAATACGCGTCCTGGTCGAAGCGCAGCACCTGGCCCGTGAACGCCATCCCCAGCGTCATGAGGAGCAGAAAGACGCCCAGAATCCATGTAAGTTCTCGCGGATACTTATACGCGCCAAAGAGAAAGACCTGCGCCATGTGGATCAAGACCACGGCGACCATGAAGTTCGATCCCCAGCCATGTATCGCCCGCAAGAACCACCCGAGAGTCAGTTGGTGATTCAAGACGTTGAGACTGTTCCACGCCTGACCGGCCGAGGGAACATACACCAACGCAAGCAAGATCCCCGTCACAATCTGCAGCATCAACAGGACGAAGGCCGCGCTGCCGAAGACGTACCACCAACTGGCTGTCTTATTCGGGACCGGGTGAAGCGCCATCTCTTTGATCGGCGCACCAAGTTGAAGACGGCAGTCGAACCAATTGTAAAGAACCTTCAACCCGCGCATGACGATCCTCCGCGGGCGTTCTCGATCTGTACGAGCCTGGCGGTGTTCGAAAGGGTGGGCATCTGGCCTGCATCGATCTGAAGGTTCCCATCCACGATCTTGGTTTCGTATGGGAACAGGCCGCGCTCCGGCGGGCCTGAAGCGCGGCTCCCGTCTGCGTAGTAAGCCCCACCGTGGCAGGGACACATGAACAATTGCGACTGAGGAAACCAGCGGACCGGACATCCCAGGTGAGCACAGTTGATGGCAAATACCTGAAAGTCCTTTTCCGAGATTCGGCGTACCCAACAGGCAACGCCATCCGTTTCGCCATCCCATGCTCGGCTCACCGGGTTCGTGAACTTCGCCAAGCGAGTTTCACCGATCGGAAATGCGTTCACAGACCCTAACGACACCCAGGACTTGTATGCGTCGTCCGGCTTCGCGGGAGAGAGCAGGTACTTGACCACCGGCACTGCGACAGCAACGCCAACAACAGCATTGAAGAGCGCCCCTATCTTGAGTAACAGCCACCGCCGCGACACGGTCAAAGGGTCTGCTGGTGTGAGTTCCTCTTCGTTCTGTTCGACAGGCAATTCCAATTCATTCACAAGTCACCTCTTGATGCTCGCCCCGGGGTACGGCTGGCCCGGGGTGTCGCTTCGCAACGAATGCAGGTATGCGACGATGTCGCTTACGTCCTGATCGGTCAAAGGCTGGCTGGGCCGGACCTGCTTCCAATCTGGATTCCCAAGGTCAGGCCGCCCTGCAATGATGATGGTCCGCAAACTCTGATCGCTCACCAAGGCAAGGTAGCTGGTGTCGGTGACCGTCTGCTTTTCTGTTTGGTGGCAGGACGAACAACTCACCTGAAAGACTTGATGGCCATGGTCAGCCTTGCCGGCGGCGTTGGAGGCATAAGGTGGCATGTCCGTCAGGTTGCGACCGGCGCGAGCCCATCGCGAACGCATGCCGGAAACGAGCACGTCCACCTGCTGCGGAGTGAGAAATCCGCCGGCTGACGCACCAAAAGCCGGCATCTGGGTCCCAGGCATGCCCGATGTGATCCACTGCCTCAGAGATTCATCATCCACCAGGGCCAGGTAATTCGGATTCGCTAGATCGAGAGCGGGCCCCCCAGAGCCGTTTTCGCCATGGCATGCCGAGCAGTTCTGCTTGTAAAGACGATCGAACGATACTACTTCCTCGGGCCGCATGAGTTCTTCCTCGTCGTTCGGTGGCCCAATTCTCTGATGACACCCGGTGGTGCTCATGGCCAGTGTGAGGGAGAAGAACAACAGAATTAGATTGCTCCCGATCTTCATCATTCACCCTCTTTTGGCGACTGGAGCTCTTTAGCTTCGATTCCCATGCGAAGAATGAAGGGCAGGGTCTGATGCGTCCGTATCTTGCCGGACCTTGTCACAACGACTCCCGCAACGATGCCGAAAAGAATCTCTGACAAGGCGAACCAACCCCATGAGATTCTTGCGTTGAACGCAGGATTTGCGAATCCCAGAATCGAATAGATGAAGCCTGTCCACAGAAGCGGCGCTACAATTCCGCCCAGAAGGATGGGTCGCCGCGGCCACATCGGCAACATGGCTCCATAAAGCAGTCCGATCAGTGTGCAGATCGAAGCATGGATGATGGTTGCCGCAATCAGACCGTTCCAGTGAAACGCGGCAATGTCTGCGGTCGTGGCATTGGTCCAGTGCCCTACACCCGCGCCTCCAAGCAGATTGACTGCATACCAAATGCTGTTTTGGGTTAAGTAACCGTAGAGGAGGGCGGGAAAGATCATAACGATTCCCCCGGCTATGCCGCCCCGGAGGCCGGAGATGACGGGATAACTCTCAACGGGGAGGAACGCTCTATGAATATCACTGACCTGGATGTGCGCTACCTGGATTCTCGTGCTCGCCGGCACAAATACTCTAGCCGCGACCGGGACCATTTCATGGTGCTCCTCGGGAAGGACCTGCCTCGCCCATCCCCTTACGCCGCAGCCAACAAGAACAAGACCCGCAATGCCGACTCCCGCACTGGTTACAAGACTCGCGAAGCAAAGCGTAACTCCGAAGGCGAGGATAATCGGCCACGCCGTGCTGGCCGGCATCTCGATGGGCTTTCTTGAGATCTGTTCCGAATTCCGAATATTGGTCAAGATTCACCGCCCGATGAGGTAGACGACTGTAAACACCGCCACCCATACGGCATCTACGAAGTGCCAATAAAGAGCAATTGCGCCAAAGCGTTCACTTTGCCGTGAATCGACCCAGCCGAACAGGGATAAGATGAATGTTGCAGTCAGGAGAAAGCAATCGAAGAGGAACGCATGGCGGGCTTTACCTTGTGGC
>Ga0207098_10063_pt1 | contig 33661 bp, 38 predicted proteins | sample Alteio_BWMinHeat_84_FD_153548 | JGI IMG/M metagenome (GOLD analysis project Ga0207098, IMG submission 153548) | Enriched cells from forest soil in Barre Woods Harvard Forest LTER site, Petersham, Massachusetts, United States -... | ecosystem: Environmental > Terrestrial > Soil > Temperate forest >...
AGGGACGATAATAATGGATACAAAAGCTAGGGATAACCATTAGGAAGTGGCAGGTTTAAGCGGCAGTAGCAGTAAAGAATTATCATTAACTTACATCACAAATCAAAATACAATGGAGATCGCGCAAGCACAGCAACTCGTCGACAACTGGATAAAAACAACCGGAGTCCGCTATTTTAACGAACTCACCAACACCGCCATTTTAATGGAAGAGGTTGGCGAAGTTGCCCGCATTATGGCGCGTAGGTATGGCGAACAATCATTCAAAAAATCTGACGAGGCGGTCGATCTTGGCGATGAAATGGCCGATGTACTTTTTGTACTCATCTGCCTGGCTAATCAAACGGGTATCGACTTAACCGAAGCGCTCGAAAAAAACATGGTCAAGAAAAATATCCGCGATGCCGACAGGCATAAAAATAATGAGAAGCTGAAGTAAATATTGATATGTAAGTATTATCTTTAGGTAACTAAAACTTACAACCATGAGTGAGATTTACGAAAAGCCTATGCCAGCACCTGCTGAAGGTGGTATGCTGTTAACCCAAACGGCAGTACACGATCTGAACAACACTGCAAAATGGGCTAAATTTCTGGCCGTAGTCGGGTTTATATTTTGCGGCTTGATTGTATTGATTGCTTTTTTTATCGGCACCATATTCACAACCATTACAAGTACCTACGGCGGCGCCGGGATATCGGCAGCTTTGAGTATGTGTATAACGGTGGTTTATTTGGTGGTCGCCGCAATTTTGTTCGTAATCCATTTATTCCTGTACCAGTTTGCTTCGCGGATTGGTTCGGCAATTGTATTAAACAGCACCGAATTACTGGAAAAAGGCATTCATCGCCTGCAATCGTATTTTAAAACCCTCGGCATCATCATGATTATCGAACTATCGCTGATTATAATAGGCCTGTTTTTTTCGGTGGTTAGTGTTATGTTTTTACAGCACACGGTGTAATTATCGTTTTATAACTGCAACTGCCCCTCAAACCTGCTACTGTTTCAACTTCACCAACCGCTCCCCATCAAGCACGGGGATAGCCGTAGTCGTGTCCACGTTCAAACAAAAGGCAATATCGGCTTCAATACCTAATTGTTTCAGGCGTTCGCTGTGCGATGTTTTTTTGAGATAACCGTTCAAATCATCTTTAGCCAGGTTGTAAAGGTCGAGGGCGGCTATGGCGGCATCATCCGGCTTGTAATCAGCAGTACTTAATTGGGCAGCTACCGCGCCTGCAAATAAAGTATCTTCGAGGTTAAAGTTGTTTTTCCAGCCGGCGCAAACCAGCAGCACATCATCGGGTTGAGTTTTTAACCATTCGCAAAGGGCCTTCAGGTTTAAAAACGAACCGATTACTATCCGTTTGGCTTTAATCGATTTATGCAAAGCATGCGTGCCGTTGGTTGTAGTTAGCACAATGGTTTTGCCCGCCACTTTTTCGGCGGTGTACGAGAATGGCGAATTACCAAAGTCAAAGCCGTCAACAACTTCGCCATTGCGTTCGGCGGCAAGCAAATGGTCAAAACCTTTATCGCGGTAAGCGATACACTCATCCACTTCCGCTACCGGGATAATAGCCTCGGCGCCGTTTTCGATACCATAACAAATAGATGTCGTGGCTCTGAATATATCGATGATCACCGCTATCTTACCTTCTAAATCAAATAAAGGCAGTAAGGCTGGCGTCAAACAAACTTCTAAATTTCTATTTTTTGTCATGCTGAACTTGTTTCAGCACCCCACATGATTAGTAATACGCGGGATGTGAGATCCCGATCCGCTAACGGACGGGATTTGGGTGTTACTTATAAAACGGTGGCTTAACCGCAACCGCTTTAACCTGGTTATCGCGTATCCTGATGTATATTTCGGTACCTTCTTTGGCAAAGGCATTTTTAACATAACCCATACCGATAGCCTTTTGCAGCGATGGCGATTGTGTGCCCGATGTTACCTTGCCAATCACATTACCATCGGCATCAACTATTTCATAATCATGGCGGGGGATGCCGCGCTCTACCATCTCAAAACCAATCAGCTTGCGCGTTATTCCTGCTGCTTTTTGCTGCTGCAGGTTATCCGAATTGGTAAACTCTTTGTTAAACTTGGTTACCCAGCCCAGTCCGGCTTCCAATGGTGAAGTGCTATCATCAATATCATTACCGTATAAACAGAAACCCATCTCTAAACGCAGCGTATCGCGTGCGCCTAAACCTATAGGTTTAATACCGAACGGCTCGCCTGCTTTAAATATCGCGTTCCAGATGTGTTCGGCATCCTTGTTATCAAAGTATACTTCAAAGCCACCTGCACCGGTATAACCCGTTGCCGATACGATCACATTATCAATCCCTGCAAAAGTGCCTTTGTTAAAGGTGTAGTATTCCATCGATCCGAGGTCGATATCGGTCAGGCTTTGTAAAGCTTCGGCGGCTTTAGGTCCTTGTATAGCCAGCAGGCCTGTACGGTCGGATATGTTTTTCATATCCACACCTTGCGTGTTGTATTTGCTTATCCAGTCCCAGTCTTTCTCAATGTTCGATGCATTAACCACCAGCATATAGGTTTTTTCGTCGATGCGGTAAACCAGCAGGTCGTCAACAATACCACCGTCTTCGTTTGGCAGGCAAGAGTACTGCACCTTACCATCATATAGTTTCGAAGCATCGTTGCTGGTAACGCGTTGGATCAGGTCGAGCGCGTTTTCGCCTTTCAAAATAAACTCGCCCATATGGCTCACATCAAAAACTCCAACGGCTTTGCGCACGGTTTCGTGCTCGGCATTGATACCCACGTATTGCACGGGCATGTTGTATCCCGCAAACGGAACCATTTTAGCGCCCAATGCAACATGTACATTGGTTAAGGCAGTATTCTTCATAAATAATTGTACAGTTAATACAGGCGCAAAAGTAATAAAATGCCCCGAAAAATCAGGTGTTTAGTATCTCCTGGTAAAAGGCGATCATTTTTGCCGTAACCACGTTGGTGTCGTGCTCCTGCTCAACCAGCTTACGGGCATTCATTCCTATCTGCCGGCAAAAATGCTCATCGGATATACTGCGTTTAATCGCCTGGAAAAAACCTTCCCGGTCGTCGGCTATCAAAATATTGTGCCCGTTCTGGTAATGTATGCCTTCCGCGCCAAGCGTAGTGGTGATGATGCATTTCTCCATAGCCATGCCTTCAACAATTTTAACCCGCATACCCCCGCCCGATAACAGCGGAACGATCATGATAGCCTTGCTGTTCACAAACTCCAGCCCGTCGTCAACCTCGCCCTGTATAAATATTTTACCCAGCACTTCGTAATCGTCAAACGCTTCGGGTATGTTATGCCCTGCAACATAAAACCGCACTTTCAAATCACCATCAGTAAGCTCCCTCGAAAAATTATCCAGGAACCACTCCATCCCTTCGCGGTTGGGCATCCAGTCTAAAGCGCCTAAAAAAAACAGGCTTGGGTATTCTGTTTTCTGATAATCGGGTTGGTAACGCGTCAGGTCGATACCCACAGGCAATACCCTTATCGGGATTTTGATCCCGTATTCAAGCATGGTTTCTTTATCCTGGCCGGTTAGCGTGGCTATCGCATCAAACTTATCCAGGTAGCTTAACTCGTATCTTTTTATCCTCTTGGCCAGCAGACTCAGGTACGATTTCTTTATCGGATCGCTCTTTTGTTCCGACAGTCGCTTCCATATCAGGTGCTCAATATTATGCGCCCGGTAAATCAGCTTCGCCTGGCTGTTTTTGCGTACCGCATCAAGGTAGGTCGACATAAATATACCCTCAAACTGGATAATATCATATTTTATCCGTTTAAGCTCAGTAATCAGCAGTCGCTCAAAACCGGCATCGTAAAAACGGTCCACGTTGTAAGTCCGCCTGCCAAAAAGGTTCAGTATAAAATCCCATACCGAAATACTCAGGTCAACATCGTACGATTGGTAATGTATCCGCTTAATCAGCGCATCGTCTGTCTGGATATCGGTAAGCTGTTTTTTGTTGTTTAAGGTAAATACCGAAACCTCGTGTCCCTCGTTAACCAAACCCAATATGGTGTTGCGCACCACAATAGGATAGCCTCCATTCTGCGGGAAAGGTACACGGTTACTCAGGATTAATATCTTCACAAAAATTGGTTAGTATCTCATCAAAAATAACAACGCCGCCGGGTTAATCAAAGTACGGGCTAAAAAATCGTCAGCTGCGGATCAGTAACCCTGAAAGTTTTACGATGGTATGGCGTATAGCCAAGTTTCATTACCGTTTCGCGGTGTTTTATAGTGGGATAGCCTTTATTGCTGTGCCAATCGTACTCGGGGTGCTCGGCTGCAATTTTCAGCATAAAATCGTCGCGGTAGGTTTTAGCTAAAATGGATGCTGCCGCTATGCTAAAGTATTTGGCATCTCCTTCAACAATACAATGATACGGCACTTTACCATATTTATTAAACCTGTTGCCATCGATAATTAAAAAGCCCGGCTCGCTTTTCAATTTGTCAATGGCCCGGTGCATGGCTAAAAACGAGGCGTTTAAAATATTGATCTGATCTATCTCTTCGTTATCAACCCAGGCAACTGCGTAATCAATGGCGTTGGCTTCAATTTCATAACGCAGCTCGTAGCGCACCTTTTCGGTGATCTGCTTCGAGTCGTTTAATATTTCGTGCTCAAAATCGTGAGGTAAAATTACAGCAGCGGCAAATACCGGCCCGGCAAGGCAACCCCGCCCGGCTTCGTCACATCCGGCTTCGGTTAACTCATACTGAAATCTGGCTAAAAGCATCGCAATAAATATTGGTCGTTATAATTATTAAAAAATACGCAGCGTAAGTAAGGTTACGTCGTCAATGGGTTTGCTTTTAACTAACGTACTTAACTCGTTTAATATTTTCTGGTTAAACTTATCCGGAGTTAGTTCGCCGTTTTGTATCAAAAAATCCATCATCACATCCTCATTCCAAACACTAGCATCGGCTGGTTCATAATCCAGTAAACCATCGGTATAGTTAAATATCAACGATCCCGGCTCTATATCCATCTGGCCCTGGTTTATAAAGGGTAGCTCGTCAAAAACACCTAACATGGTTGTGCCAAGCTTTAACAGCACAGCCTCGCCATTAGCATATAATACCGACGGGTTATGCCCCGCATTAATATAATCGAGCCTCCGGGTAGTTTCGTTATATTTTGCTAAAAACAGGGTTATAAATTTCTCGCCCTTGGTATTTTTTATCACTATTTTATTAAGCCGCTCAACAATATTCGTCAGATCGTCTTCCACCGTGGCCCAGGCGCGCAGGCTGGCCTGGAAGTTAGCCATCAGCAACGCTGCTGATATTCCCTTACCCGAAACATCGGCAATGCACCACAAAAACTCTTTTTCGTTTAACCGGATAAAATCGAAGTAATCCCCACCTATATTCTGGTGAGGCAAATACCGTGCGCCAATTTCAACACCGGTTTCTTTATGCAGCCTTAACGGGATAAGCATGTTTTGCACCTCAACCGCCAGTTCCATTTCACGCTGAAAGCGTTCGGCTGCTATCCGCTCCCTGAAAAGCTTTTTGTTCTCAAGCGCAACAATAATTACGTTCATCAGCGTTTGGATGAAGTTCAGGTCGTTGCCCACCATTTCTTCCGGCGAATTAAAATCGCCTACCAGCGCAAAAGCTAAAAGTTTGCTTTTATGATAAATGGGAATAAAGTAATTGTAGGTTGCTAATATGGGATCGTGGTGTCCTTCTAAAGCCGTCGGCGATTTAAACCGGTTCATTTTCATACAGGCTTTATACAGGGCCGGGTTAGTTTCAAAAGTACCTCCGTATTTTGACACCGAAATGTAGCTCCCAAACTTCTCTATCAGAAACCGGAGCTTGCCCACGTTGAGATAGTTTTTCAGAATAACCTCGAGCATTTCAACCAATACCTGTGTCGAGGTATTTTTGTTGATAGCCTTAGTTACTTCAAGCAAAGCGTTTAGTTCCGACTGGCGCTTGAGCAGCAACCGTATCAGTTCATCTTCGCCATTATTCTGATTATCATCCATTCAATTATAAATATATATACTCTAATAATAGATAAAAAATTATATCCGTGTATTTTCCGATTTTATGTCGAAGGCATCCCGCAGGCCAATGGTCACCAGGTTAAAAGCATATACCATTAACATAATAGCCAGCCCGGGCAATACAGCCAGGTAAGCCGCATCCATAATAATGTAGCCGTAATGCTCTTTAATCATCCCGCCCCACGTTGGCGTTGGCGGCTGTGCACCGAAACCTAAAAAGCTTAAACCCGCCTCCAGCAAAATAGCCGATGCAAAATTAGATGAGGCCAGTACAAATATAGGTCCGGCAATATTAGGTAATATATGCCGGCTTATAATGCGGTAATTTTTAAACCCCAACGCCCGCGCAGCCTCAATAAACTCAAATTGTTTAAGCCCCATTACCTGCCCGCGCACCAGGCGCGCCACATCAACCCACATAGATATGCCAACTGCTATAAATATTTGCCATAAACCCTTACCCAGCGCAAATGAGATGGCAATAACCAGCAGTAAAGTAGGCAGCGCCCATAAAACATTCATTACCCAGCTCAAAGCCGTATCTATCCAGCCTCCATAGTACCCCGCAGCTGCACCAACTAAGACACCCACCAGCAAACTGATAATAACAGATACTAAGCCTACTGCTAATGAAATGCGCGCGCCAAGCACAACCCGGCTCAGCAAATCACGGCCATACAGATCAGTCCCCAACCAGTATTTTCTCTTGACGATCTGGTACCGGATAATCTGATCCTGCGTGTTTTTCACTGTATACGCATTTTTAATATTATTGGTTATCGCCGGTTTATTTACAATACCTTTATTATTGAACGTAATACCTGAGCCATTAACAACATCAAAAATATTGTATGCTATTTTTTCTGGCTTATCCTCGTCGCCAATATATTCATCCGCTATTATCGAATCTTTTACAAAGCGATAACCCGTTATAGGTACGTTGCTGTACTCATCCGGTTGCCCGTAAAGCATTTTTTTAAACCAATTAACTTCTTCAACGGGGCTGTTTTTGCGAACGCGGAGCATGGTAAAAACCGATCCCGGCTTTTTTATGCTCAGCTGGATGGTCATGTTATTGGCTTGGGGTGTCTGGTCGGGAGTAATCAGGTAACCTAATACAGCTGTAATTACGGTTATGCCGATATATATAAGTCCTGCAAGCGCCAGTTTGTTGCGCTTAAAGCTTTTCCATAAACGGTTCGAAGGTGCAATATCAGCCAAAATACCAGTACAATTTGGCTAAATATCGTTTAATTGAAGCAACAAATCATTATCTGTTTGTAATTTATTGAAGGCCAAATATTTAATATGGCGCAGATTAAAAAATTTAATTATTTTTAAATAATTTGCATCTTCATTGTAACTAAACAACTCGTTTTGCATCTTTAAATAAAATCACCACTTTTTTATGAAGTATAATCATTCGCTATCAATTGCTGTTTTATTCGCACTGGCAGTAAATACAGGCTTTGCACAAACCAAACCCAAGCCATCGCCAAAAAATAAACCTGTCGCGGCAAGCAGCACGCTTAAACCCGATGATCTGCTCCCGGTCGATCCGGCTGTTATCATTGGCAAATTGCCTAACGGTTTAACCTATTATATCCGTAAAAACACCGAACCTAAAAACCGGGCCGAGCTTTACCTGGTTAATAAAGCAGGTTCTGTTTTGGAGAACGATGCCCAACAGGGCCTGGCACACTTTACCGAGCACATGGCTTTTAAAGGTACCCGCGATTTCCCTAAAAAGGAGCTCATCAATTACCTTGAAAAATCGGGTGTAAAGTTCGGGGCCGATCTCAACGCTTATACCTCGTTTGATGAAACGGTTTTCCAGCTGCCCTTGCCTACCGATAGCGCCAAAATATTTGAAACCGGTTTTAACATCCTGGCTAACTGGGCCGGCTACGTAAGTTTTGATACCGACCAGATTGAAAGCGAACGCGGCGTGGTTTTAGAAGAATCGCGCTTACGCGGAAAGAATGCTCAGGAACGTATTTCGCGCATTATTTATCCGATCATATTTAATAACTCCCGTTATGCCGAGCGTATCCCTATCGGTAAAGAAGATATCCTGAAAACCTTTAATCCCGAAACGATTAAAAGCTTTTACCACGATTGGTACCGCCCCGATCTGCAGGCCGTAGTTGCTGTAGGCGATTTTGATCCGAAACGTGTTGAAGAATTAATCAAGCAGGATTTTTCGGCGCTTAAAAATCCACCTACTGAAAGGCCCCGTACCAAATATAATGTAGCCATGAGCCCTGGCACAGAGGTAAAAATTGTTACCGATAAAGAATTGCCGTACACCATAGCCGAAATTATTGTAAAGCATCCGGCCACGCCTGTCAAAACCAAGGAGGATTATATCCGCTCCATGCGTACAAACTTGTTTAACAGCATGCTCAATGCCCGTATCGGCGAACTTACCCAAAAAGCCGATCCGCCGTTTTTATACGGTGCAGCCAGCATGGGCGGCTTTTTAGGTGGCCTTAATGCCTTTACCAGCATCGCTGTTGCCAAACCGGGTGAACTGCAAAAAGCCATCACTACCATTGTTGACGAAACCGAACGCGCCCGTAAATTCGGCTTTACCCAAACCGAGCTCGACCGCGCCAAACAAGCCGGACTTACATCGATGCAGAACGCCTATAAAGAGAAGGACAAAACAAAATCAGTAAATTTTGTAGGCGAGTACCAGCAAAACTTTTTAAAAGGCGATGCTATCCCGGGTATCGATTTTGAATACAACTTTTACAAACGCAACATCGATCAGATAACTTTAATTGAGATTAACGCATTGGCCGGTAAATTCATCAGCACCCAGGGCCGCGATATTATTGTTGAAGCGCCCGATAAAGAAAAAGACAAATTACCTACCGAGCAAACCTTACTGGCCTGGGTTAATGACGCAGGTAAAGATGTTACTGCCTATGTTGATAACGTAAGCAAAAGCCCCTTGCTTGCAAAAGTACCTACCGGCAGCAAAATAGTATCGTCAACTTCTGATAAGGCTATAGGCATCACCACTTTAACATTGGGCAATGGTGTAAAGGTGATACTTAAACCAACCGATTTTAAAAACGACCAGATCCTGTTCGGAAGTTATAGCTGGGGTGGCACGTCGCTGGCAAGCGATGCCGACTTTACCTCGGCAAATATGGCTGCCGATATTTTTAACAGCAGCGGTATTGAAGATATGACCGAAATACAGCTTGATAAAATGCTGACCGGTAAAAATGTTACCATATCGCCTTTTATTAACGAAACAGCACAGGGTATTACCGGCAGCTCATCGCCGAAAGATATGGAAACTGCTTTCCAGCTCATCTACCTGTATTACACCCAGCCCCGTAAAGATCCCGATATCTGGCAATCAAACGTTACCCAGATCAAGGCATCATTAGCTAATAGGGGCCTCGATCCGCAAAGCGTATATGCCGATACAGCTGCCGCAGTAATGAGCAATTATAATTTCCGCCGGATGCAAACAACTGTCGAGCAATTAAACCATGCCAGCCTTGATAAAGCATATGCTTTTTACCAGGATAGGTTTGCCGATGCCAGCAGCACTACATTTACCATTACCGGTAGCTTTGATCCAGAAAAAATTAAACCTTTTATAGAGGAATATCTTGGTGGCCTGCCTTCAACTAACCGTAAAGAAAATTATAAAAACCTCAATATCCATCCGCCGGTTGGGCAGATCACCAAAACGGTTTACAAAGGCATTGGCGATAAAAGCACGGTACAACTGTCCTTTACCGGCAATTATGATTATAACGAAGCCAATAATGTGCAAATGGATGCTTTGGGCGCCATCCTGCAATTCAGGATGCTCGATCGTTTGCGCCAGAAAGAAAGTGGTGTTTATTCGCCGGGCGTAAGGGCAAGCTACAGCAAGCTGCCTAACGGCCGCTACAACGTGGTAATTTATTTTGGCTGCGCTCCGGCTAATGTGGATAAACTGATTGCCGCAGCTATGGACGAGATCAACAAAATAAAGCAAAACGGACCGGAAGCAACCGATATTCAAAAGTTTGTTGCCGAACAAACACGCGAGATAGAAGTACAGGTACGCGAAAATACTTTCTGGCAAGGCTATTTAACCCGTACTGCGCAATACCAGGAAGATCCGGATGCGGTTTTAAACAAAACCAAAGATCTGAATATGGTTACCGCGCAAACGGTTAAAGAAACAGCCAATAAATACTTAAGCGATAATTTAATCAAGTTGATTTTATTGCCCGAAAAGAAGTAATCATATCTTCAGCACAAAATAAAAGGGATAGGTTAAAACCTATCCCTTTTTTGTATCCCGCAAATTAAATAAGCCGGCACCAATTAACTAAACAACTAATCAACCAATAATTTATTTCAGCCTCGGCTTTAAAAAAGCGATAGTATGTTTATAAGCATCTGTAGTGGCTTCACTGTTATAGGCCGGGTTACTCGGGTTCGAAAAACCGTGGTTGGCATCGTATTGATACAGCTCCAGTTTCTTATCGGCTGCTTTCATATCACCGGCAAACTGTGCCACAACTTTCGGGTTTATCCATTGGTCTTTATTACCAAATACTCCCAAAACATCAGTATTTAAGGTTTTTAGTTTGTTTACATCCTGCTCCGGCATCCCATAATACATTACACAGCCAATGGCTTGTTTACCCGCAAGCAGCGTACTCTGTAAACTCCATCCGCCGCCAAAACACCAGCCGATTGTAGCAATACGTGCTTTCGGGCCTGCATAAGCAATAGCGCCTTTAATAATTTCTTTCGCACGGTCGTCTTTAACGCCCTGCATTAATTTCCCGGCTTCGGTACGGTCGGCCGTAACCTTGCCATCGTACAGGTCAATCGCAATTACATTTACATTGCCCAAATCGTTATACAGCTTTTCCGATTCCTGTTTAATGTAATCGTTCAAACCAAAATACTCATGTACCACCAACAAGTAGTTATTTGTCGGCTTCTTTGCCTTTAGCTCATAAGCATCGGCGGTTTTGCCATCTGCCGTTGGGTAAGTAATACTTTTACCGATACTGCTTTGAAAACGGAAAGGCAACGGGTTGGGATGCGCCATGATAAACTTTTTATCAGAGGCCAGCATCGCGAATTTTTGCGTTGGGCTTGAGTAACAACAGGCAACTTTGCTTTGTCCGAAAGCAAATACGCTGCTCAAAATCAGACTGAATAAGACTAAAATTTTTTTCATGGGAGGTTTGTTTTTGTGTTGAGATAATAAAGGAATAACGGGCCATTTGTTTAATTGGTTGCTTTGATGGCATAAAAAAACCCTATGCATAAACATAAGGTTTTACGTGTAAATAATATTTTCGTTTTAGTTTGAAGCCGCGTTTTGTTTAGCCTGCGATTTCATCTGGTCGTTAGCTACAATAACTATTTCAACCCGGCGGTTTTGCGTACGTCCATCAGGTGTTGTATTATCGGCAATAGGCTCGGTATCACCTTTACCTTGAGTAGTTAAACGGGCTGGGTCAACACCGGCTGTAACAGCGTAAGTCTTTACGGCTTCGGCCCTGCGTACCGACAGATCCATATTGTGAGCCGCTGTACCAGTATTATCAGTGTGGCCTACAATCAATATATTGGTTTGTGAATTGCTTTTCAGCGATGCCGCCAGCTGGTCGATATCTGTCTTGGCAACAGGTTGCAAATTGGTTTTGTCAATATCAAACAATATACCCGAACTGAATTTCACGATAATACCTTCACCTGCCCGCACAACTTCTGCACCGGGAACGGTTTGCTTAATTTCGGCAGCCTGCCTGTCCATATTCCGGCCGATAAAAGCGCCTGCCGTACCACCCACTGCACCACCTATAATGGCGCCCAAAGCGGTATTACCTGCCTTACGACCAATTAATGCGCCAATAGTACCACCGGCACCTGCTCCAATTGCAGTGCCTTTTTGTGTTTTAGTCATACTACCACAACCAGTAACAAGCATTAATGCCATCGCCGAAGCAACACACCCTGTTGCTATCTTTACTTTTAAACCTTTCATAATTGTTATAACGGTATTACCCGCACTCAAATATACAAACCAAGTGCCAAAAATTTTTTATGATATCTTTACAAATTAAATAAAAAGGCATTTGGAGCAGAAAATAAGCATATTAGGATGTGGCTGGCTGGGTTTACCTTTGGCTATCAGCCTGGTAGCCAAAGGCTGGCTTGTAAAAGGTTCAACAACAAATATGGCCAAGCTTAATACACTAACCTCTAACAAAATAGACCCTTATTTAGTACAGTTAGCTGATAACGCTACGATCAACCCGCAATTTCTCAAGAGCGATATATTGCTCATTAATATCCCGCCATCATTAAAAAAGCAACCCGCTCAAGTTTATCTAAACCAGATGCAGTCACTGGCAAAGCAGGTCGAATCATCACCGGTAAAGCATGTGGTTTTTATCAGCTCAACTTCGGTTTACCCGGATGTGAACGCAGAGATAACCAATACCGATAACATTGATTGCGAAAACGCCCTCTACCAATCAGAGCTATTTTTCCGCGAAAGCAAAAACTTTACAACTACCATTATCCGCTTTGCGGGATTGATCGGCCCGGGCCGCAACCCTGCCCGTTTTTTTGCAGGTAAAACTAATATCGCAAACGGCCAGGCGCCCGTTAACCTCATCCATCTCGACGATTGTATCGGCGTTATCGAAACCCTGCTCCATCAGCAAAAATTCGGCGGAATCTATCATGCGGCAGCACCAGCACATCCCACACGAAGCGAATTTTATACGTTAGCGGCACAAACAGCAGATTTGTCCTTACCGGTATTTATCGATGAGCTAAACGAATGGAAAATCATCGATCCAATAAAATTACAACAAGCCTTAAACTACAATTTCATTCACCCTGATTTGCTGAAAGCTCTTACTACCGCTCATTTTTAATTTGGCGCTTTATTAAGCTATACATACCGTGGCCATGTATATAATGGTTACTTATATGCCAAAATAGTATACTAATTAGGCAAAGCAAACAAGTCATTATGCCGCAAAACCTTCTTTCTTTGTAATACCAATTATCAATAATTAATTTTTGTGGATACAATTAGCCATAACTACCTAACCTAAACCAACTGATGGAAAAAAAGAACAAGTATCTTGTCCCGTTAATTTTAGTAACATCTCTATTTTTTTTATGGGCATTTTTACACAATATTAACCCCATACTTATCCCACACCTAAAAAAAGCCTGCGAATTAAGCGATCAGCAATCATCATACATTGATGTATCTGTATATTTTGCTTATTTCTTAGTTGCCATACCTGCGGGTTTATTTATGCACAAGTACGGTTATAAAAAAGGTATTATCTTTGGTCTTATCTTATATGCTACAGGCGCCTTGCTTGTTATTCCAGCCGCATCCGAGAGAAGTTATTTCTTTTTTCTTTTTGCTTTCTTCATCATTGCCAGTGGCGCAACGTTTTTGGAAACAGTTGCAAATCCATACATCGCCGGGCTTGGCGACAAAGAAACATCGGAGCAACGCTTAAACTTTGCTCAATCATTTAATGGTGTCGGCGCTGTTGTTGCACCAATATTGGGTGGTAAGTTTATCCTTACCGGGATAGAACATACATCTGCCGAAATTAAGGCGTTAGCGGCTAACGGACAGCTTGGTGCCTATCTTCAATCAGAAGCCAATACAGTAAAAATTCCTTACCTGATAATCGCCGGTGCCGTTATACTACTAATTATTTTATTCTTTTTAACCCCAATACCCGAAGTTAAAGAGGATGATAGTGAAGTACATGGAGCTACAGAGTTTTCAATCGGGGTTTTAAAACACAAGCATTTGTTATGGGCCGTTATTGCTCAATTTTTCTACGTGGGAGCACAGGTTGGCGTTGGCAGCTTTTTTATCAGGTACGCCAAATATGTGGTTAACATGAACGAAAAAGACGCTGCATATATATTCGGCTCAATAGCTATGGTAGGTTTTATGGCAGGCCGCTTTACAGGCACATTCTTTATGCGTTATATTAAGCCGGCACGTTTGTTAAGTTTATATGCCTTTATAAATGTTTTACTACTTGTTTCGGGCATATTAATGAAGGGTAACATTGCATTGTATTCTGTAATTGCGATACCATTTTTCATGTCGATTATGTACCCAACAATTTTTGCATTAGGTATAAAAGGGCTTGGCGAAGAAACTAAAATTGCAGCATCGTTTTTGGTTATGGCTATAATAGGTGGCGCACTTGCTCCTCCATTAATGGGTTTTATTTCAGATAAAACAGGCAGCATTCAAAATGCTTATGTAGTTCCATTGATATGCTTCCTGGTTGTATTTTATTTTGGAGTAAAAGGGCACAAAGTGAAACACGTAATTGAATAAACTATGCAAAAATACTGTTTAGCCTGCGATCTGGTTGACGATCCGGCTCTGATAGCCGAGTACGAACATTACCATACAAACGTGTGGCCCGAAATAAAAGCCAGCATAACTGATGCAGGTATCACCGATATGGAAATATACCGCTTCGGTACGCGTTTATTTATGATCATGGAAACCGACGAAACCTTTAGCTTTGAGCGTAAAGCCGCAATGGATGAGGCCAACCCAAAAGTGCAGGAATGGGAGCAACTGATGTGGAAGTTCCAGCAGGCTATACCCGGCTCAAAACCCGGGGAAAAATGGGTGTTTATGAATAAAATATTTCAATTATAATATATGTTAGATCTAACAGGAAAAACAGCGATAGTAACAGGAGGCGGCAGCGGAATTGGTAAAGCTGTGGCCACGGTTTTTGCGCGCCAGGGCGCCATTGTACACATTATCGAGCTTAATTTAGAGAATGGCGAACACGTGGTTAACGATATTAAAAACGCCGGGGGCACAGCTTATGCACATGCCTGCGATGTGAGCAACCAGCAGCAGGTTAGCGAGGTTTTCGGCAACATCCAAACCATCGATATTTTGGTTAATAATGCAGGAGTGGCTCACGTTGGCAAAGCCGATACCACAACCGAAGAGGATTTTGTGCGCTTGTTCAACATTAACGTTAAAGGCGTATACAATTGCCTGCACGCTGCTTTACCTTTAATGAAGAGCCGGGGCAAGGGCGCTATACTTAACTTATCGTCGATTGGTGCGGTAGTTGGTATTGCCGACAGGTTTGCCTATTCCATGACCAAAGGCGCCGTTCACGGCATGACTTTATCCGTCGCCCGCGATTATATTCACGATGGTATCCGTTGCAATTCCATATCCCCGGCAAGGGTGCACACGCCTTTTGTTGATGGCTTTATCGCTAAAAATTATCCGGGCAAGGAAACCGAAATGTTTGATAAACTGAGCAAGTCGCAACCAATCGGCCGTATGGGTAATCCCGAAGAAATTGCCAATCTGATACTCTATCTTTGTTCAGACGAAGCATCATTTATCACCGGCTGCGATTACCACATCGATGGCGGATTTATAAAACTGAATAATTAACACATGAAACTAATACGATACGGAGAACTTAACCACGAAAAAACCGGCGTTGAGCTGGAGGGTAAATATTTTGACACTTCGGCCTTTGGCGAAGATTACAACGAGCGCTTTTTTGAAACCGGCGGCCTAACCCGCCTCAAAACATTTTTAGATCAAAATGCAGGTTCGCTAAAACCAATACCTGATGGCGTACGCCTGGGCAGTCCCATCGCTCGTCCGTCTAAAATTGTATGTATCGGTTTAAACTACGCCGATCATGCCAAAGAAACCGGTGCGGCTATTCCGCCAGAGCCTATCATTTTCATGAAAAGCACCACGGCTTTGGTTGGCCCGAATGATGATATCATCATCCCTAAAAACTCGGTTAAAACTGATTGGGAAGTGGAGATAGCTGTTGTCATCAGCAAAAAAGCAACCTATGTTGCCGAGGCTGATGCTGAAAACTATATCGCAGGTTATGTATTGCATAACGATGTATCGGAACGCGAGTTCCAGATAGAGCGCGGCGGCACCTGGGATAAAGGTAAAGGCTGCGATACCTTCGCGCCGCTTGGCCCGGTTCTGGCTACGACCGATGAGATACAAGATGTTGACAACCTGCGTTTATGGTTAAAAGTAAACGGCGAAATGATGCAGGATGGCAACACATCTAACTTCATTTTTAAAATACCTTTCCTGATATCATACATCAGCCAGTTCATGACCTTGTTACCCGGTGATGTAATATCGACAGGTACTCCGGCAGGCGTTGGATTAGGTTTTAAGCCACCGGTTTATTTAAAGGCAGGTGATGTAGTTGAGTTGGGTATTGATGGTTTAGGAACCTCAAAACAGACGTTAAAAGATTATGCGAATTGATGCACACCAGCATTTTTGGATATTTGACCCGGTTAGAGACAGCTGGATAAATGAGGATATGGCTGTTATTCAGCGGGATTTTTTGCCTGCCGATCTCGAGCCCATCCTTCATCAAAATAACATCAATGGTTGTGTTGCAGTTCAGGCCGATCAATCGGAAACCGAGAATGATTTCTTGCTTGGTTTAGCCGATCAAAACGATTTTATAAAAGGCGTGGTAGGCTGGGTAGACCTGCGCGCAGGTAACATTGAGGAACGATTGGAATATTACAGCCAGTTTAAAAAGCTCAAAGGTTTCAGGCATGTATTACAGGGCGAAGAAAATCGTGCGTTAATGCTTAACCTTCAATTTATGAACGGCATTGCACAGTTAAAAAAATACGGTTTTACGTATGATATCCTGATCTTTCCGGATCAGTTACAGTACGTACCCGAGTTTGTCAATGCCTTTCCCGATCAGAAATTTGTGCTCGATCATATCGCTAAACCAGATATCAAGAACCATAAAGTTGCCGATTGGGCCAAAGATATCCGCGCCATTGCCGAATTGGATAATTTGTGGTGCAAGGTATCGGGCATGGTAACCGAAGCCGATTGGAAAAACTGGGCCATCGACGATTTTGAGCCGTACCTTGATGTAGTTTTCGAGGCTTTCGGGATCGAAAAAGTAATGTTCGGGTCCGACTGGCCCGTATGCCAGGTGGCGGCATCCTACGCAAACATGGCCGATATTGTTAAGCAATATACCTCTACCTTATCCATCAGCGAACAGTCCATTTTTTGGGGCGAAAACGCTGTTAATTTTTACAACATTCAATAATAAACCCTTTTTAGAGAAGAAAAAGTGATGAATTTACAACTGAACAATAAAGTGATCATAGTAACGGGCGGGGCAAAAGGCATCGGCGAAGGGATATGTAAAGTACTCGCCGACGAAGGCGCCATACCCGTAGTTATCGGCCGTAAAACAGCGGATAACCTGGAGGTGGTATCGGCCATAACAGCGGCAGGCGGCAAGGCATTCCAGGTTACCGCCGAACTATCCGATCCGCAGGAATGCAAAAAAGCAGTTGAAGAAGTTGTTGCTCACTTTGGCAGGATTGACGGCCTGGTGAACAACGCAGGCGTAAACGACGGAGTTGGTTTAGAGAACGGTACCTACGAAGCATTTATGGCATCGCTGCATAAAAATGTGGTGCATTACTACTTGATGGCACACTACGCTTTGCCCGAACTAAAAAAGTCAAAAGGTTCTATCTTAAACATCACCTCAAAAACTGCCGAAACCGGCCAGGGCAATACCTCTGCCTACGCAGCGGCAAATGGCGGACGTAATGCCTTAACACGTGAGTGGGCGGTTGAACTATTGAAATATGGTATCCGTGTGAACGCTATTGTAGTGGCCGAGTGCTGGACTCCTGCTTACGATACCTGGATCAGCGGCTTGGCTAACCCGGAAGAAAAACTAAAGGAAATAACCTCAAAAATACCTTTGGAAAACCGCATGACCACCGCCGAAGAAATTGCTAATGCCACCGCGTTTTTATTATCAGCAAAGTCCAGCCATACAACCGGGCAAATTTTCCATGTTGATGGCGGCTACGTACACCTCGACAGGGCGCTGGCGAACGCGTAGTATATAATATAAGAATTGTCATTTCGAGCGATTAGCGAGAAAACCTCTGCTTCAAACAGCTTTGGAGCAGAATATCTCTCACTTCGTTCGAGGTGACAAGTTGTTTAATTGTTAATTCAACACGTAATAGTATGAAAACATTAGTATGCACAACCCCGGGAAGTTTTGAATACCAGGAAGGCCAAATGCCAACCCTTACTCCCGGCCATGCCATCATCAAAATAAAAAAAATAGGCATTTGCGGTACCGACCTGCATGCTTTTGAAGGTACGCAGCCATTTTTTGCCTACCCACGCATATTAGGTCACGAGCTGGCCGGCGAACTCATTGATTTTGACGATGCCCCAGGTTTTACCAAAGGCGAAACGGTTACGTTCATTCCGTACTTTAATTGTGGTACCTGTATTGCCTGCCGGTCGGGTAAACCAAATTGCTGTACCAATATCAAGGTTTTTGGTGTGCACATCGATGGCGGTATGGCCGAATACGTTTCCATACCATCCTACGCCTTAATACACGGCGAAGGTTTAAGTACCGACGAGCTTGCCCTGGTTGAACCTTTGGCTATAGGCGCGCACGGCGTTCGCCGTGCCGATGTGCAGCCCGACGAATTTGTGCTGGTAGTAGGTGCCGGGCCGATAGGTTTAGGCATTATGGAGTTTGCCCGCATTGCCGGCGCGCAGGTAATTGCCATGGATATTAATGAGAACCGGCTGAACTTTTGTAAGGAGAAGTTAAAAGTGCATCATACCATTAACCCGCTTACGCAGAATGTTGATGAGCTAAAGCGCATTACCAATAATGATTACCCAACTGTAGTCATTGATGCCACCGGTAGCCTTAAAGCCATCACCAACGCTTTTGCCTACATGGCGCATGGCGCACGTTATGTTTTGGTAGGCCTGCAAAAAGGTGAGATCGGCTTTAGCCACCCCGAGTTCCACAAACGCGAAGCCACGCTGATGAGCAGCCGCAATGCTACCCGTGCCGACTTCGAACATGTTATCGCATCGATGAAAAAAGGGCTGGTCGATCCAACAAATTACATCACTCACCGCGTTGATTTCGGCCAGGTTAAAGACGATTTCGCAAGCTGGCTCAATCCGGCAAACGGCGTTATTAAGGCGATGGTATCGTTGTAAATTATCATATTAATTAAATAATATTGACACTAAGTTCTGAGGCTATTTTCCTTTGCAACTTAGTGTCTTTGTGGCTATATAACATTTCTGACGCATTAAATTACACATTTTCATAGGGTTAACATCTTTAGCCCGCACCCGGTCATATCTAATAAATTTAGCAGCGTTTAAAACAAATCCTGTTTCTGTTGTTTTAATATTAATAATTAATTTAATATGGCAGAACAAACAATACCCGGCTGGAAAAGATGGATGATAGAAACCGGCGAACAGGTAAATTTCTTTACTTCGTTTTTTAAAAACATTTTCACAGGCGGTTTTGAGTGGTCAGAGTTTGTTCGCCAATGCTACGAAATAGGTTTTCGCTCCTTCACACTCGTAGGCATTACTTCGTTTATTATGGGTGTGGTGCTCACTCTGCAATCACGCCCTACCCTGGTAAAATTTGGCGCAAGCAGTATGCTGCCGGTAATGGTTTGCGTATCTATTGTGCGCGAAATCGGCCCCGTTATTACCGCTATTATTTGTGCCGGTAAAATATCATCGGGCATCGGCGCCGAATTAGGAAGCATGAAGGTTACCGAACAAATCGACGCTATGGATGTATCGGGCGCCAACCCAATGCAATACCTGGTAGTTACCCGTATACTGGCCGCCACATTAATGATTCCGCTTTTAACCTTGATGGGCGACGTATTGGGCCTCTTCGGTGGGTTTTTAGCGGTAAACCTCGGCGACCATACCAGCTGGACACTATACTTTCACAAGTGCGTAAACTCTATCGGTTTTACCGATTTGCTACCCGCTTTTATAAAAACTATATTTTTTGGCTTTGCCGTAGGGTTTGTAGGATGTTATAAAGGTTATAACTCAAACAGCGGAACCGCAAGCGTAGGTATTGCTGCAAATTCGGCGGTAGTGAGCGCTTCGTTATGGATATTCTTTTTAGATGTTGTGGCCGTACAAATAACACAATTGCTTTTTTATTAATATGGAACACGCAAAAAAAGATACCGGAAAAAGCAAAAAAACTGCAGACAACATCAAAGATGAGATTGTTATAGATATGCGCAACCTGCGCAAAAGCTTTGGCACTAAGGATGTATTGAAGGATGTAAGCCTGAAGCTTAAACGTGGTGAAAACCTGGTGATACTCGGGCGCTCTGGTCAGGGCAAATCGGTTGCTATTAAGTGCATTGTAGGCATGTTGATACAGGATGCCGGTACGCTTAAAGTATTTGGCGATGAGGTTGCGGATATGGATACAACCGAGTTAAAGGAACTTCGCACAAAAGTGGGTTTCCTGTTTCAAAGCGGGGCTCTGTACGATTCGATGAGTGTTCGCGAAAACCTGGAGTTTCCGTTAACCCGTGTACTAAAAATACACGATGAAAGCGAACTGGAGAGCCGGGTTAAAGAAGTGTTGGAGGCCGTAGGTTTATCTGACGCCATCGACAAAATGCCGGCCGACCTTTCAGGAGGCATGCGCAAACGTGTTGGCCTTGCCCGTACGCTGATTGTTAAACCGGAAATTATGCTGTACGATGAGCCCACAACCGGCCTCGACCCTATTACATCGCGCGAGATCAGTGAGCTGATATTGCAGATGCAGGAAAAATATAAAACATCGTCGATTATTATTACACACGATATGGAATGCGCTGAGATAACCGCCGACCGCTTAATTGTACTAAACGAAGGCGAATTTGTTGCCGAGGGAAGTTATAACGAACTCGAAAAATCGGACAGTGAATTTGTAAGATCATTTTTTAAATAAATACCATGAGAACCACAACGGGACAAAAACTTAAAATCGGGATATTTACCATCGTAGGTATACTTATTCTGTTCATCGCTATATTTTTAATCGGGAGCCAGAAAAACCTATTCAGCTCTACGTACAATGTACATGGCATATTTAAAAACGTAGGCGGCCTGCAGGTGGGCAACAACGTGCGTCTGGCAGGTATAAATGTTGGCGTAGTGCAAAGCATCAACATATTAACCGATACCTCTGTTAGGGTTGACCTGACACTCAATACCAATGTCAAAAAGTTTGTGAAAACCGATGCCAAACTTTCTATCGGGACAGACGGCTTTATTGGAGATAAACTGGTAACCATCGCACCGGGCGGTGCTAACACTACGCAGACTGCTAACGACGGACAGGAGCTGGCTACCGTTCCGCCGTTTGATGTCGACAAGCTTGTAGCCAAAGGCACCACAATTATTAATAACGCCGCCGACCTTACCGGCGACCTGTCGGAAATTGTGGCCAAGATCAACAATGGCAAGGGCAGCATCGGCCGCCTGCTTAACAACGATAAAATGGCCAAGGATATGGAAAGTACCGTAAAAGAGGCTAAGAGCACCATCTCGTCAGTTAAAACAAGTACGGGTACATTAAACGAAGATTTAACAGCCGCTCAGCATAACTTCCTGCTAAAGGGTTATTTTAAAAAGAAAGAAAAGGCCAAACAGGCTAAAGAGGATTCGATAAAAAAAGCAACCGCACCACCTGATACCACCAAGAAAAAGAAAAAAGGCTTTTTGGGTATAGGTGGCGGCTAATATTATTTCAAGTTGGTAATTATGGGCATCCGGGTAAATTATCCGGGTGCTTTTTTATTTTTAAGATTTACTATCCGTAACTGATGTTTGTTCAGGATACTGGTGGATAACCGTTTGTGTTGGGAAGGCAAAATCGCCCTTGCTTTGCTGAACGATCTCCATAATCTTAAAGTTAATCTCTTCTTTTATTTTTAAGTACGGATTGTAATCCATCATTTCGATATAGTACAGTACCTGTAAATTTAACGACGAATCGCTAAAGCTCTCAAAGGTTACAATGGCGTTGTTGTTTGTTTTTGGGTGGGCGTTAATATAATCGGTGATCTCTTGAGCTATTGATTTGATATCTTCTATAGGCGTATTATAAGTCAGCCCTACATCAAAATGGATGCGGCGATAGTTACGTACGGTCATGTTTTCGAGCGGCGTATCTATCATTTTTTTGTTGGGCATGGTTACCAGGGTTTGGTCGGCGGTGCGAATACGCGTGCTCCTGAAACCAACCTTCTCAACTGTGCCTTCAACACCGTTAACCTTCACAAAATCGCCTACCACGAAAGGTTTATCAACAAAAATGGTGAATGAACCTAACAGGTTTTCAAGGCTCTCTTTCGCGGCAAGCGCTATGGCTATACCGCCAATTCCCAGCCCGGTTATCAGGGTTAAAACGTTTATCTCAAACACATAACCCAGCACCACAAAAAAGCCGATGGTTACGGTACTTATTTTAACCAGCTCCCTCACAAACTGCACCAGCTGGTCATCTTCTTTCGAGTTGGTTAACGATGCGCGATAGGCAAAAACATGTGCCACAAAGTCGATGATACGCAGCGCTATCCAGAATATCGAGATGATCATCAACAGCATAAACAGCTTATCAACAACCTGTATAATGGTAATGCTGGTTACCGTTTCAACCTTATCCACTACATTTTTCCGCATAAATATCACCTCGTTAAGCGGGTAGCTTAACTGGTTTATGGCAATGTAGATCAGGTCGAGGCTGATGAAAAACTCAACGGGCTTAACAAGCAGCTCAACAAACACGGCTGCGTTTACCTCTTTGCCAAAACGGCCGAATAGCTTTAACAGGAAATGGCTGAACAGCCTGGAGAATAATTTTTTAAAGAAAAGGCAAAAAAGGATAATGCCAACAAAAAGCAGATAGCTTTTAACGGTATTGCCCCATAAAATATAATGTAGAAAGTTACTATTCATTGCCGATGTTAATTATCTTAAAGGTAATAAAAACACAAGCGAAGCCAAACAAAAAAACCTCCCTGTAAACAGGAAGGCTTTTATACTTATAAAAAAACTAAACTCTTTTTGATTTTATACGAGCTGCCTTGCCGGTAAGAGCGCGCAGGTAGTATAGTTTAGCACGGCGTACTTTACCGTTGCTGTTCACCTCAATTTTATCGATGTTTGGCGAGTTGATTGGGAATATACGCTCAACACCTATACCGTTAGAAACTTTACGTACAGTAAAGGTTTCGGTACTGCCGGCACTGTTGCGTTGTATAACTACACCCTGGTAAACCTGGATACGCTCCTTGTTACCTTCCCTTATTTTGTAGTGTACACTTATGGTATCACCCGATTTGAATGTTGGATATACCTTTTTTTCTACTGATTGTTCTTCAACAAATTTTACTAAATCCATGATTTTTAGCGCTTAAAGCCGATTTCTAACGCGTAAAAATCGGATTGCAAGTATAGGGATATTTTTTTATTTAAAAAAGACTATTTTAAAATTTTCCACAATTGTAATGATATTCACAATAACGGGGATGGATGTTTATTAATAGGGAATTACGGAATCTGTTTATAAGTGATGTGGGGTGTGTTATGTGGTTGATAAAGCTGAAGCATATTTAAATAAAAATAAGTTGGGCGTTGCCTGCGGCCCGGGCTATTCGTTACAAGTCCTCACTCGCTGATAGAAGCTCGCTCCGGGCTTTTCACTGCTATCCCTAACGCAACTCTTTTGTATCATATAACAATTGCAATACTGGCTCATCTTTTGCCCTGTTAAACAAAGTGTAAATCCGCCGCTGGTCTTCTTTGGCAGGAACTGTAAAGGTTTTATTTAGAAGTAACACTGTTTGCGCATTCGCAATCTGGTCACTCAGCAAAACCCAGCCATCCCTGGCATTCACTTCCAGGTTTCCCATTACTTCAACTTTGAATCCATTAATATCATATTCGCTAAACGCTGATCTGAATTTATCATTAGGCTTTACCTGCGTTTCAACTTTATAACTGTCGAGCAATCCGGCAATCGTTTTCGCAGTATCAATATCGGTTAAAATATCAATATCGTTAGGTTCAACCGGGTATTCCGATAAATATAAACTTGCCGTACCGATGATCATCCACCCTCCCGTTAAGGAGCTTAGCTTTTCATGAAGCAGAAGTAATGTTTCGTCTATACGGTTCATTTTGCATTGTTAATACGATGATAAAATATTATTACCAGGTTAATCAACAAAATCGCAGGTAAAGTCAGCGCGGTAACTACAAAAAGGCCCTCATTCATCCAGAGTAAACTTATGCCCAATATTAAGTGACCAAATAACTTAAGAAAATTGTATTTTTTATTTTGGGTTAACTTATCGGTTAGAAAATATAATATGTAAGATACACTGCTAATAATTGCACCGGGTATTATCCAAACTAACGGATACATTGAACCGGCGTTTATATCGCCATGCTCATCATTAATGCCAAAAACGAGATATACCATGATCAAAAAAGGCAAAGCAATAATCAACCTTTTAGCAACAAATTGAGAAGCACCCATAAACGATACATTTATGCTTTTCATTTCAACAGATCGGGCCGGCGTTGTTTGGTGCGCTCCAATGCCTGCTCAAAACGCCACTTTTCAATTTCGGGAGTATTGCCGCTCAATAAAATATCTGGTACTTTATGGCCGTTCCAATCAGCGGGGCGGGTATATACCGGGGCATCCAGCATATCATCCTGGAAAGAATCCGACAAGGCCGATGTTTCGTCGCTCAGCACGCCGGGTATCAATCTCACTACGGCATCAACCAACACCGCTGCGGGCAGTTCACCTCCTGAGAGTACATAATCACCTATAGATATCTCGCGGGTCACAAACAAGTCGCGGATGCGCTGGTCGATGCCTTTATAATGGCCGCAGAGTATAACGATGTTTTTTTTGATGGATAGCTGATTAGCAATGCCCTGGTTCAGCGTCTCGCCATCCGGCGACATGAAGATGACCTCATCATATTCACGCTGCTCTTTTAAAGTTTCGATACACCGGGCGAATGGTTCAATGGTCATTACCATGCCGCTGCCGCCGCCGTACGGGTAATCGTCGACACTTTTTTGCTTTTGGGTGCTATAATCGCGCAGGTTATGCACCACAATTTCGGCAATACCTTTTTTTTGGGCGCGCTGTAAAATAGAATGTGCAAAGGGGCTTTCCAGCAATCCGGGTAAAACGGTAATGATATCAAAACGCATCCGCAAATATAGATTTTAGTATTGAGATGTGAGACAGAGCCTTTACTACGCTCCGCCCAATATACTTGCATCAAGCACCTTCTGTATCACCCAGCGGTGGCCGAAAATATCCGTCAGTTCACCTTGCCGCCAGCCATACTCATAGTCGGTTACCGGCGAAATCACCTTAGCGCCTGCTTCTACCGCCCGGTTGAACACAGCATATACATCATCAGCCATTAAGCCAACAACGGCAGTTACGCCCTGTTGTGCAGCCGGCTCAAACTTACCCGAACCCGGCATTTGCTCGTGGACATGAAATATAGCGCCGTCAATGTCAAACTGCGCTACGTGTACGCTGCCATCATTATTACGCAGGCACCATTGCTCAACAGCGCCAAAGGCTTTGGTATAAAAACTAATGTCGGTTACCTGCTTGCCAATAGTGAGCTCGGGTGTAAATGCTGTTTGAGTTTTCATAATGAGAGATCGTTAATTATGTTAAAGCGATAATATCTTGAGTTTGCTTCCTGTCGTTATATAGTTTGTATTGAAAAATAACAGCGTAAATACCTAATAGATAAAGCGGATAGAAGTACATATAACTAAGGTAGTCTATCCCATAAACAACCCAGGTGGCTATCAAAAAAATAATCGACGCAATGTAAACAGCTAATTGCATAGCTCCCGATCTATGTTCATTCACTATTGCGTTTTCTATTCTTTCTTTCGAAAATACTAATAATAAGAGTCCAACAGCAGCGGCATAGTAAACAGCCACCAAAAAATCTTCATTAACAAAATTAATACACGCATAAATTATCCTTATCAATACACAAACAGCCAAAATAAACAAACCTAAAACATGAAAGTATTTGTGTTGCAAAGGCGGAGTGTCTTTTAGTGGGTTGTGTTTGAAATACAGAAAGTAGTTGAAAAAAGCGACAAAAATAATAGGCTGATATAAAAAAAAGTACAAGATCAGGATGAACAAGCCTTTTGGAGCAACGGGCACCAGGCTAACTATAAATAAAAAGAGCGTAAGCACGGTAGCCACAAAAACAGAGCGGTACAACGCTTTACGGAAAATGGATTGCGATCTTTCATCTTCGGATTTGTTTGCCGAGAAGCAAACAAGAAATAAACCGATCGTGATCAATGTGATCGCCAGTTCGTCGGTATAGTTCCCATTGCCAAAAAATAGTGATTGGCGACCATCACCTAAAAACTTAAAAGTGAAATTCTCAAATTCAAAAAAATACCCTAACACTAATCCGGGAACAGCCAGCACCCAACCGATATATCTAAAATAAGAAGGGAATAAAAGGTTCTGTTTCATGCCGGATAATGGTTTACAAATGGCTATACCATTAATACGCTGATCATCAATTAGTCACCCTCTTCCAACATAAAAATTTCTTCAACAGGTTTTTTAAATACCCGTGCAATTTTCAGGGCCAATATTGTTGATGGTACGTATTTATTGCTCTCGATAGTATTGATGGTTTGGCGCGATACATCGATCAGGCCGGCAAGTTCGGCCTGGGTTATATTTTTGATGGCGCGTTCTACGCGGATGTTATTTTTCATATTCTTCCTCCTTGCCTAACGACCGGTTTAGCCGGAAAATTTTGTAACGGAACAACAGGATGAAAAATACCAGGGGCACCCATAAGTTGAGGCGCAAAATATCTTTATAGTCGGCTTTGTTGGTTGTAAAAATCAACCCGATTATCAGCACGGCATAATTTGCGAAGATAGCCCAGCGCAACGAAGATAAACGAAGCTGGTAAATTTGTTCGTCTTCTATCCGCTCGCGCGAGAACGCAATAAGGAACAAACCCGATACCATTAATACCACGGTCAATATAAAAAACAGGTGTCCGGTACTAAACATGTCGGTATCTTTTGGGTCGGAATGGATATTATATATACCCCAGATATGCATAACCGGTAAATGAACCAGGAACAGGGCCAGACCAAGCCAGCGGCACCAGGTTGGGAATAAGAATTGTGGTTTCATAATAAGTAAAATTAGCTTTACCAAATGTAAAATATATTTTACTTAAGTCAAGTATATTTGACAAAATAATTTAAGTACCGGGAGTGCGTCTCTGCGAAAATTTAACAGGCTGTAACGCTCCTGAATTTTTTGCATCTTTTTAGTATGAAAAAAATATTTGCCTGTATTTGCCTTGCGTTCACTACGATACTAAAAGCCTATAGCCAAACTGATGGCGATTCGATTTTCACAGAAAGCTCTGTAGGCAATGCTATATTTAATTTTACACCTGTGCAAAGGGAAGGTGTAACCGATCAGAGATTTCATTATGCAGAGCAGATTCTGAACGATACCAAATCAGCATCGCACAACAACCCGCAAAACTTAAACGCGGCTGATTACTGGAATATTACCACGGCATTTGTTATTTTAAAGGAACCCAAAAACCATATTGAAGCGGCTTTCACTAAAGCTATTCACCTGGACGCCGCCACCATTTGTTCGTATATCAAAGCGATGGGAACATCGGGACTGGACAAACTTATTCCCGAAACATTTTTGCCCTTCTATGCCAACTGCGCACAATCGGCAACCGCCACGGGCTCAAGTCTGGATGTTACCAATTACGCCCAAACCTATAAACTGGATGCAAACCTGGTTGGCGTAATTAATACTGTTTATTTAAATGATGTGCGATACAGAGCAACAAAACCGATGGACTGGACGAAACAGAAACCGTTGGATGAGCGCAACCAGCAGGTTATCGACTCGTTGTTTAACATATATCACACCTACATCGGCAAATCGCTAGTTGGTAAGCAGCTGCAATCGTCCATGTGGCTGGTGGTGCAACATGCTCCGCTGCAAATGATGGAAAAATATTTACCTGTGATTGCCGCTGCCGTAAACCAGAAACAATTGGACCAGGTGCCACTTAAAATGCTTATCGACAGGATGTACTGGCTTAAATATAATTACCAGATATTTGGCAGCCAGGGTGCAGCAATTAAATTAGCCGATGAAAAAATCCGCAACGAGATTATAGCAAAGTATAATTTGAATTAGAAGGAGATACGGCTTATATATCTTATATTCATAGATCCTTAAAGCCTTAGGGATTAAATATTCTTGAGCCAAGAATACCTATACTAATTCATCAAACAAGGATTAATCCAGATAAATATCCAGCAATCCTTCCGGCAGATCAACGGTTACAATGCCTTTAACTACATCGATGCCTTTAATCACCGCTTCGTTTAGCGGGAACAGTACTTCTTTTCCTTTGTAGTGTACCGTAGCGATTAACTGTTGCGGTAGTTCCTGCAGTTCGATGATCTCGCCCAGTTCGCCTTCGTTAATATCAACGGCGATGAAATTGAGCAGGTCTTTCAGGCCGAATTCGCCCTTCTTCTTTTTGGGTTTAAGTTTATTGGGCAGGTAGATGTCCTTTTTCGCCAGTGGCGATGCTTTATCTATATGGTCAACATCCTCCAGGTAAATAAAGGCGGTATTTTTTTGCGGCATCTTAAACGATTCCACAAAATACGGCACCAGCTTACCACCAACCTCTAAAAACAAAGCGTCGAAGTCTAACTTCTCAGGCTCATCATAATCGATAAAGGCTTGTAATTCGCCTTTTAAACCACGGGTTTTAATAACCGAACCTATTCTGAAACAATCTTCTGTCTTCATTTTTGCCGAGGGCTTTAAAAAAGTATAGCGAAGTACTCCGGTTAAGAAGATGCTTCGCTATAGCTTTTTGGTAATACGTTAACTTATTCTGCTGCTGGTTCTTCAGTTGCAGCTTCAGCTGTAGGTTCTTCAGTAGCTTCAGCAACTGGTGCTGCTTCTTCTGTTTCTTCAACAGGTACTTCTTCAACTTCTTCTACCGGTGGAGCATTTTTAGCAGCGATAGCTGCGGCTTTGTCTTCTTTCTTTTTAGCTTCAGCAATTAAAGCAGCTTTTTTAGCTTCTTCTTTAGCTGAGGTTAAATTAGATTTTTTACCGGTGATTTTACCGTCTTTCTGATCAAGCCATGCAGTAAATTTTTCTTCAGCTTGTTCTTCGGTTAAAGCGCCTTTTTTAACACCGCCTTGTAAATGTTTTTTGTACAACACACCTTTGTACGATAAAATTGCACGTACGGTATCGGTTGGTTGCGCGCCATCATTAACCCAATCAAGAGTTTTGTCGAAATTGATGTCGATTGTTGCGGGGTTTGTGTTTGGATTATATGATCCTAAACGTTCGATAAAACGACCGTCTCTTGGAGCACGAGAATCCGCCACCACGATGTAATAAAAAGGTTTTCCTTTTTTACCGTGTCTTTGCAGTCTGATTTTAGTTGCCATTTTTTGCTTTTTATGTATTCAACATATGTTCCCGGAGTTCTTTCTGCGGGGCTGCAAAGGTAATAAAATTTTATTTATTTAATAGCCTGATTTTGTGTATAATAAAATTTAGGCCTTTTATGTAACTTACAATTGCTGATACCCGTACAAATATCAACCTTATCACACCGGCATTCTACCTGATGCCGCTCTACGTTTACCTGGATTTTTATTTTTTGTAATTCTAAATATTTAAATATTAAATATTTAGCGTATATTGTTATCATTGCATTTTTCCCCAAAATGCATGTTGATTATTCCAAAACAAATGGCATGCTTGAAAACCTGCTTTTAGCAATTAACGATTGCGCCTGGGCCTACAATCTGAGTAAAAACAAGTACGTTTTTATAAGCCCTGCTATTGATCAAACCCTGGGGATAAGCGCTAATGATTTAATAGCCGATAAAGAATTGTGGAACAAGGTCATCATTCCAGAAGACCGTAAAGAAATCATCAGCATCACCAAAAAAATAAAAAAAGGCGAACGGGTCGAACTCTATTATCGCGTTAAGCTGAACGATGAGATCAAGTGGATATTTGAAAAAAAATCATACTTCACCGATAAAACTACCGGCCACAATATTATGCTGGGCGTAATTAAAGATGTAAGCGATCAAAAAACAGTCAATTTCCATCTCAAAAATTCATTGGGCGATTTTAGCGTTTTGTTCGAGAAGAGCCTTAGCCCCATGTGGATATACGAACAGCCTTCGCTGCGCATTATAAAAGTAAACGAGGCTGCCATTGAAAACTACGGTTATACCGAAAAAGAATTTTTATCGCTTACCATCAGGGATATCCGCCCTAAAATCGACCTGGCTAAATTCAACGAATACATTTTTAAAAAAGGAATTACCAAAGGCACGTTGCATGGCTACAACAACAGCGGTATATGGAAGCATCTCAATAAAAACAATGAAGTGATTTATGCCGAAATTACCGGCTACGAAATTAAATACAACAACACCTCGTGCCGCATAGTAGTAGCTACAAACGTTACCGAACGGGTATTGCACGAAAAAGATCTCGCTCATCGCGAAGCCTTGCTACACGAACAGTTTATCGAAGATAAACAGGCTGAACAATCTTAATTATTTGCAGGAAACTACAGCGATAATATTTCAACTATCTTTAAAAAATTGGGGTTAATATCTACGTGGTGTTTAATGGCATTTTCAAACGGGGTGTAGGCAATCTCGTTATGTACCACGCCTACCATTTCATTCCGGCGCCCGCTTAGTAAGGCTTCAACAGCTGCCACGCCTACGCGGCTTGCCAATACCCTATCCATACAGCTTGGCCTTCCACCGCGTTGTATGTGCCCCAAAATAGAGATGCGGGTATCATAGTTGGGATATTTTTCTTTAACCTGGCGGCCTATTTCAAACGCTCCTCCGGCCTCTTCGGCTTCGGCTACGATAACAATTTTTGATGATTTATCTTTTCGCCCGCGCTCCAGCCTGTCGAACAAAGCGGTAATATTGGTTTTACTTTCGGGTATCAGTATCGCTTCTGCACCAGCAGCAATACCGGTACGCAGGGCAATCAGGCCTGAATCGCGGCCCATAACCTCTACAATAAACAACCGCTCGTGCGATTCTGCTGTATCCCTGATCTTATCAACCGCGTCAATAACGGTATTAATAGCCGTGTCGTAACCAATGGTAAAATCAGTTCCCTGCAAATCATTATCAATGGTGCAGGGCAGGCCAACAATCGGCACATCGTATTCTTTGGCAAAAACCTTGGCGCCGGTAAAGGTACCATCGCCGCCAATGGCAACCAGGGCATCAATTTTATGCTTAACTAAATGCTCGTATGCTTTTTTACGACCTTCGGCAGTTTTAAAATTATCGCTGCGGGCAGTTTTTAATATCGTACCACCACGCTGAATAATGTTTGCCACCGATTTACGGTCCATCGGGATCATTTCGCCATTAATCATGCCTTCATAGCCACGGCGTATGCCGGTTACTTCCAGGTCATAATACAATGCCGATCTAACAACTGCCCTAATGGCAGCATTCATGCCGGGGGCATCGCCACCCGAAGTAAAAACACCTATATTTTTAATTTGAGCCATTATTTTTTTTGTATTCGGCTATTCCGGCTTGCAAAAATTTAATGTAGTTGTTCGGATTGTAGTCTGCTCCCTGTGCGGGCAGCAACTGATCTCCGTTACTATTTAAAATCACATAATCGGGTTGTGAGTTCGAATTAAATCTTGCCGCCTGGATATCGCTCCATTTGTCGCCCAAAAGTGTAATTTTTTTTCCACTATACGAAGATGTGTATTGCTGGTTTTTTTCGAGTTCTACCTTTTTATCGTCAACATAAGCCTCAACCAGCACAAAATCGTTCTTCAGCATTTTATAAACCTCGGGTTGCGACCATACATTGTTTTCCATTTTGCGGCAGTTTACGCAGTTCCAGCCTGTAAAATCGAGCAATATGGGTTTGTTCAGTTTCTTTGACACCAGCAAAGCCTGGTCGTAATCGTACCAGCCGTCCAGGTCCATTACCTTCCCCCGTGTAAAACCATCGGCGTATTTTTTTGGTCCGATATCTTTCAGGTCGACGCTTGCAGATACTTTGCCGCCGTTTAACTGCAGGTTGTACAGATTAAAATCCTGCGTGGCAGGCGGCGGCAAAAACGCGCTGATTGATTTTAACGGCGCACCCCACAGCCCGGGGATCATGTAGATGACGAACGATAACACAATGATGGATATAAACAGCCTTGGAACTGACAGGAAGGGAACATCGCTGTCGTTCGAAAACTTGATCTTACCCAATAAATAAAGCACCATTAAAATCCCGATAGCGATCCATAGCGACAGGAATATCTCACGGTCGAACCAGTTCCAGTGATATGCAAGGTCAACGTTCGATAAAAATTTGAGTGCGAAAGCCAGTTCTAAAAAGCCTAAAAACACTTTAATACTATTGAGCCAGCCGCCCGATTTTGGCAGCGATTTAAGTGCCGACGGGAATAATGCAAAAATCACAAAAGGAATGGCCAACGCCAACGAGAAACCAAACATACCCATTGCCGGGCCCGATCTTTCGCCTTTGGCAGCGGCCTCTACTAACAAAGTACCGATAATTGGCCCGGTACAGCTAAAGGATACCACAACCAGGGTTGCAGCCATAAAAAATATCCCCGTTATTCCCCCCTTGTCAGAGTTTGCATCCAGCTTATTGGCAAGTGAACTCGGTAGTGTAATTTCAAATGCCCCTAAAAACGAGATACCGAACACAACGAGTAATAAAAAGAAAAAGAAGTTAAAAATGCCGTTGGTTGCCAATTGATTTAAGGCGCCGGGTCCGAAAACTATCGAGATCAGCATGCCCAGGGCCACGTAAATTGCAATTATTGATAAGCCGTATATTAACGCCTGACCTGCCGCTTTGCTTTTACTACCGGCCTTTTTTGTAAAAAAACTAACTGTCAACGGCAACAACGGATAAATACATGGCATAGTTACAGCAAGCAACCCGCCTAAAAAGCCTTCAATAAATATCTGCCAAAGTGTTTTAGGTATCTCCGCTTTAATCACAACGGTGCCGGGCATTGATTTGCCGTTGGCTACAGCCTGTGTTGTTTTCGCAGCTGCTTCGGCAGCGGCTTTGGCCTTGCGCATGGCAAGGCTATCGGCAGCGGTAGGTATACTTGTAAACTGCACATCGGCGGTTGATACGGTGTCAGCTTTTTTGCCTTGCGCGATAGTTTTATCTATACTGAAACAAAAAATGGCCAGTAAAAATACAATCAGGGTTAAATGCTTTTTCATGTTATGCTTGCAGGCAGCGTATTATTTAATGGTTACGCTAAAATCAAGGTCTTCCGGTGGTAAACATTTCTGGTCGTTACAGGTCATGTATTCCAGTTTGCCTTTCACTACAGCTTGTCCGGCTTTCAGCTTTACCTTTTGTTGAAAAACAACCGTTTTTTCAAAATACATTACGTTCATGCTAAACGCTTTTTCAAATTTGGTTATAGGTTTAGGCTCAAC
>Ga0207098_10064_pt1 | contig 33551 bp, 31 predicted proteins | sample Alteio_BWMinHeat_84_FD_153548 | JGI IMG/M metagenome (GOLD analysis project Ga0207098, IMG submission 153548) | Enriched cells from forest soil in Barre Woods Harvard Forest LTER site, Petersham, Massachusetts, United States -... | ecosystem: Environmental > Terrestrial > Soil > Temperate forest >...
TCGAACCAGTACTGGAACCAGAGCGATGGGCTGAGCGGCAGTCCTCTGGCCGAATTCATGATGGGATCCTCCAGCTTCTTCAACTGGGGCAACTGGAACATCACACCCTACGGCTGGAATCAGGCCGCATACGTGATGGATGACTGGAAGGTGAACACCAAGCTGACTGTGCAGATGGGTCTGCGCTGGGATCACGATGGCGCACGCCAGGGACGTCACGTGCAGGGCAGCATCATGTACGACCTGAATGCCAAAAACGTGCTTTCACCGAACAGCGACTGGAACTGGGGTCAGGTGACTTCGTCGGTTCCCGGCCTTGCCGGTTTAGGAAATCCTGCCTGGCTCACGCAAGGCGCGACGGGCCGGGTCGCTCTTCTCGGCACGCCAGAGTATCCGCAAAAGAATCTTTACACCACCAACATCGCCAATTTCTCACCACGCCTCGGAATCAGCTGGGCCGTGAATGACAAGACGGTATTGCACCTGAGCGCAGGTACGGTCGACCAGGGGCTGAACGGGTTGTCGACCGACTGGCTGAGCTTCTACTACAACTCAAATACCTTCAACCAGGTTCCTTCGACAGACGGCCAGCATTGGACCAGCGAATTCGGCACTGACCACGGATTAGGTTCGTTCCCGGCGCTTCCCTCCGGCGGCAATCTCGGCTGGGTACCGCCCCTCGCCAACAACAAGGAATACTGGTACGCCAGCTATGGAGCGGCGGGCAACTTCGACCAGACCGGTACGACTATCAATCACTTTGATACGCCGACCAATTACATGTGGGGAGTCAGCATACAAAGGCAGCTGGGTGCCAATTGGGCGCTGACCGCCGAGTACGCGGGAGTGAGAGGGATACACCTCATCACAAACGTGTGGAACTGGAGCCTGAACAATGTTCCGCTCAACTATTATCAGCTCGGAACGCACCTCTCCGATCAGGTTCCGAATCCTTTCTATGGACAATCGCAAACGTTCTCGGCTCAGCCTACAGTTTCGCTGAGCCAGTTGCTTGGAATGTCGCCACAATATGCCGGAAACACATCCACCACCCCGGGTCAGGCAACGTGGGGAAGGTCATTCGCGAACTACGCCAATTTCCAGGTTCAATCGCGCAGCTATCACGGCTTGGAATTGCTCGCCGCCTATTCGATCCGCAAAACGCTCACCAATACGAGCAGCACCGACATCCATATTTTCGGGGCGACCGCCGGCGCATTGCAGAACCCGCACAATCTGATGGAGGGGTATGGCGTCGCAGCTTATGAATTGCCCGCCACTTTGAAACTGAACTACTCTTATGACCTTCCCTTCGGCCGTGGCCGCACATGGGGGACCGCTCCCCAAGGCGTCGGCGAGCGCGTGCTCGATGCAGTTGCTGGAGGGTGGTCCCTGGCTGGCATTTCGACCTGGAGCCCGCACGGCACTCCGGTCCAGGTCCCCGGAGTCAACGGCGGCAATCAAGTCCCCGGCGCCGCCCTCCGCTGGTCATTTGCGAATAAGAGTTATAAGCGTTCCGGGGCGAGCTATGACAATGCGCTGGTGGTCAATGGAGCTTTCGTCAATACCACCGGGCAAGGCGTGTTGAACGCGACAGCTTTCGAGCGCACAACAGACTTCTCGTTCGCCAACTCGCCCGTCTTCTTCTCCAACCTGCGCAATCCCGGAGTGTTTACGACCGATGCGAGTATCCTCAAGAAGTTTTACTTGAGCGACAGCAAGGCGCGCTATCTCGAAGCACGCCTTGAAGCCCTCAATATCCTCAACCATCCGGTATTTGGAAACATCATCGCTGACCCCGACTCGCCTACGTTTGGCGGCATCAACGGCAAAACCGGCCAGCGCGTGATGCAGGTGGGGGTGCGCTTCTTCTTCTAAGTCCGTAACCACCCATCGTTGTACTACAGTGGTGCGCGCTTCGTCGCTGGTGCGAGGATTCGATTCTGAGACCTGGGATAGCTCCGTTCGGTACCTCCGTTCCGCTCCCCATCCCTTTCACAGCCTCACCGTGAAAATGGTGGAAACCACGCGCACCCTGCTCGTTCCTGGACGAAGTCCGCAGCGCCGGACGGAGTCGAAGGATCGGCGTTTAGGCTACCAGACTATGCAATAAACCCCGAATTCACTAAATGAGGTGAGATCATTCCGAGTGTTGACACTCCCTTGACAACGCGAAAGCTGAGCAGAATTCCTTGCTTTCACCTCATTGCCTCCGCTATCGCAGGCTTTTGCGCAACGAATGTCTGCGCCGCGACAGTCGCGGCCCCGGCTCCGGAGCTCTCGACCTCGAACATTCACATCGCTCTGAGCGCTGCGGAGCCGCAACCACGCCTTGTGTGGATCAGCGGACCAGTGGGCCTTTCTTTGCGAAATCGAGCAGCCGAGCAACTGCCCCCGAGCGTTGAGATCAACGGCGCGAGAGTTCAGCTCACTTGGCAGCACAAGGCGGAACTCGACGCCGCCGACTCGCGCCACGTCATCTTTGTTTACGAATCGGCGCAGCCGCATCTCCGCCTCCGCTGGGAGTGGGAGGCCCGTGCGGACTTTGGTGCCATCGAACACCGCATCGTCGTCGAAAATCTGGGCGACAAGGAAGCTTGGCTTCCCATGATCGATTCACTCAGCCTCGATTGGGCGATATCCGCGTCCGACGAATTGCACAATTTCTACGTCGAGAAAGGAGCTGGCACTCCCTCAGCGCAGGGCACGCACCTCGAAACCATGGCTGAGGGCTACCGCTGGACGGGCACATCATCCACCTACGCCCACCCGGCGGACGGCCAGCCGCGCGAAATTATCCCCGCTGAAATTGTGTTCTCAGAAGCACAACACCAGTTGGGCTGGTACGCCGGCATCGAATTCAGTGGCCGCACGCGCATCCGCCTCGAACGCAATTCCGGCAGCGTGAAGTCCGTCCTGGGACTGAATCCTGAGCCGGGACCGTTTCGCACCCGTCTCGTTTCGGGCGGCAGCTTCGAATCGCCGACAGTATTTCTGGGGGCATTCGAGGGCGGGCCCGACGGAGCGGCCAATCAGCTTCATTCATGGGTGCGCGCAGTTTTGGGTAACCCGCTAACCTGGAAGGACGAGCACTACCCATTCGTAGTGAACAACAGTTGGGGCAGCGGCATGGCCGTGGACGAGCCCCTCGCGCTGCGCATGATCGCCGAATCGAAGGAACTCGGTGTGGAGATGTTTCACATTGACGCGGGCTGGTTCCGCGGCGTGGGCGATTGGTATCCCGACGCGAAGAAGTTTCCGCATGGCCTGGCGTATATCGCCGACGAGGCCCACAAGCAGGGTCTTCGCTTTGGTATCTGGGTGGACTGGACCCAGGCCGCGCTCGACACCGAGCCCGGAGCACTGAACGTGCATGATCCCAAGGTCCGCAATTGGCTGGTGGCAGACGTTCCTGCTGATTGGAAGCCCGAAGAATTCAAGGGCCAGACCGTCGATCTGGGAGTTCCCGCAGCGCACGACTATCTCCGCAACGAGGTAAAGCGCATCGTCGAAAACTATCACCTCGACATGCTGGAACACGACGGCTATTTAGTGGCGCAAGGCTGTACGCGCGATGATCACCCGCACGCCCCGCCCGATCGCAGCACTATGAACTTAAAACACGATTGGGGCTCGGACTTCGTGCTCGCGTCCAATTCGACGGACGTAAGCTATCACGCTGTCAGAGCCTACTACGACATTTATGAGCACACACGGCGTGAGCATCCAGGCCTGCTCTTCGAGATCTGCAACGACGGCGGGCGCATGGTGGACTTCGGCAGCGCCGCGCACGGAGACTACTTCTCCATCACCGATACCTACGATCCGCTCTCCAATCGCCGAGCCCTCTACGACACCAGCTACTTGCTGCCCGCGGCAATGTTGGAAAGCTATGTAGAAAAATGGCCGGTTCCGCGCCCGGAGAACTTTCTCTACATGCTGCGAAGCGGCATGATGGGCTGGCTCACGCTGATGCTCGACACCAGCGTATGGACCCCCGAACAGCACGAAGCCGCGCGCCAGGCCGTCGAGCTCTACAAGCACGAACTGCGACCCCTCATCCGCGACGCACACCTTTATCACGTTTCGCCGCGACCCGATGGCGTGCAATGGGACGGAATGCAATATTGGGATCCCCACCGTGCAAAGGGTGTGGTATTCGCATTTCGCGGCAGCATTTCCGGCGAGTCGGAGCATCGCTTCGTGCTCGCCGGTCTGGATGTCTCGAGGCGTTACCGCCTCCACTTTGAGGACGGCACCGCCCCCGATCGTAGTGCACCCGGCAGTGAGTTGATGAGTGAAGGGCTGCTCGTACGGCTGCAGAATCCATTGAGCTCCGAACTCGTGTTTCTGACAGGAGAAGCCACAGGGCAGTAAAGAAGTTGCAAGGGCCAACCGAATCAAAGAGAGGGCCCGCGATGAACAAAGCCTTTGTTGGAAAAGTAGCGGTTGTCACCGGAGCGGCACGCGGCATCGGACGCGCCATTGCCGAGCACTTGTACGCCGCTGGCGCGCGCGTGTTGCTTGTCGATCGGAATGCGGACGGTGTGGTTCGAGCGGCTCAATCGATGCGCGCATTGGATGGATCTAATGCCGATTCCCTGGTGGCTGACTTGGCTGATCCAGCCAGTATCAACGTGCTCGCCGGCCAGATTGGCACCTTCGCAACCAAGGTCGACGTCCTCGTCAACAATGCCGGCATTGAACTGGACCTGCCCTTTGAACAGGTGAGTTCGGCACTGTTCGATCAAGTGATCGCCATCAATCTGCGAGCCCCCATGCTCCTCGCGCAGGCGCTGGTTTCCCTTTTCCCCCCAACCGGCGGAGCCATCGTCAACGTCAGCTCGATTCATGCCGACCATGCTTTTCCCAACGCGATTCCCTATGCATGCTCCAAAGCCGGCCTGATGGCTCTGACCCGCAACCTCGCCCTGGAACTGGCCCCACGCCAGATCCGCGTCAACGCCGTTTGCCCCGGATACATTGACACGCCAATGTGGGAAGAATGGCTCCGCTCCTCAGCCGATCCCGAAGCGCTGGCCCGCGAAACGGAGGCCCTGCATCCCCTCGGCCGGCGCGGCCAGCCACAGGACGTGGCGTCGGCAGTCGCCTATCTGGCCGGCCCTCAATCGGCTTGGGTCACCGGCACCTGCCTGGTGGTCGATGGCGGCCTGACCATCCGCACTCATCCATGAGTGGCCCGTTCCACCCTGATATGGAGTGACCTGTCAATAGCTGCACGGAGGTGGGGTTGTCGTTGTTTTTTGTTTTTCGAGGACAGGGCCAGCGGCAGCCGGAGCAGATCGGGCGACGATTGATCAATCTGATATTCGCGGGTCGGAACCGCATGGTCATGATCCGTCGGGAGCTGCCTCTGACTAGCGTCGCGAGTCCGGCTGAGCCTGTCGCATAGGGCGGCCGAGGATTCTCCTTCGTGCGTGCCCCGGCTGCGGCTGGCCTTGTCCTCGAGCTGGTGGCAATGATTCATGAGCTGTTTTTGCTTTTTCCCTTGTGGGGAAGGTTTTGTTCTTGCGTTTGTTTTTGCTCTTGGGCGGTTATGCTGCTGCGGTGCGTGGCTGACGGCGGTCTCGGTATGGACGCCGATGGCCCAGATGAAGCCCAGCAGCTCACGTCCCACGGCGGTAGCGATCTTGCGCTGGTCCTTGCCCGCGGCGGCCAGCCTGGCGTAGCGCTTGTGCAAGCGCAGCTGCGCCTTCCAGGCGATCTCCTTGATGGTCTCCGGCACATGTTCCTGTCGCTTTCGCAATGCCGGTCCCATGGCCGGCCGGAGACGGTAGCTCCAGGCGGCTTCGACGGCAATGCGGCGCAGATGAGCGTTGCCCGTTTTGGTGATGCTCCCTCGTCGCTGGCGCTGTCCGCTGGTATGTTCGGAAGGCACCGCCCCGCTATAGCCCATCAACTGCCGCGCGTTCTCAAACCGGGATACCTGGCCCAGTTCGGCCACGATGGTAACGGCCGAGATTTCGGCAATGCCGCGCAACGCCTGCAGGCCGCGCACCACCTCCCCCACTCCATACTGACTAGGGTGTATGCAAGGCACGTCACGTGCTACCACCCTCCCTGCCAGGATGAGTGGCGCGACAAAGATTGGTTCAGAACGCGCATTCCAGATCAAACTCCCGCACGGCCTCAACACATCCAGAGTCCATACAACCTTTACCGTTCCACGCGCTGCCCATCCTACATCGGACTCGAACCAATTTTCATTCATATGGGTGGGCCGCAGGCCCAATACCAGCTTTATGTAATTGGTGCAGTTGCGCGCCGTCTCTATAATCTCCTCTCTGAGGGCAAAACTTGCGCTTGACCGATTCATTCATGCGAGATCGGCGCCGCAGATCGGCTCAGTGTGGTAGGATTTCGGTCCAAGCACGCTGCTGAGTATCAGATGTTCCCCTCGCCGCCGTATGCAACGAAAACCCAAGCTTCGGCCCACTGCGGTTTGTGCTGTCGTCATCATGATCGTCACGTGCCGTGGGCTCGCACTTGACCCGGGCCAGCCGGCCAGCAGCTATCTGCGCAAGTATTTCACAATGGAAGACGGGCTTCCTTCCAATGATGTGCATGCCATCGTACAAGCCGAGAATGGATTCCTTTGGGTCGGAACTGACGCTGGACTGGCCCGGTTAGATGGGAAGCGTTTCACGCCGATAAACATTCGCGGTGGAATAGCGCAGCAAATCCCGGTGCGGTCCTTATTAGTAACCCCGGAAGGCGACCTCTGGGTTGGAACCGATGCCGGCCTAGCGCGTCTACCGCGCGCTGCTCTGGATCACTTCGATCGCGCCCTTGTGACCATGTACCACCTGGGTCCGGATATCAGTGATCAGATCTTATGCATGCACCGCAGCCGCGCCGGCACGTTGTGGATTGGAAGCAGCGGAGGGCTGTACCGATTCGATCGAGGTAACTTCATTTCGATCATCCCGCACGACACCATCAGCCGCATCGAGGAACGTTCAGATAGTCATCTGCTTATCATCACGGGGCACGGATTGGTGGAATGGGACGGGGCGCGAATCATTCCGCATCCCGAGATAGCCCAGCAACTGGGTGTCGTTACGAATGTAATTTTTCACGCATATGAGGATCAAAAAGGGGTCACCTGGTTTTGCACGAACAAAGGCGTCGCGCGTAGCGTCGGCGGGCGTATTACGAAGCTCGAACCTTGGGGTTTACCTCACGGCGGGGCGTGGTGGGTTTACGAGGATCAGCAGGGGAATATTTGGGTCGTCGGCCAATCGGGCCTCTTCCGCGCCACTGCTACCACCCTTGAACCCATGCCGGGTCTAGAACCAAGGTTTGCCTACTCTGATCGAGAAGGCGACTTGTGGGTGTGTGTTGCGAACGAGGGGCTTGTCCGATTCAAAGATCGCGTTGTCCGGATGTACACGACATCCGATGGACTTCCGAATAACAGAGTCCGCACCGTGCTGCGCAGCCATGACGGAACACTCTGGGTAGGCAACAACTGCGGTGGAATCTCACGATTTGATGGAAAGCGTTTCCGAAATTACAACGAGCAGGATGGACTTTCGAACTCCTGTGTGTTCGCTATGGCTGAGGACACCGAGCGCAACCTTTGGATTGGAACCTGGGGCGGCACGCTGTATCGTTTTCGGGATGGCCACTTCACGCAGTACGGCGAACAGCAGGGGCTGCCCAGCAACATCGTAGTATCCATTCTCGCCGCACCGGATGGATCACTCTGGATTGCGACCTTGGGCGGGTTGAGCCACATGCAGAATGGGCATTTCCGCAATTATTCCGTAGCCGATGGGCTTTCAAGCGATCTGATTACGACGGTCTATCAGGATCGCAGCAGCACGATTTGGGTCGGGACCAGTATGGGCGTCGATCGCCTCGTTGGCGACCGCTTTGTGGCTGTTCCAGGGGACGCCGGGTCCAGTAATGCAATGTTCCGTAACCTGCGTGAGGACTCCGCGGGTGATCTCTATGCATTTTCAGAGATCAATGGAATTAGCCGCCTCGAGAACAATCGATTCGTCAGCGTGAGCGAGACGCTCGCATGGGGTAGCATGATCGAGTCCGGCAGTCACGACCTTTGGTTCGGTGGGCGACAAGGTATCTTCCGGGTTGCGGCAGGCGGTCTCAGACAAGTCGAGCAAGACCGCGAGTCACCCCTGGACTACAGCTCATTTGGCCCGGATGATGGGATGAACTCCGCGGAATGTGATGGCTCGGGCCAGCCCAACATGGCGATAACGTCCGACGATGCTCTTTGGGTCGCGACGGTGAAGGGCCTGGCAAGACTGGACCTGCGCCGGTTGCACCGTGGAATTCACAAACCCGTGATCTATATAGAACAGATCGACGTGGGGCGAACAAAAGTATCCCCCGGCCGGGAACTCGTACTGCATCCAGGCACATACCACGTGGAATTCCACTTCACTGCCGTCGATCTGGTATCTGCAGAGAAAATCCGCCTTCAATATCGGCTGGACGGTGTCGACCCCTCATGGCTGGACGCTGACTCCACTCGAACCGCGATCTACAACAGTATTCCGGTTGGCGCACACGCATTTCACATACGGGCCTGTAATCGCGACGGCGTGTGGGATCGTGGCGGCATCGTCTACAGTGTGATTCAGCAGCCCTTTCTTTACGAAACAACTTGGTTTCGACTGAGCGCTCTCGCTGTGATCGGCTTGCTGGTGGCCGGCATACATCGATGGCGCCTCCACCAGCTCAGGGGCCAGGAAAAAAATCTGCGGGACGTTGTGGAAGCAATTCCGGCGATGACTTTCACTACGTTGCCTGACGGGTCCAACACATTCGTGAACAAGCGCTGGACCGAATACACCGGGCTTTCTATCGAGAAGACTTCAGGCGCAGGCTGGCAGCGTGCGATCCATCCCAAAGATCTTGTGCGTCATTCCGAGAAATGGCGTATCTCTATTACAAGCGGACAGCCTTTTGAAGACGAAGCGCGGTTCCGTCGCGCCGCCGACGGGGAATATCGCTGGTTTCTAGTACGCGGTGTGCCCCTTCGGGACCCGCATGGGAAGACTGTCAAATGGTACGGAACCCTCACGGACATTGAAGATCGCAAACGCGTCGAACGACTCCAGGCCGAACTTATCCATGCGAGCCGAGTCAGCACGATGGGAGAACTGGTCGCCTCCATCTCCCATGAACTTGCGCAGCCCATCACGGTCACGACCAATCATGCCAGGGCATCTTTGCAATGGCTTCAGCACGACCCGCCCGAGCTGACGGAAGTTCGCAAAGGGACGGAAAAAATTGTCGAAGCAGGCACCCTTGCGGCGAAAATCATCGAGCGTCTGCGATCGTTATACAAAAAGGCTCCTCCCAAACGAGAGTTGGTCGCGATCAATGAGGTCATCGCCGACATGACCGGGATGCTGAGAAGTGAAGCCAGAACACACGGAATATCAATCCGCACGGATCTCAAGGACGATCTTCCAATGGCGGTGGCAGATCGAGTGCAACTCCAGCAGGTACTCATGAACCTGATGCTGAATGGAATTGAGGAGATGAAGGACACGGGCGGCGCCGTGATTACAGTGAGTTCGCAATTGGGCGACGACGGCCAGATCGAGATATCTGTAAGTGACATAGGCCCCGGGCTACCCGCAGGCGAGGCCGACCAGATATTCGACGCATTCTTTACGACGAAGCCTCAAGGCAGCGGCATGGGCCTGGCAATCAGCAAGTCCATCGTGGAATGGCATGGCGGCCGGATTTGGGCCAGCGACAACTGCGGCGGACGCGGCGCAACCTTCCACTTCACCCTGCCGGCCGCTCCTGTGGAAGCGAGCCTTTCCACGATGCAAGCATGATTGGGCAGTTCGCTGAGTGGGGACGGGCCAATCGGCGTCCTTTTGACGAATAATCGCGATGCGCTCATCGAGATTTTCGCGGTATGACCGGGTTGTTGGCCTATGATTGCCCAACCGGAACAACCGCCCAACCGAAAATTACACTGCAGTTATTACCTAAGTAGTTATTACTTAACTTATATAGTCCGATTGATCTGCTATACATTCTCATCCAGGATCTCGAAGTTCATCGCCGGGCGCACATCTGATAAGGCGCCTGCCGGATCAGTTTCATGCCGAAGCAGCAGCCGGGCTTGAATCATTCGCCTTCGTGGGAGCAGCCTTTCTGGCGATTGCCTTCTCGCTGGCTTCGGATATGCCTTCTTCGCGCTTGGCTTCTTCCTGGATTTAGCTTCGCTGGCAACGCACACTTTAGAGTAGCCGCTGGAGATGCGCTGCCGCAGGGACGGATGGATGACGGCGAAGGCCAGGCGCCTATCGACAGACCGGATATGGACGTTCAGGGGCAGTCCGGTGTGCCGGCGAGCCAGCCACTGAGGAAGAGAATCGAAGCGAGGTTCCTATGGCGCCGGACGCGCATTTTGAAAGAGTCATCGAATCCGCTGATCAAGTGATGGGGAGGCGTCGATTCCGAAACAGTTTGCAAGGCTTACCAGAACGGAGATAAGCGCGGCATGACTATACCGCGCTCCAGCCTGCTAATGAAGAATCTACCAGCCTCGATGAGTACCCCATCGTTCCACTCGAAACAAGCAGTTGAGATCTTGGAGACCTTGCAACGCTTTACTGGAAATGACCTCTACGTATCCCCAAACCAACGCACAGACCCAACGTCCGATGAGTGAGAACGCCGTGGTTCCGGGTGGGATGGGACGGTACTTTGGTTTGGCGGAAACAAAGGATTTAGCTGGGAGGTGACACGCACTGAAACGAGGTGATTCGAAGGAGTGGTGGCCAGGGACGGGATTGAACCGCCGACGCCGGCCTTTTCAGGGCCGCCTAGCAATGGACCTAAGTGGCTTGGAATCAGCGGACGCGATTGAAACGAAAGACGTTAGCGCAGCACCGATTTTGGATCGTTTGGGATCATTTGGGATGGTTTCCTCCCCAGATTGTTCCCGTATTGTTCCCGCCGGTCCTGACCACTCGTATGCGCGGCGGAGTTTGAGGAAGTTTGTGCGTCAACTTTTCGAGTATGCCATGGGTTGCATCTTTCTCCCAGATGACGGGGTTTCGACCTCTGTGAGGGACACGGTCGGCCGTGAGTTTTAGCCGAGCGAAGCGATCGATCTCCTCCCTCGAGACCCATCGGGAGCAGTGATCCAATATCCGTGGGTAATCGTGATCGGGTGAACAGAGTAACAGGGTACCCGACTATGAGGCCTCTCTAGGCGAGTCTATCAAGATGTTGCAGGGTCACTGGGGTCACGAGATGAGCGCTCCAGCAAAGGTCGTACAGGTCGTTCTGCAGCTAGCCGAAAGAGCAACTCCTGCACACACCTCTTGCTCGGCAGCGATGCCGTGCAGTTCGCGCGCCTGGCCGAGGAAAAGCGGAAACCGACGCCAAGGTATGGCACAACATCAGCATCTCAACCGACGTGGAGGATGTAAGAGGGTTGCCCGATTTGAAGTTCTGAAATTGGTGCTGGCGTGGCTGTGGAGTTCCGTGACTCGCCTGCATTCTATCCATAGATGTCACAAAATTTCCCTATGGTGGCAACGATGAACCGAAGCGCGCCCGGTCTCTCAAACCGCATAAGAGATCAGCGGCAGTTCGCCGCCGTTTGTTAATTTCTTCTATAGGAATATGCTGTCATAAGGTCGCATGGATTACTTCCGGATTCCGGCAATCCGGGAACCATCTCGCCCTGCGACCTCGGAGCGAGATCTCCGACTGCGACGACTTGTAAGGATTCGCGCATGGCATCCCCGCCGCATGGCTTCGAAGAACCTGGAGATGCACAGGGCATTCGTCTTGTCGTCGACACCATCCCTTCGTTGGCATGGTCCGCTGGTCCAGACGGCTCCGCCGACTTCTTCAATCAGCGCTGGTTGGACTATACGGGTCTATCTGCAGAGCAAGCTGCGGGCTCGGGATGGGCGGTTGCGATTCACCCAGGCGACCTGAACGACCTCATGGAGTACTGGCGACGTGTTGTAGCTTCTGGCCAGCCAGGTGAAATCGAAGGGCGTCTGCGCCGATCCGACGGAGTGTACGGCTGGTTTCTGTTTCGTGCGACTCCATTTTTAGACAAGAACGGCAGAGTTGTGAAATGGTACGGAACAAATACCGATATCGAGAAGCGGAAGCGTGCCGAAGATGCCCTTCGGAAAAGTGAGGAGCGGTGGAGATCTGTCTTTGAGAATTCTGCTATCGGCGTTGCGCTGACCGATCTCAACGGCCGCTTTCTGGCGACCAATCACGTCTTCCAGGAAATGGTGGGCTACACGGAGGAAGAACTGCGCGCACTTAGTTTTCTGGACTTAACGCATGAGGACTACCGCCAGGCTAACTGGGCGCTCATCACCGGGTTGCTGGAGGGAAGACGGGGCCAGTTTCAGATCGAGAAAAAGTATCGCCGCAAGGACGGCAGTTTGATTTGGGTAAGCAACAACGTTTCTCTTGTGCCGGGCAGCGAGAGGGTACCGCGGTTCATCATGGCGTTGTCCGAGGACATCACACAACGCAAACGTGCTGAAGAAGCTCTACAACGGAGTGAGGCCTATTTAGCGGAAGCACAGAAATTGGCCCATACAGGCAGTTGGGCGGTGAGCGTCCCTCAGATGGAAGACGTACAGGGTGAGGCCGGTCCAGGGGATGAAATGCTCCCAAGGCGCGGGTGGGAAACTTCCTATTGGTCAAAAGAGATGTACCGGATCTTCGGCCTCGAGCCTGGTCCTGCACCACCTCCTTACACGGAGGTAGGCCGGTGGCTGCACCCGGAGGACGAGCGTCATCACACACGTGTGGTCGAGGAGGCCATTCGGGACAGGGCCGACTTTGAGGCCGACTATAGGCTCTTTCTGCCAAACGGGGCGGCCAAGTACATTCATGTGGTCGGACACCCGGTGGTGAATGTTTCCGGTGAGGTCATTGAATTAGTCGGTACGGCGATGGATGTGACCGAGCCGCACGAAGCGAGAGCGGCTCTGCAGACTGCGTTTGGAAAATTGAAGGCTGAAGAAACAGAGCTTCGGCAGATGACGGACGCCATCGCCAGCTATATTTACGTGTTGAGCCCGGATGGGACAGCCATTTATGCAAATCAGACAGTGCTTGATTACACCGGCCTCACTTTGGAAGACGTGCAGAGAGAAGACCAGCGTGCAAGGGTCTTCCATCCCGAGGATGTAGAAAGACTGCGCGAGGAGCGTCATGAGGCGCTGGCGCGCGGTATGCCATTTGAACTTGAGCAACGAGCGCTCGGAAAAGACGGTAACTATCGCTGGTTTCTTGTCCGCTTCAATCCCCTTCGCGACGACCACGGCAACATTATTCGTTGGTATGCCACTGGGACGGATATTGAGGATCGCAAGCGAGCCGAGGAGAGGATGCGTGACGAAAACCTTGCGCTGAGGGAGCAAATCGATCATACATTCATGTTTGAGGAAATTGTGGGCTCGTCACCGGCCCTGCAAACCGTGCTCTCGAACATTCTGAAAGTAGCCCCTACCGATTCCACGGTGCTTATCACTGGCGAAACCGGCACCGGAAAAGAATTAATTGCTCGCGCTATACACAAGCACTCGCAACGTTCAGGCCAGGCGTTTATCAGCGTAAACTGTGCGTCGATTCCTTCCTCCTTGATTGCGTCGGAGCTGTTTGGCCACGAGAAAGGCGCCTTCACTGGTGCGATGCAGCGCCGCCAGGGCCGCTTTGAGTTAGCACACTCCGGTACGATTTTTCTAGACGAGGTCGGCGAGCTTCCCGCAGAGACCCAGATTGCGTTGCTCCGAGTACTGCAGGAGCGGCAATTCGAACGAGTGGGAGGTAACCGAAGTCTTTCCACCGACGTTCGTGTCATAGCTGCAACCAACCGCGATTTAACAGCAGCCATTGCGGCGGGAATGTTTCGAGCCGACCTGTTTTACCGGTTGAACGTTTTCCCGATCGAGATACCTCCTCTGCGCAAACGGAAGGAGGACATTCCGATGTTGGTGGAGTATTTCGTAAAACGCTACGCGGAAAAAACCGGCAAGCACATTCGCAAAATCGACAGGCACACGCTCGAAATGTGCCAATCATATCCTTGGCCGGGAAATATCCGCGAGTTGCAAAACATTGTTGAAAGATCGGTGATCTTGTGCAGCGGTGACACTTTTTGGATCGAGACGGCCTGGCTGGTAAGCGCGCAGCCACCACCCCAGCTGGAATTAGCAGGTCCTTTGCCAGACACACTCCAGAATCAGGAGAGAAAAATGATTGAAGCGGCCCTAGCTGAGAGCAAAGGGAAAGTCGCTGGCCCAGAAGGAGCGGCAGCGAAGCTCGGAATCCCTCGATCGACGCTGGACACGAAAATTACGCAGCTGGGGATCGACAAACACAAGTTTATCTCTAAGCAATAGCAAGTCCCTTCCTAGTAGTACCTCCCTCCTTTCAATTCCCGGAAATCCGGCACTCCCGGAATTCCGTCGTCCAATTGATGTCTCCAGCCACCTGTTTTCAATAAGTTGCAAGTGGCCTCTGGATTGCCTTTTCATTTACGTCAGTGACCGGATGGAGGAATGCAGAGCATCGCGACGCAACCGATGACATTGCGAATCGAGAGATCAGTGCGGCAGAAATTCACGGTGTTCACCCTAATTGGGGGTATGGAGGTGGAGCATGTCACGAAGCTGAAAGAGCTTTTTGATCGCGACTACCGACACATCATTCCGGATTTGGGAGAGGTGAGGCTGGCGGATCGCGACGCAGTGAGGTTTCTGAGGGACTGCGAGGCAGATGGCATGAAGCTTGAGAACTGTCCGCTGTACATCCGCGAGTGGATGGATAGAGAAAAAGACTGAGCGAACGACGAACCGAAGCAATCGGAGCAACGGTAGAGGAAACGAAGCCGTTGAAGACTCCGGTGTAGAGGGTCGCAATGGCAACTTGGTAAAGAAGCCGCCAAAGAGGAGAACCACCATGAGAAAGACAGCTATCGTTACGGGCGCATCCCGGGGCATCGGACGTACCATCGCTCATCGCCTCGCTGCCGACGGATTCGGCGTGGTCGTCAACTACGCGGGCAACGCAGCCAATGCCGAACAAGTGGTCAACGAGATCGCCAGTGCAGGCGGCGGTGCTCTCGCCATCCAGGCCGACGTGGCCAACCCCGAGGACGTCAAGCAGCTCTTCGAGAAGACGATCAAGGCCTTCGGCCAGATCGACGTCGTAGTCAACAACGCAGGCATCATGCCGCTATCGCTCATCGCCAAAGGCGACGTCGAAACCTTCGACAAGGTCATCGCCACCAACCTGCGTGGAACCTTCCTCGTCCTCTCGCAGGCAGCGCAACACGTCGCCGAGGGAGGCCGCATCATCGCCTTCTCCAGCAGCGTAATCGCGAAGTCCTTCCCCACCTACGGGCCCTATATCGCCTCCAAGGCCGCAGTCGAAGGCCTCGTTCCGGTGCTGGCGAACGAGTTGCGCGGTCGCAACATCACGGTGAACGCTGTGGCGCCTGGACCAACCGGGACCGATTTGTTCCTGAATGGAAAGACACCGGAGCAGATCGCGCAGCTCAGCAAGCTTGCTCCCCTTGAACGCCTGGGGCAACCGGAGGACATCGCGAATGTCGTGTCCTTCCTTGCCGGACCCGATGGTGGATGGGTCAACGCACAGGTGCTTCGCGCAAACGGCGGCTTCGCATAAAAGCCCGCACCGCGCGCACACAGTTATCACATTCACGCAGGTCTAGAGAAGCTCATAGGGGATCGGAAATGAAGAACATCATCGTAATCACAGGAGCATCGAGTGGTTTTGGCGCGCTTGCGGCGCGGGCACTCGCCAAAGCTGGGCACACCGTCTACGCAAGCATGCGTGACACTGCTGGACGCAACGCTGGGCAAGTGGACGAGGCAAAACGGTTTTCGTCCGAAAACAATGTCGATCTGCGAACCATCGAGCTGGATGTTCTCTCGCAAGAATCCGTCAATGCGGCGATGCAGAAGATCGTCGCCGACAACGGACGGTTGGATGTTGTGATCCATAACGCGGGACATATGGTCTTTGGTCCGGCAGAAGCATTCACACCGGAACAGCTTGCCGAACTCTACGACATCAATGTCCTGAGCACACAGCGCGTCAATCGTGCGGCGCTCCCACAACTGCGCAAACAAAAACAGGGACTGGTCATCTGGGTTTCAAGCAGCAGCTCGGCGGGCGGAACTCCGCCCTACCTTGCTCCGTACTTCGCGGCGAAAGCAGGCATGGACGCAATGGCAGTAATCTACGCACGCGAGCTCACACGCTGGGGCATCGAAACTTCCATCGTGGTTCCAGGTGCGTTTACTGGCGGAACGAACCACTTCGCACATTCCGGCCGGCCGGCGGACAAAGAGCGCGTTGCCGAATACGAGGCTGGTCCCTACAAGGGATTTGCCGAGGACGTGATGGCAGGCTTTGCCTCCATTATCCCTCCAGACGCTGACGCATCGGCCGTCGGAGATGCCATCGTGAAAGTTGTGGATACGCCTTTTGGCAAACGTCCCTTCCGCGTGCACATCGATCCTACTGAGGACGGCGCAGAGGTCGTAAATATGGTTTGCGACCGCGTCCGTGCCGAGTTGCTAAGGCGGATCGGACTTGCAGACGTGCTTGCTCCAGCCAAGCTTGTCTAGCCTCGGTTCTTTGGGTCGAGGATCATGGCGTTTGTGGTATCGAGCGCCGAGGTGCGTGATGGGGTGTAGAGATTCGACGAAGTAGGTGGCGACCATCGTCATTGCTCTTGATAGGGATCTTCAATGTCGGAGCGACTTCGATAACTTGTCAGAATGTCTCGATACCACCGGATTCCGGCCACACTGTTATCAAAGATAGCAACGGAAGTCCTCGGCCAACCTATCAGTTTCCGTTTCTTCGGTTCGACGAGGACTGGTCCTTCCTTCGATGCGCGCAGAGGACCGACGACTGGGATCGGATCAAGTACATGCCTCTTGGCCACGAGGGCGCATATCTGAGCTTCGGAGGAGATGTCCGAGAGGTGTACGAATCTTATGGCGAGCAGTACTGGGGAGATGGCCCGCAGGATCGGGGAGGATGGCTCGTTCATCACTATCTCGCTCACGGTGATTTACATCTCAGAAAGTCATCCAGGCTCTTCGCTGAATTGCAAGCGGCCTTCGAGGACGGTCGTCAAGGGGGCCCTTGGGGTGGACCCCTTGGCTGAGACAACCGAATAAGACACTGTTCGCCGTTCGCTGCAAATTGCTCGACCGGCAGGACCACTGTACAGCATTCTGACCGCAGCCGGTGAAGCGGAAGCGGGCTCCGGTGGAGACCGACCCGCCGAGGAATAATCGGCTGCGACTCATCCGAGCCGATGAGAGCCGGGAGTGGGCGCCAAGCCTGCTCCCGGTTTGTTCTTTCCCCATCGGACGGAAAGATCGCTGATGCCTGAGAAAACTCATGCGACCAGTTGCGGCGCAGCCGCCTCCATGTTTTTCGTCGTCAGTTGTGCTTCGAATTTGGCCGGAGGCAGGTAGCCCAGCGCCGAGTGCAAGCGTTTTTGGTTGTAGACCTTCTCCAGGAACACGCCGATCTGGGCGCGCGCCTCGGTCAGGTCCCGATATTCATTGCGATAGACTTCCTCGTACTTGAGCGTCTTCATGAACGACTCGCACTGGGCGTTGTCGTACGGATTGCCGCGGCGGCTCATACTGATCTGGATGCCGTAGGCTTTGAGCAGATCGGTGTAGCTCCCCGAGGCGTACTGCACGCCGCGATCGGAGTGATGGACCAGGCCGGCAGCGGGCTTTCGTGTTCTGAGCGCCATCTGCAAGGCTTCGATGGTCAGCGTCGCCTGCAGCGTGCGGTCCAGCGCCCAGCCGACGATTTTGCGCGAGAACGCATCCAAGACCACCGCCAGGTAGACGAACTCCGTTTCCAGCCGAACGTAGGTGATGTCGGAGCGCCATAGCTGATCGATGCCCGTCAGCACCATTTCCCGCGCCACGTTCGGATACACCGGCAAAGCATGATTGGAGTCGGTGGTCACGATGAACCGGCGCTTGCGCAGGCACAACAGGTTGTCCTCGCGCATCAGCCGCTGCACCTTCTGCGGTTAACCAGCCAACCGTGCTCGCACAACTCCCGCGTGACGCGGCGGCTGCCGTAATAGCTGAACTCCAGAGCGATGCGCTGGATCTCGTCGCGCAGTTCCATGTCCGGGTCTGCCGACGGAACTTGGGCCTTCCAGCGATAGAAGCCCGCACGGCTGACCTCGGCCAGCCGGCAGAGCTCACTGGTCGTCATGGGAATGGCGAGGTTCATTTGCTTTTCGAGGTACGGGTAGACGAGTTGCGGGTAGTCAATGCCTGCAGCCTCCGCTGCTCCTCGACATGCTGCAAGCATCCCCGCAAAAAATCGATCTCCACCACCTGCTGCCCCACCTTTCGTTCCAGCGCAGCGATGCGATTTTCATCGGCGCGATTCCGGCCCGGTCCGGTAAACGCCTTGGCGCCAAACTCGCGCAACTCGCGCCGCCAGCGGTGCAAAACGTTCGGGTTTACCTCGCAGCCACGGGACACTTCGGCCACCGATGCCCCCAACTCCAGCCGCCGAACGGCGGCCTCCTTAAACTCCCGCGTGAACTTCCGTCGATTCAGACCCATAAGACGATTCTCCATTCGCTGAGAAATGTGTCTTATTCGCCTGTCTCAATTTTGGGGTCCACTCCACCTCGTCCCTACGATGAGGACAAGCTGGATCTCCACCAGGCATTTCTTGATCTGGGATCCCTAGAGAGCCCTGGGCATTTGACACTCCGACTGGGACGGCAAGAACTCTACTATGGCTCGGGCCGCTCGGTCGACGCTTGGTTCGGTTTGAATACTCGGATTAGCTTCGACGGCGCAAAGGTGATAGCCCAAGCAGGCAATACGCACATTGAGGCCTTTGTGACCCGTCCGACTCTTCAAAAGCAAGGAATCTTCGATGATGTTCCAGACTCAAAGAAGGCCTTCTGGGGAATCTACAGCGCAACCGCCACACGACTGGATCGTTCAGTCGAGTTCTACTACTTCGGCTATCTGGCGGCACAGCAGACCTTCTCGGTGGGTACCGCCTACTTCCAGTCGCATACCGTCGGAGGGCGATGGGCTGGTAAGAAAGACGGGTTCGACTTCGATGAAGAAGCCAACGTTCAACTCGGCAAGTTTGGTACGGGATACATCCGCGCACCTTCTATCCGCTATATGCGCGCGGGAAATACTCCGGCGAGGCGGACCTAAATGGCCCGGTAAACACAATCGATCTCATTCCACAGTTGGATATTCACCTCAGCAGAAGCCTGACGACCGACCTCGGCTACGGGGCATTCTGGCGAGAGAGCCTTCAAGATGGAGTGTATGGCTTCGCCGGCAACTCATCCAACCGGAGGAATTCATCTCCCGTCGAATCGCAGAACTTGATGATGGCACGATCTTAGACATCTATTTCAGAAGCTGGGTTTCGATGATTACCGAAATCTGTAAATGAGGAGAGGTGCTCCATGCACACAATCAAGATCGTTTCCGGTGGCGTTCTGTTACTCGGAATGTTTCTGCTCGTCGCTCGCTACTGGGAAGGGGCGCACGCTGGAGCCACACGGAATGCTGCCAAGGACTTCCTTCCATCGTGGCTAATGATTGCCGGAGTCAATATGTGGTTTGGCGTCTCGCGAGCGAAATACTCTGTCCGCGAAGAGATCCCCATATTCGTACTCGTTTTCGCGGTCCCCGCTATCGCTGCGCTCCTTGTGCTGTGGCGTTCTTAAACACCATCACGAACAGTCGCCTGCATTGTCGGCGCTAGGTTCACGCAACACTGCGCATGCCCTGATACCTTCACCGCCGCTAATTATCTTTGAGGCAACCTGCCGCGAGCACCAAGAACAGGAATCACGAGGAGGAACAGTGAGAACCAACCGTCGGAAATCAGAGATTTCGGACCGTAGCAATATCCTCCCCTTTGATAAGGGCCCCGGTCCGGATCGGCGAAACAAGCTGCAGCGGTGCGAACCAGGCCGTCTGATTGAGGCAGAGAGGCTGTCGGCGATTGGGATCATGGCATGCTCAATATTCCACGATATGCGCCACTCGCTTTCGGCGATCTATGCGAACGCCGAGTTCCTCGAACGCCGCGATATATGTGCGAGCATGCGTGCTGATCTGCTGCTGGAAATTCAAGAGGCAGTGCTCGCGACGACGGAGCGCATTGATTCACTACTGGAATTCGGTAGTAGTGGACGAAACAATCCGCTTATCCCTGAGTACGTTTCCTTGGTCCTTGAGAAAGCCATTGCGGCAGTGAAGTCGCATCCAGACGGGCGGAACGTGTCCATCTCAGTCGGGAAGGGCCCTCCGGTGGAAGCAGAGATCGATGCGAGGAATCTCGAAAGCGCCATGTATAACTTGCTGCTCAATGCCTGCCAGGCTGCGACGCGCTCAACTCAAATTCCTGAGGTGGAGGTTCACCTCACGGAGGTCGATGAACAGATCTACGTCACAATCCTGGACAATGGCCCCGGCATACCTGCCTCTATTCGGAGGACGTTGTTCGATCCGTTCGTGACTGCAGGAAAACCCACCGGAACAGGCTTGGGGCTCACCCTGGCTCGTCGGATAGCTGAAGAGCACGGTGGTAGCGTTTGCCTCGTGGAATCGAATCCAGGAAGAACAGTATTCACGTTGAGTTTGAGGAAGCCGTGATGCATAGGGGCACCACGACCTCTGGTTATCGTCGCTAAAAAGTAAGCTTGCGCGCGGATTGGGATAGGGAACTTCTGGAGGAGATCGCACCCCGTCGCAGAAATTTCCAAATGAATTGAAACGTAACAGATTCAAGTTGAATCGGTAGGAAGACTGTGTTGCAGGATGCATTGATAATGACGGCTACCAAATCGAAGAAGGAAGTCAGAGCGCTGGGCGCCATGGAACGCCTGTTCTGGCTCATGGATCAGAACCATCCGGCCCACCTCACGGTGACTGCCGAAGTCAAAGGCATTACAACGGTGCAGAACTGGAGAGATGCGCTTGATGCAGTGCAGAGATGTCATCCCATTCTCTCCACATCAATCAATCGAAACGAGGAGGGTCAACCGACTCTGTATCAGGTAGATGCAGCGCCAATACCACTTCGCGTAGTCGATGGAAGTGTCCAGAGACGCTGGGAGTTGGAGCTGGACCGCGAGATGGCGGTTCCGTTTACTCCGGAGCAAGCACCTCTTACCCGTGCGTCGTCTCTTCTCTAATTTTGCAAGCGGTTTTTCCGGTCTTGGGCTGCTGATTCGGATCGCTGCCGGAACCTCTCTCATCGTCGACGGTGCGGCCGCGCTCCATTCGGGTTGGCCGGGATTGCCCTTAATCTTCGGGGCATTGGAAGTTGGGGGTGGGGCGATGTTGGCCGGAGGAGTCTGGACGCCCATTGCTGGTTTTGTCGCGGTTACCGCAACCATATCGCAAATCCTCCTTCATCATGAGAATCCCTATGCGGGCACTCTCTTGTCAGCCATGGCGGCCGGTTTGGCCCTCGTGGGTCCCGGTGCGTTCTCTGTTGATGCATGGCTCTTCGGTCTTAAAAAGATTGACATAGAGAAGCTTGGCGGGCCTCCCCACCGATAACCATCCCGTGTTGTGGTTCTGTTCCTCGGCTGGGTCATCGCTCAAACTCTAAAGAGGAATTTCGACACGCGATAAAGTCGAATCAGAACTCGATTTGGGGATTCCTCAAGGCCGGCACTAAGTCACAATGAGTTTGTCGCTGATCACCACAGCGATCCAAGCTTACCCAAGCCATGATGACCGCGCAGAATCTATCGATCACACGCTTCGATTCAGCCAGGGTCCCTTTTCAAGTTGGCGCATTCGACAGCGGATGGATTCAGTGTGGGCACGTGGCTCCTTGAGAGGAGGTCTTCCCATGTCGCACGCACTCAATCCAATTGTCTTTGTGGTCAATGCGGACTCTTCGACCCGCGAATACCTTGAGCGCCTAATTCGAACCGCCGGGTGGGAGGCAGAAACGTTCACATCGCAACACAACCTCCTTGCCTCCCCTCGGGCTCTGGTTCCTTCATGCCTCCTTATTGACGCAGCCCTCTTGGGTTGCGCGCTATTGCGGCAGATTGCCTCTGAGCGCCACCCGATACCGATCATCTTTCTCTCGAGTGATTGCGACATCGAGACGGCAGTCAGGGCCATGAAGGCGGGAGCGTTCGATTTCTTTACCAAGCCAATTCGCGACGAATCTCTACTAAATGCAATGCGAGAAGCCCTCAGGCGAAGTGAGATCGCTCTCGGGCGCGAGAACGAGTTGCTTCAGTTACGCGACGGATACAAGTCACTAACCCCGCGCGAGCGTGAAGTGATGACGCTGGTGGTGTCGGGGCTTCCGAATAAGCAGGTCGGTGGAGAACTCGGCGTTAGCGAGATCACAGTTAAAATGCATCGCGGAAATGTAATGCGGAAAATGAATGCGGGCTCATTCGCCCACCTGGTGACCATGGCGTCGAGGCTTCGTGTGGCGAGGTCTCTCGCGTCAATTGTCGCGCCAGCGTGAGACGCACGTTGTTCGGGGAGGTGGCGATGAAGAGGTCCTGCAATATATCACGCCTTCACGTTCTGACAAATACGTCAATAGCCGCCTTAGCGGCCGCATTCAATCCGGGTATATGCAACGGACTTGTGGAGCCGAATCCTCCAAGCCTCCGAGCGGTTAACAGCATGTTCGAAGATGATGCTTCGAACCAAGCAGCCAAACAGGAACGCGATGACAGTGCTATTCGCCCGTTTCGAATAGATATTCTGGATGCCGAACTTTTCGACATCCGCAGGCGCATCAATAACACAAGATGGCCTGAACGAGAAACCGTCTCGGATGACTCACAAGGTGTGCAATTCGAAACCATGCGAGAACTCGCGAGTTATTGGGGGACTGAATACAATTGGCGGAGGTGCGAGGCGAGCTTGAACGCCCTCCCACAATTCATCACCAGGATTGATGGCGCCGCGAAGCTGGACGGAGCGGGCCTACCACAACCTCGTCTATTTCAATCAAGTGGATAAGGGTGGGCATTACGCGGCACGGGAACAGCCACAGCTCTTTTCACAAGAGCTTCGCGCGGGGTTCAGGTTCTTACGATCGGATGTGCCCAAACGAGCCAGCTAGTCAGTCTGCGGCATGAGGCAGCCACAGCACTTAACCCACACCAAGAGAAGTGATACACACACGTAGCTGTGTGGCCGAGCGCCGGGGCGGACACTCAGCCATTTCGCCCGGCCACGCTTCGATCAACACGCCAACGCAGGCCTCTCCTTTGAAGCTGCAGTTTCCGAACTGACTCGCACCAAAGCCGCCCGCAAGGTTGGCGTTATAGTCATAGCGGCGAAGCTTCAAGTCGTCGTCGAAGAAGAAGTCCTGGATGAGGCTGTGCGTGTCGATCGATCCGGGAAAGTACGCGCGTAACACGCGCCATGTTTCTGCGCCTTCCTGCCATGAATCTGTTTCCTCAACCTGCACACCTTTCATTGCAAGAAGAAAAGGCGTGGTGAGATATGTCCACACTGCTTCTCCAGGGAAGTAAGCCCGATGAAGCCGGTCCCAAGGATGACCAGGACAGCGCAGGTGGCTGTGGCGCGGGGCATTGCAGAGTCTGTTGCTGGGACCGGCGTGACGGTCAACAGTGTTCTTCCTGGACCGACCGAGTCGGAAGGAGTCAGTGGCTTTGTCGAGGCGATGGCGAAACAGCAGAGCAAGTTGAAGCAAGTGATTGAAAAAGAGTTTTTCGAGCATATGCGGCCCTCGTCCCTGCTCAAGCGCTTTGCCACCGTGGATGAAGTTGCGGCAATGGTCACCTATGTGGCCAGCGAGCTTTCTTCGGCCACCAACGGCGCCGCGCTGCGGGTAGACGGCGGCGTGGTCAGGGCAATTCTCTGAGATGAGAAATCCCTCGATTGATTTTCAAGACTCCGGATCGGTCATCATCTACGCACCGCGTCCGTCTGGTAGCCTTAGCATTCTCTACCGTCTCGCTTGCGTCGGAATAAATGAGAAGTTCTTGAATGGAGGTCTTCATGGATCGGAGAAAGTTTCTAAAGACGGCCACTGTTGCGGCCGTTGGATCCGCTGCGACTGCTGGCGCACAAAGCACCTCTTCTTCCGTCGCTACCAGCCCACCTGAGTCCCCGAACATGATTTATCGCGATCTTGGCCGCACGGGCGAACGTGTTTCTGCGATCGGCATGGGCGGCTACCACATCGGGAAACAGCCTAACCCCGACGAGAGCATCCGCCTGCTTCGCACCGCAATCGATCGCGGTATCACCTTCATGGATAATTGCTGGGATTACAACGGCGGCATCAGCGAGGTTAGGATGGGCCAGGCGCTCCGCGATGGTTACAGGCAGAAGGTGTTCCTGATGACAAAGATCGATGGGAGAGACAAGAACACTGCCGCCAGGCAGATTGAGCAATCGCTGGGACGCCTGCAGACGGACGTGATTGATCTCCTTCAATTTCATGAGGTTATTCGCCTCGACGATCCGGATGTTATCTTCGCGTCGGGTGAGGCGATCGAGGCCGTCCAGGAAGCAAAACACGCGGGCAAAATCCGCTATGTGGGCTTCACAGGTCACAAAGATCCGAGCGTGCATCTCTGCATGCTTGAGACTGCCGACAGCAAGGCTTTCACTTCGACACTGTGCAGATGCCAATCAATGTGATGGATGCGCATTTCCGTTCGTTTCTGAACGAGGTCGCCCCGGTGGCGCAGAAAGGGGGCACAGCCATTCTTGCCATGAAAACGTTCGGTGATCCATACATTCTTCAGAGCAAGACCGTGACTCCGATGGAGGCCTTGCATTTCGGATTGAACTCACCGGCGTCAGTGGTCATCACTGGGATCGACTCTCCGGCAATCCTCGAACAGGCATTCGAGGCCGTGAAAACCTCCAGTCCCATGGACCGGCAGCAGGTCGCCGCGATTCTTGCGAAAACAAAAGAAGCTGCCATGACTGGAAGGTTTGAGCTCTTCAAAACCAGCTCGCACTATGACGGTACGATCAAGAACCCATCCTGGCTCGGCTACACCAATGGCTGAGCGTAGCCACCCCGATGCATTTGTAGAGTAGGTCCGCCTTCAGCACATCTCAAATGCCGTTGCAAACGTCCGAACTTTCACTCTTGACCGGTATTTGTGATCACAACGCATATCAGCCCGCGAAGTGTCCGCCTATCCATTGGGACACTTATTGGGAGTGACTGACAAAGTGAATGCGGATATAGCGAGTCGCATTTCTCCCGCCTCCTTTTCGCTCTGTATGCCGACCGGCTTTGTACCTTGCGTCATTCATCGTACAAAGACTTTGGGGCAGCCATCAATCGGATCGTCGAGCGGAGCGGCTTCCTGAGTTGCAGTGTAATTTTATCGACGCGTATCTTGACATTTTTCTCCCGATAGGCTCACTATTTCTTGGTACGTTCGTTAGGCCCACTCTCCTTCAGGTGTTTAAGATGGGTCCCCTTCTCAATTAAGTCGCTTGACCGACCGTTCGCTCCCCGTAGTTCGGGAAATGGCGGCATGATTCCCTTCGATCCCAATCGGGGGCACATGAGCACGGCTCAATGAGAGTGCAAAGGTTTCAACTCCACGAGCGAGCCATCTCCCTTCTTCCGAACCCAAGGCGCTCAAGGGAGGTTAAATCGTGAGACAAGCTGGATTGATAGCACTGGGTGCTGGCTGCGCGACCATCGTGATCGCCATGTCCATCTCCCATCACATCGTGCGCGCGAAAGAACACTCACAACTGGTCCGGCCCGCTTCATTCAAGGTTGTCCGGCCCGCATCCCTGCATAAGATGTTGGTGCAGACCGGCGCAGCCGCGACTACACCAATTCCACCGTTCAGCATCTGCAGCAGAAATGTGAACATTGCCTCGTTGCTTCCCGGCGGGGCCCATGAAGACGCGGACGTAGTGACCGCGAACGCGTTCATCACCCTCACAGAACAAAACGCGCTGCAGCAGGTCGCTCAGGCATCGTCATTAGACCTTTATCACAAGATCACCTTGCTCGGTAAGACCGAGATTTATGATGTAAACCTGTCGCCACTCAACAACATTGCCTGCGCGACTTGCCATGTCCCGTACACGGGTTTCCGAGGCGCAACCAGTATCTTCAATGCGACCACCGCCGCTCAGCCGGGCGGGATTCCCATCACCAATGCCACTCCTCCGGGACCGAATTACCGCCTCGGTCCAAGAAATCCACAGAGTTATGCGTATGCTCCTTTCTCCCCAATCCTGCACTACAACGCAACCCAAAATAGTTTTTATGGAGGCAACTTCTGGGATATGCGCGCCACCGGAATCCGCCTCACCAATCCAGCTGCAGAACAGGCACAAGGACCGCCGGTGAATCCGGTGGAGATGGGAAATATCGACACAGCATGTGTAGTCTGGAAAGCATCGCAGAGCGAATATGCTCCGCTCATCACCAATATCTGGGGCGCTCAATCGTTCGCGATTCATTGGCCTGGCAATGTTGCCGCGGTATGCGCCACGCCGGGTCCGCCCCCAACCAACGATCCCCTCCCGGTACACCTCAGCACTGTTGATCGGGGAACATCAAACTCCACGTATGACCACATAGCAATGGCGATGGCATCGTATGAATCGTCTTCCGATGTCAGTGCTTTCTCCTCGAAGTTCGACGCGTATCTCGCCGGCAACGCGGACCTGTCCGCGGAAGAACTGGACGGCTATCAATTGTTCAATGGCAAAGCACGCTGCAATCAATGCCATCTGAGCGGCACAGCGGTAAACACGCTCAATACTCAGGCTCCGGCCGATGTGGGACCGCTCTTCAGCGATTTCACCGCGAACAATATTGGTATCCCCAAGAATTTGGCTTTGCCATATTACTGTGAGAGCAAGCCGGACCAGTTTGGATATACGGCGAATCCGATGGGATTCGACTTTGTCGACCTGGGTGTCGGGGCCATGCTTAGCGGAACGAATAATCCAAATCCGCTGCAGTGGAAACAGCTGGCACCTCAATTCAACGGAATGTTCCAAACGCCCACCGTGCGCAATGTCGATAAAAGGCCGCGCCCGGGCTTCATAAAAGAGTATATGCACAACGGCTACTTAAAGAGCCTGAAGGAAGTGGTTCACTTCTATAACACCTCACAGGCACTCCCGCGTTGTGCGCAGGGTTCACCCGGTGAGAAGGTAACTTGCTGGCCAGCCCCTGAATACCCGGCAACCCTGAACACAACCCAACTGGGCAACCTGGGTCTAACCAGCGACGAGGAAGACGACATCGTTGCTTTCCTTAAAACGCTCACGGACGGCTTTGTCACGGCGCCGGCGACTCTTGACCGCACCCCTGGTCCCAGCAGAAAACCATAGTGCAGGGAAATGCAGACTGGGTCCAAGCAGGGCGAACCAACTCGAATGGTTCGTCCTGCTTCATTCTTGTTAAGATCCCGTATATTCCATGCAATGATCCCCATGGTGATCGATCCCTGCGCTGGCGGCAGGTACAACCAGAAGTAGCCCGCCCCAGATAATAGGCCACTTTGGCTTTGCGAGGAGACTTGGTTGATTTTTTCGCTTGGCTTTCGAGTAAGGCGGCGATGCGCAAGAGATTGTTAGCCAAGACTGCCGCGGCCACGAATACTTCGAAGCGTCCTCGACCTTTTGCCCGACAACCGTGGCAGTGGCATGAAGCGTGGAAGAGGACAGAAATGCGTCCCTCAATGCCGGCGCGAAAGCGCTGGGCTTGTCAAGAAGAGAAGCGAAATAGTTGTCGCACACAGACCAGCCAGGCGCGGCATGGCTCAAAAAACTCAGGTCTCTTGCTTCGTAATAACCGATGGGAAACAGATCGTTGGTCGCGGCCCGGAGCCAGCCATCGCACTTGCCGCCGTCGTATTGGATACGGCCGCCGACATAAGAATGGTCCGGATCGGACATGGCGCAGTTTTGGTAATCCCTGAGATGATAGGTCGGATGGGGATGGCCTGATTTGTCCAAGTAAGTGAGGCCCTTTTGCCGGCCGTTCGAATGCGGCAGCCAACCCAGCATGTGATCGAAGGAACGGTTTTCCATCGCGACCAGAATGATGTGTTCTATCCCGGAATTCTGGGGCGGGGGGAGCAGCGTATCCTGACCCTCCCTAACGGCGCCTACGTACCCCAATCGCTTCTACATGCATTCGGCACAGACCGACCGGTTAGACGACAGCACCGGGATTTCCACTCTTCCGACGATATGGGATCGGCTGGCCGCTGCCGGAATTGATGGCCAATATTTCTTCAATGACGTTCCCTTTACGGGCGTTCTGGGGATTGAAATACGTGGCAATCAGTCATTTGTATTCCGAGTTCCTGGCCGCCTGTGCCACCGGCATGCTTCCCCAAGTCTCATATGTTGATCCGCGCTTCATCGACGAAGCTAGTGTAGTGTCTCACGCAGATCATCTTTTATTGAGAGCTGTCCGAGCGCGGGTGACCTTCTCCAGGATGTCGGTTGCCTTTGCGGTCCAAATGAAGGGCTTAGACTTTTGATTGTGACCGTCGATGTATTCTCCAATGGCCATGATCAACTGTTCCAGATCCTGGAAAACTCCGCGGCGGAGCCGGTTCTGTGTGAGGTCTCGGAAGAATCGTTCCACCATGTTGAGCCATGAAGCCGAGGTGGGCGTGAAGCGGACATGAAATCGTTTGTGCTTCTCCAGCCATCGTCCGACTCGTTCATGCTTGTGTGTCGAGTAGTTATCGCAGATCAGATAGATTTCCTTATCTGTCGGTACGGTCTGATCGATCATGCCCAGAAACCTCAGCCACTCTTGATGGCGGTGCTTCTGTTGGCATAGACCATAAACCTCGCCATTGGCGGTGTTGAGCGCGGCGAACAAGGTGGTTGTGCCGTGGCGTTTGTAGTCGTGCGTCATGGTCTGTCCGCGCCCCTTTTTCATAGGCAGGCCGGGCTGCGTGCGATCCAGCGCTTGAATCTGACTCTTCTCATCTACAGACAACACCAGGGCGTGTTCCGGCGGGTTGAGATAGAGTCCGACAATGGCCTCCAGTTTGTCTGCGAAGTTGGGATCGTTACTGACCTTAAAACTCTCCACGCGATGCGGCTTGAGGCCGTTAGCCCGCCAGATGCGCGACACCGAGGCTTTCGAGATGCCCATCTCCCGCGCCATGGTGCGCGTGGACCAGTGCGTCGCATTCCGAGGAGTGCTTTGGGTGGTCTTTTCGATCAACGAGGCCCTGGAGATCGACAGCCTGCGGCCGGCCCGAGGCGCATCTTTCAAAAGCCCTTCGATGCCATGCTCGATAAAACGACCACGCCACAGCGCGGCCATGCGGGGAGCGACGTTCAGAGCCGCCGCGATCTGCTTGTTCTGGAGCCCCTCGGCGGCAAGCAAAACAATGCGGCTGCGCAGTACCACGCGAGCCTGCGTAGAGCGCCCACGTGACTGCTGCTCCAGCTTCCGCCGGATGTCTTCATTCAGAACAATAGCTTGCGCCACACGCATATCGAGGTCTCCTCATCATAAGATGAGCCTCGATATATACATGATCCTAATAATGAGACACTACACTAGAAACCCCGGCGCCAATTCCTATTTCAAGCTGAAATCTGTGTCCGCTTTTGGGATTGGGTCGTTGATCTCGCGGGCGATCAACTAACATCTCCCAGAGGGACCTTGACGCCATGAACCAAGCGGAGATGATCGCCAAATGGGACGAGCACATCAGTTATGAGTTTTCGACGCGTGACGTCACTTCGACCATTGCAACGATGGTGGAGGACGCCTATGTCAACCACGTTCCGGTGATGACCGGCGGATACGGCCGTGAGGCCCTGCGCAGGTTTTATGCGGAAGACTTCATCTCGCTGATGCCCGCCGACACCTCCATTAAACTCATCTCCCGTACCCTCGGCCAGGATCAACTCGTTGACGAGATGATCTTTTCCTTCACCCACACCGAAGAGATGCCCTGGATGCTGCCCGGGATTCCGCCGACCCATCGCCACGTCGACATCCCCCTTGTCGTGGTTGTCGGTTTTCGCGAAGGCAAGCTGGCACATGAGCGGATCTACTGGGACCAGGCGTCAGTCCTTAAGCAAATCGGCCTGCTCACAGACGCATCACTCCCTGTTTTTGGAGCCGAGACCGCTCAGAAACTCCTGGACCCGTCCTTGCCCTGATGAAAGCCTACTGCTCTGGCATGAGTTTTGGTTCGCAATTTGTATACTAGCGACACGCTTTCGTCGCGAGGCCAGGGCGAGTTGTGGGCGGATACCTGGGCCGGCCTCACTCGGATCGCCATGCGCCAGGAGACCCGTGGTCAAACCACAGCTACACACACCCCAGACTGTCAGCCTCCCTTGCGATCAAATTCGTTCGTTCTTTCCTGCGCTAAACGAGGAGCCGGGCTTCATCTTCTTCGATAATGGCGCCGGCGCGCAGATTCCCCAGGGCGTCTTCGATGCGATCCATGGTCATCTTTTGCACCATAACGTGCAGCGGGGCGGACGCTACCCCAAGAGCATGGAAGTCGACGCAACCATCGCCCGAGCCCGCAGGAGCGTCGCCGCCCTAATTAACGCGCGCGACTCGGACGAGATCGCTTTCGGCATGAATGCCACGTCCTTCCTGCGTCTGCTCAGCCTGGCGATAGGCCGCACCCTCGAGACACGCAACGAGATCGTCGTCACGGACCTTGATCACGAAGCCAATATCGCCACCTGGTTGCAGCTGGAGCGGGAAGGGGCCAGCATCACCTGGTGGAAGATGCGTGAAGATAACAACCTTCACGTGGAGGACCTGGCGCCGCTGCTCACTTCGAAGACCCGCCTGGTTGCCTGTACGGTAGCATCACACGCACTTGGTTCCATTGTCGATGTCGCTGCCGTTGCCAAACTGGTCCACGCCGCCGGCGCCGAGGTGGTTCTCGACTGCGTTCACTACGCTCCCCACGCGGTCATCGATGTCCAGGCATTCGACTGCGATTACCTTGTTTGCTCGGGATACAAGATATTTGGTCCTCACATGGGTTTCATGTGGGGCCGCCGTGAGCTTCTGAACGCTCTCCCGACTTTTCGCGAGGACTTTATTCCCGACGCTCCTCCAGGCAAGATTGAGGCCGGAACCTTCATTTTCGAGAATGTTGCGGGTATGGCGGCCGCCATCGCTTATCTGGCAACTCTCGGCGCCAGCCACGGCGACCAAGGAGAAGACCCATCGCCTGCCATCGCGCGAGCCCCTGTGGTTCGCGGCATGACTTTGATCCGCGAGTACGAAGCTACGCTTTCCGCCGCGATGCTCGAAGAACTGCGAGCTGCCGGCTCCTTGATCTATGGCATCGACGACACTGCCCGCTTGGCCGAGCGCGTTCCCACGTTTTGTTTCCGCCTTCCCAATGTGGCGCCGGAGATCGTCACCGAGACCATGTCGGACTGCGACATCGGCATTCGTGACGGCCACATGTATGCCCCGCGGCTGATGAAGCGCTTGGGAGTCAGTCTTGAAACCGGCGTCAACCGCGCTTCGCTTGTCCACTACAACACCCTCCAGGAGATTCACGAGTTTGGGAAGGTACTGCGTGACATGGTTCGGGGTCGATAAACAAGCCGCTTCCGTCCCGGCGCCCAAGACTTTAAAACTCCCCGACACGCCCGGGAGGTCTCCCGAGCTCAAGCGCGCTCTCACGCAACGCCAACTCACCATGATGACGATCGGCGGCGCGATCGGGGTCGGGCTCTTTCTCGGCAGCTCCGTCACCATCCGTCTGGCCGGGCCCGGCGTCATCCTTTCTTATCTCTTCAGCGCCATCATCGCTCTTATCGTCGCTTACTCCATCGCCGAGATGGCGGTCACGCATCCCGTCGTCGGCTCCTTTGGCGTCTACGCCCAGAAATACCTGAATGAATGGTCAGGCTTCGCGGTTCGTGTCACCTACGCCTTCGTGCAAATCCTGGCGATCGGCGCGGAGGTCACGGCTGTCGCAATTTACCTTTCCGCATGGTTCGCGGCGGTTCCGCAATGGGTTTGGGTAGTTGGAGTCTCGGCGGGTTTGATCGCCGTCAATGGCCTCCATGTCGGCAAATTTGGTGAATTCGAATACTGGTTCGCCATCATCAAAGTGATCACCATTGTGGTCTTCATACTCGTCGGCCTCGGACTGATCTTCGGCGTTGGTCCCGCTCGTTCAATTGGCTTCTCAAATCTCATCTCCCACGGAGGCCTTCTTCCCAACGGCCTGAAGGGCGTATGGCTTGCCATGAGCCTCACCCTCACCAGCTACATGGGAGTGGAAATCATCGCCGTAACCGCGGGAGAGGCGTTGCAGCCCGAAAAGACCATTCCTCGTGCCATGCGCACCGTCATCCTGCGGCTCATCCTCTTTTACGTGCTCTCCATGACCGTGATGCTCTCAATGACCCCGTGGGACACGATGGGCAGCGGCACCGCGGGCAGTCCGTTTGTGATGGCCTTCGCGAAAGCGGGCATTCCCTTTGCCGCGAAGATCATGAATCTGGTGGTCATCACCGCTGCTCTTTCCAGCGCGAACACCAATCTCTACCTCACCAGCAGGACCCTCTTCTCTCTGGCGCAAGACAGCTACGTCCCGAAGGCCATCGGAAGCCTGGGGAGGAACGGCGTGCCCTACATTGCCCTGATGGTGTCCACGGCCGGTTTGGCCATGGCCATTCTGCTGGCCATCTTCGCGCCCGGCCGAGCGTTCCTACTGCTTTACGGCGTCGCCGTGGCCGGAATGTTCTTTGTCTGGACCATCATCGTGCTCGCCCACCTGTCTTTTCGCCGCTCAATGGGAAAGCCGCGCGTCGCACAGTTACCGATTCGCCTGCCGTTCTCGCCTTACGCACAGATCGCAGCGCTTATGGCTTTCGCAGTCATCGCCCTCAGCACCTTTTTCGTGGAGGGCCTGAAATATTCGGTTCCAAGTTTCCTACCGTTCCTGCTCGTGATCACAGCTTTTTACTGGACACTCAAGCGAAACAGTCGTCGCAACCGGAGTGGCCGCTCGGATCCCTGGATCTGAGCGTAGGATGGTCGCAGGTGTTGTTCAAGGAGAGCTCAGCGAGATCGGGGAGAAACCGTGATCGTCATCAACGACGAATTTGTCACACTCGATACCCCCAACGGCCCCATGCGGACTCACATCGTCCGCCCCGCGGCTCCTGGTCGCTATCCGGGCATCGTCTTCTACTCCGAAATCTTCCAGATCACAGCGCCCATTCGGCGCACCGCCGCCTTCTTTGCCGGCCACGGCTACGTCGTCGCCATGCCGGAGATCTACCACGAATTCGAACCCGCCGGCACCATTTTTGCATACGACCAGGGAGGCTCAGACCGGGGCAATTCGCTCAAGACCACGAAGAGACTGGCCAGCTACGACGCCGACGCTCGCGCGGTGCTCGATCACCTTGCCGCACGGCCCGACTGCACAGGAAAACTCGGCGCGCTCGGGATTTGCATCGGTGGCC
>Ga0207098_10065_pt1 | contig 32973 bp, 17 predicted proteins | sample Alteio_BWMinHeat_84_FD_153548 | JGI IMG/M metagenome (GOLD analysis project Ga0207098, IMG submission 153548) | Enriched cells from forest soil in Barre Woods Harvard Forest LTER site, Petersham, Massachusetts, United States -... | ecosystem: Environmental > Terrestrial > Soil > Temperate forest >...
CTGTCCTTGTGGATGGATAGGCGTTATAACCCCAGACCTCGTTGAGCAATTCATCGCGGCTCAAAACGCGCTCGGGATTATCGAGGAAGAAGCGCAGCAGCTTGAACTCATGCGCGGTCAAGGTCACGGGCTTCCCGCTCCGGGTGGCTCGCATGCAAGCGAAATCCACCTCCACGTCGCCGAACGTGATGCAGGGGCGGAGAGTCGACCGCTTCGAGCGCCGGATCGCCGCCTGCACCCTGGCCAGCAACTCTCGCGGGCTGAAAGGCTTTGTCACGTAATCGTCGGCGCCCAATTCGAGGAGCAGGACTTTGTCCGCAACATCCGAAATGGCGCTCAGGATCACCACAGGCGTATCCGGAGAGGTCTGCTTCATCGACCGGCAAACATCCCGGCCCGACATCTCGGGCAGCATCAGATCCAGCACCACCGCGTCCAGACCTGGAGACGCGAACATCTCCAGCCCCTGCTTGCCGTTGCCGGCGCTCCTGATCTCGTATCCCTCTGACGAAAACAAGCGTTGGAGAGCCTTGAGAATTCGTTCGTCGTCTTCGATAACCAGTATCGTACCCATGAATTATCTGCCTGCTCAATCCCGGAGGTTTAGTCGTGAAGACTCTCCGGGTTCCTGATTATTGTCTCCTCTTTTTGACACATTTCGGAGCACCTGGATGCAGAAGTAACAATCAGATGACAATCCGGTGACATTGTAGCTGGCTCATGGAAGAGACCGAAGGCCTGTCGCATTGAAGGCTTGAACCTGCCGCGTCGATGAAACGATTGCCTCTTCTGCGGCACTAATCGGACGTGCGCCGGAACTGTCCGGCTCCGGACAAAATGCCATCCCCGGCTCATCCGCGTTGCGGCCGGGAAGTCAGAAGCAGGAATTCAACCTCCAATCTCATCACCGAGAGGAATGCATATGACTCCCCAAAAGGGCAAGCCCGTCGTTTCCGCAACGCAGCCCCCGTCGTTCGAGCAGGTCTCGCTGACCAAGTTGTCGCCCGAACTCGCCCGCCAGAACTTCCAAGCGCTGCTTCTGGCCAACCCCAACTTCTTCGGCAACCTTGCCGATAGTCCTTACAAGGCAGTCCTGAGCATTCAGGGCGATACTGCGTATGAGAGCATCGGCTGCGTCGGGTACAACCCGCAGTCGAACCAGTTGCGCGCCACGATCAATATCAAGCAGACGGCCGGTTACTCGGGCGGCATCTGCACCTCCGGGTCAGAGGAGTATGTCCGGTTTTACCTTTCCTACGATGGCGGGACGACCTGGCAGGACCAGGGGCTGACCGCGGTCAACGTCTTTGACGTGCCAGGCCCCAAGCCGCTCGAGTATGCCGTCACGTTGCCGATCAGCCCCAAGGAAGAGTTCTGCTTCATACAGAACCTGCCGCTGGCGCGCGCCATCCTTTCGTGGAATTCGCCGCCTCCGCCCAACCAGCCAAACTGGCCGCCGGTGTGGGGGAATGTAGTGGATGCGCAGATCCAGATCGAGGGCTTCGAGATCATCATCCTGAGCACCCTGCTGGCCGATGCCAAGGTTCAGCTCCCCGACCAGATTGCCCAGGCTATCGATCTTTCGCAGCCGATCAAGGCCGCCAGTCCCAGCGTTCTGAGCGCCGTTGATCTTCACAAGCTCTACGCCAAAGCGAAAGTTCCGCAGCACCGGTATCTCGCGCCGCTGCTATCCGCGGCCGCCGGCACCCCGGCATTGTCTACGGTCACCCAATCGCCGGCCGCTGCTACCACCTCCCTCAAGTCGCAGGCTGTGTTCGGCGGGATCTCCGACATCAACCTGGTTTCCCTGGTCGAGCAGTGGCTCAACACCAACGGCGACACCAGCTTTGAACAGCTGGACTGCATCGGGCTGGATGAAAACACTAACCAGCTGGCGGGCATCCTGGAAATCAAGCAGAGCGTCGGCTACTCCGGCGGACCCTGCGCCGCCGGCAGCCGCGAATACGTGGCGTTCTGGGTGGATTGGGGCTTGGGCTGGGAATACGCCGGCACGACCTCGGTCGTAGTACACGATTTCACCATCACTCCGCCGGCCCGGCTCGACTACAACGTCTATCTGCCCATCGATCTGCTCTCGCACGCCAAGCCCTGCTACGACGGGCCGCAGACGGCCAGGATTCGCGCGGTTTTGTCGTGGAATACGCCTCCGTCGACCACCAACCCGTACGCTCCAGTGGTCTGGGGCAACGCCCGCGAGGCGCTCATCCTCATTCCTCCGGGCGAAGTGATTGGCACCGGGCAGCAGGTTCCCGTCCTCAGCGCGGTCGGCGACGTGGACACCAGCAAGATCGGCAGCGATGGCCGCATCACCGACGCGGTCACCATCACCACGGGTGCGCACTATGTCGACGCGCCGTTCGGCGGACGAATCACGCTAGCGGGCCAGATCTCCAACCCCACGATGGGTCTGAAGTACCGCATCATGAAGGCGCCGCATGGATCGTCGGCATTTGCGCCGGTGGTCAATGAGCCGCAGGGACTCACGCTCACGATCAACGTTTTCAGCGGTGGCGTGTGGACCCAGAGCGAGCAGACCTTCCATGCCGACCCGGAGGGTTACTACTCCTACCAGGATTACTCGCCGGATCACTTCGTCGAGGGCCAGATCCTAGGCGTGTGGAACACAACCCTGGCCGACAGCGGCTACGCGTACGATCTCCGCGTGGACCTGTACAACGCGCCAAATCCGGATATCCAGAGCAACGTGGTCACGGTCCTGGTCAACAACCAGGCGCCCACCGCGACGCTGACGCCGACCTTCGGCGAATGCGGCAAGCTCGCTCCGGGAGACACCATCACGGGTGTATTCACGGCCACGGCAACGGACTTTGGAACGTTCTATTTCACCATCCTGCCGCCGGGACCCGCCAATGGCGTGTTGCCGGTTCCGGCTTCCGGAACGTCGATCATCCTCGGCGGCGCCATCAGCGATCCAGGCGTCGTGAATGAATCTTTCTCGCTCAACACCACCGGGATGTCCCCTTGCGGGTACTCTCTTACGCTTAATGTATGGGATCGCACGAATGTCAACAGCGGCGAAACCAGCAACTACAACCCGGCCTCGATCGGCTTCTGCCTCGAGACGGTCAGCTAGGCAATACAGGATCCGGCCCCTGCCCGCAGAGGAGATGAGGGGAAATGAACGGCAGCAACGAAGTCTGGCACTTCATCCTGTCGGCGCTTGCCGTCTGGCGTCTCACTCATCTCTTCGCGGAGGAAGATGGCCCATGGGATCTGATCGTTCGACTCCGTTTCCGTTTGGGCGGCGGTTTTCTCGGGTCGCTCATGGATTGTTTCTTTTGTCTTAGCCTTTGGTTCTCTCTGCCCTTCGCGTTCTGGCTCGGCAACTCGAGCTGGATCGCAATCCTGCTCCACTGGCAGGCCCTCTCCGGAGCGGCCTGCCTGTTGGAGAAAATAACCGGTAGGCAGATTGCGCCGCTGCCCCAAATCCAAACCTTTGAAGGAGATGAGTCATGTGCTGTGGTCAGAAGCGAGCCGCGCTAATCGGGAACGGAACAGCAGACGCGACCGCTGTCAAGATGCTCTACCGCGGAAACGGTTCCGCGCAAATTCGAGGCCGGGTGACCGGACAGATCTACCAATTCCCGCGCCAGCAGCCGGTTCAGCCGGTTGACCCGCGGGACGTAGGATCGCTGGTTCGCACCCGTTTGTTCACCCAGGTCCGTTAATCCAGGCTTGCCGATCCGGCACGCCGGCCCGCGCTCGAGCCACGACATGCACCGCGGGCCTGCGAGGCCTCGTGCCCCCGCTCTTGGTCCCGATAAGGACGTCATCACTCCGCGTGCAGCGCTTCCACAGGGTTCACCGACGCTGCCCGCCGCGCCGGCAGATAGCTCGCCAGCAGCGCACACGCGGCCAGCACAACCGTCACTCCTGCGAGAATCGGCGCATCCCAGGCCTGCACGCCGAACAACAGCTTGCGCATCGGAAACCCCGCCACGATCGAGCCGCACAAACCCAACGTCGCGCCCACCGCGATCAACAGCACGGCTTCCTTGAAGATCAGCATGTACACAGCTCGGCGCTGCGCGCCCAGTGCCATACGCACACCGATCTCGCGCGTTCGCTGGCTCACCGTATAGGCAATCACTCCATACAAGCCAACCCCGCCAAGCACTAAAGCCAGGGCTGCAAATCCACCCACGAGCCAAGCCGAGGAACGATGAAGATACGTCGACGGGGCATCGTGTATCTTCTGCCGCATGGTCAACGGATTGTAGATCGCCATCTCCGGATCGATTTCGTGAATGGTCGATGCCATGGCGGGCAACAGCGTTCTTTCATCCTGGGCCGTCCGTACCAGGACGGCGAATTCCGCACGCGGGTCCTGGTTGAACGGAATATACATCGCTCCGCGGGGCGCGGCGTCCAGTTGTCCTTCCTGCAGATCCTTCACTTCGCCAACGATCAGTAAGCGCGACTTTTCCGTTCCATCGAAGGAGATCTGCTTGCCAACCGGATTTTCCCCGGGGAAGTATTGTTTTGCCAAAGCCTCGTTGACGATCACGACCCTGAGCTGCGATGAGTCCTCGTCATCGCGGAAATAGCGGCCGCTCACCAGTTGCGTCCGCAAGGTTGCCATATAGCCGGAGCTCACGGAGCGATACGCAACCTCGTTATGTTCGCCATGATAAGGACGCCCGACGATGCGAAATCCCGTGGTCGAGTCCCCGTCCTCGATGGGCAATTTGGTGGTAAGCCCGACCGATATCACCCCCGGCAGACTCTGCACCCGGTTCACAATTTCACGTCCCAGCGCCACCTTCTTTTCCGGTTTGTCATACTTGGCTTCCACACCGGTTACGTGCACCGTGGCTACGTGATCGGGCTCGATCCCGATATCGGCACGCATGAGGCGATAGAAGCTTTTGCCCAGCAAGCCCGCGCCTGACAGCAGCACCATGGCAGTGGCGAGTTCAATGACTACCAGCTTGCTTCCGAATCTGCGCCATACCGCACCCGCCGCAGCGCGGCCACCCTGTGACAATCCCTCGTGAATAGCTGTGAACCTGAGGCGCGACATGGGAATAAAGGCAAACAGTGCCGCCGCCAGCGCCGCGAGCACACACGCAAACGCCGCCACCCGGCCGTTCAGCCCAATGCCCTGCAGATACGGCATGCCGGCCATCATGTCCTTGGGAATCAGCGTAGCGAGCATCCGCATCGACGCTTGCGCGAGAGCGATTCCGAACCCGCTGCCGATCGCGGCCAGCAGCAATCCCTCGGTTATATATTGCCGCACCAGGCGCTGCGGCGACGCACCCAGAGCGCCGCGAACCGCCATCTCCCGCCTCCGGGTCTCCGAGCGCACCAGCAACAGGCTGGCGACATTCACGCTGGCTATCACGAGCAACAGCCCCGCACCGCACAGCAACACCAGCAGAATGGGACGAATGTCGCCCACGATGACTTCTGTCAGGGGCAGCATAAAGGCCCACTGGTCCCTGTTCGAATCGGGATATTGCCTTTCCAGTTGTTTGGCAACAGCCTTGATATCGGCCAGTGCGGTCGCGAAGGAAACCCCGTCCTTGAGCCTCGCAATGCCGAACAGGTTGTGGCAGCCGCGGTTCTTTTCGCAGCCGCCGGTTGGCTTCTCAATAGCCCAGAAATCCGCCGGTTCTGCGGGAGCAAAGCTGAAATCCCGGGGAAGAACGCCGATGATCGTGTAAGTCTCGTCGTCGAGCGCCACCGTCTTGCCGACCACGTTCCGGTCGCCACCATATCTCCTTTGCCAGGCGCCGTAGCTCAACAATGTGGTCCGCGCCGCCTCGGGCCGGTCTTCGCCGTAATGGAAATCTCGCCCCAGAATCGGAACGACGCCCAGAGTCTTGAAGAATCCGTCGCTCACCCTGGCCCCGTCTGCCTGCCGCAGCCCGCTGTTGGTTTTCTCCATAAATCCTTCCGGAGAAAAAACATTCAGCGAATGGAAGACGTTGTTCTCCCGCTTCCAATCGAGGTAATCAAGATAGGAGAGATGGAATCGCGGGCCGATCCGGATGCTCTCAAACAAGACCGCCAGCCGCGGGGATTGCACGTATGGCAGTGGCTTGATCAGGGCCGCGTCCACGAATGCAAAAATGGCCACGCTCGCCGCGATTCCCAGCGCCAGGGTCAGGATAGCCGTTACGGCGAAGCCGGGATTCTTGCGCAACTGACGCAGGGCGAACCGAAAATCCTGGCCCGCGGATTCGAAGCTGAATCCCACTTCGCCCAGGCTTTGCTCTTTGAGCAGCGCAGGATTCCCGAGTTGACGCATCGCCGCATAACGCGCAGCTTCTGCGGTCATTCCTTCCCGGACCAACTCCGTCTCCACCTGCTGGCGGTGAAACGCCATCTCCTCATCCAGTTCCCGCCGGAATCGGTTCCGGCGGAAAAGGACCCGCAACCTGTTCACAAATCGGCTCATGCGCCGAAGCGTAGATTATCTATGGATAGGGCGTCAACGGAAATGGGACGAATCGCGCATCAGCAATTCGGCGGGTGGCCAGTCCTTGGTGACGAAGTTAGGAAAACTGGTCCAGGCTGAATCCGAGCTGGTAGGTCTCGCCATGCGCGAGGAGGTCGTCCCAGGTAACTTCACGCCGTTGATAGCCGGCCATGCGGCCGAGCATGCAGCTCAGGGCCGTCTCCACACCCGCGGCGATCTGGTTGTGTGTTGGCCCGGATGTGATGCTCTCGATGAAGCTGCGATCCTTGTCGCGATCGGCGAACTGCAGATTGTCAAGGAATGCGCCGTTGGCGGCGAATTTACCGGACCCCGGAACGCTCGAGGTCGTCTCCTGCCATTCCCACGCCTGGGCGCCGGTGATCTGGATCGGGCCCGAATATGGCACTGTCGCCGAACCGCTAGCGCCAAACAGCTTCAGCCCCGCATCGAAGCGGCCATCGCTTCCAAACTGCGTGGACGCGAACGAAAAGTGCACGTCGCCTGGGTAGGTGAAATCGACCTGGTAGTTATCCCAGCAATCGCCGTAATGGGTGAGAATATTGCGTCCCCCTGTTGCGGTCGCTTTGAGTGGGTGGGCGCCCACCATCCAGTTGCACAGATCGATGATGTGGATGTTCTGCTCGACCAGGATGTCTCCGGAGAGAGCACGATCCCAGAGCCAGTTGCGCAACCGGTATTCATCAGGGCCGGCGCCCGGATGCGTCTTCTCCATCGATGCCGGAGCGTTGTAGTTGCCTGAGGCGGTCGCGATTTTTCCCAGCGCGCCGGCTTTGATCTTTTCCGCGATGGCTGCGATCGGCGGCGCCATCCGGCATTGGAAGCCGACATCCACACTCTGCGACGGCTTCACGCGTTTGGCAATCTCGAGAGCTTGCTCTGTCTGTTGAATGTCGACGCCCACCGGTTTTTCGCAGTAGACGTGCTTCCCTGCCGCAACCGCAGTACTCAGATGCTGCACGTGGAAAAACGGCGGCGTGGCAATATGAACCAGGTCGACATCGCGCGACGCAGCCAGCTGCTCAAATGCATGAGGCCCGCGAAACATCAGCTTGCTGTCGATCAGCGCCCTGCCCAGGTCCCCGTTCACCTTGTCGAAATGAGCCTTGCCCGCCGCCAGTTGATCTTCGAAAAGATCGGCAAGCGCGACCACTTGCGCAGTGGTGTTTTGCGAGAAGGACGTCGCGACGGAGGTGCCTCGACTCCCGCAACCGAGCAGGCCGTGCCGCACGGCGGAGTTCGCCTGATAGCCAAACGCGGTTTTTGAGTTGATGAGAAGCATGCCGGTGACTACCTGAGAGCCGGTCTGAACAAACTGGCGACGGTTCATAGTACCTCGCTACGCAAACGCCCTTCGAATCGTGCAGTGTGCATTGTTTCCCCTGATCGATTAAACAAGAACTTCGTTGAGTATGTTCTCAAGGTATTGCTTCTCCTGGCGCACATCCTCAATCTGCTGCGGGCCCGAGGTTTCACGCTCAATGGTCACGGCGCCCTGATAGCCGATGCGATGCAACTTTGTGAACACCGCGCGGAAATCAACCAGCCCCTTGCCGATCAGCACCTCTTCCCCGAGTTGGCTGGGATCGGTCGGCCACTTTCCATCCTTAGCATGAATGCTGCGCACATGCGGCCCCAGAATATCCACCGCGTCCACGGGATTCGCTTTGCCGTAGAGAATAAGGTTGGCCGTGTCGAGCCCCACGGCAAGATTGGGAATACCCACATCGCGAATCATGCGCGACATCGTCGTCGGCGTTTCCTGGCCGGTCTCCATCAAGAAGTACTGCCGGTTGTCGTGGCAATGCTGCGCGACCGTACGGATCGCCTCCACGGTGCCCGGATAAAGCGCGTCCGCCGGATCTTCGGGAATGAATCCGCAATGCGTCTGAACCTGCGAGACGCCGAGCAGCTTGGCAAAATCGGACGCCTGCCGGAGCGCATCGATACGCGCAGCCCGGGTGGCGGGCGGCACCAGGCCGATGGTAGAGGGACCGCGCAGGAAATTCCATTCCAGCGGAGCAGGGCCCACAACCTCGACAGTGGTCGCAATCACCTCGTACTTATTCAACAGATCCTTCATCTGCGAAGCAATCGCAGGAGTGAATCCGCCAATGTATCCGTCCAGCGACAGAAAGCAGTTACTGAAACCAAGGTCGTGCACGCGGCGAATGGTCGCCTCCGGAGCACCGAACGGGCTGACGAGCAGACCAAGAGCCATCGGCTTGAGCGGACCTTGCTTTTCATCTGCGCCGTACGCCGCCGCGGGAATGACTTGAGTCAGCATTGCGGCGGATGCAGCGCTCAAAAACGTGCGACGATCCATGGATCCCTCTTTCGGTCAGATGCGTTGGTGACAATATCTTTGCACCGCGCCCTGCCGGCTGCCAACTCTATCATCGGCGCATAGCGGCACCGCCATGCTTTCCGCATCTCAGTCCGCCCTGGCGGCCGCAACGGTAGCCTCCGGGAGCGAACCGGAATAGTTTATGCTTCCCGGTTGAGCATTCGGCGAAGGGAGCACATCGTACAGCGGTTCGGCCGGCTTTGCCGTCGGGCCGTCATCGGCAACTGAAATGGCCAGAATGCGGATCTTGTCGTTTTGCGGCAGCTTGATCGTCTTTGCGCCCGGGGGCAGATCGATCGCGTATCCAAACAGGTAGGAATAACGATAGGTCACGTTCTTCCCGTCCGCATCGTGATGATGATCGGAGTACCACGCCAAGTCGGCGCGTTTGATATAACCCTGCTTCAACCCGGTCATGTCGCCGTACTTGGCATGATCCACATCGAGACTTGCGCCGCTCCACTGGCGATCGTCCCACTGCCCGATGAAGCCTCCCCAGTCCTGAATGTTCAGTTCCGTTTGCTTGCCGCCTAGATCAAAGGCAGCTTTCTGGTCCCCATCGGCGGACGCGGCCAGAAGGTAAATGCGATTGAATCGGCCCGCGGGTAAATCGATCGATTGGCCCTTCGCTGACACCGCGTTCGGAGAGCCAGTCTTCGCGTCAGCGAGTTTAAACCGCACATCGTTGAACGTAATTTCGGCAGGCAGCATCTCGGCCGGAAGAGAATTCCCTTTTCCGTCGAAGCCGGTTTCAGAATGCTGTCCGCCGTTACTCGCGGCGGCCACATCGTACGACAACGAAACCGGCGCCGATCGCACCTCTGCAACCTTCGCCGCGGACGAACCGAGGCGGACCGCAAACGTCCGCGGTTGATAGGCACTGAAGGAGGTGACCAGCGCGCCAGCGGTTATGGTCGCGGGACCCACGGGCTGCTCCTGGCCGTTCACTTCGCGGGCGCCAGTGACAGGCGCGGCGAACGAGAGCCGCACGTCGGCTTGCGGTTTTCCATCAAGTTCCACCATGCGCACGATCACTTCATCGCTTTGCTCGGCTTTCTTCAGCGCAAGGACGCGAATCCGGGGATTACTCACCTTCAACAACGAGAACGACCGCCCCAGGGCGCCTTCATGCTTTGCAGTCTCGAATGCCATGAGCGGAGCGTTCAATCGCTGCGCCTGCCAATCGGTCTGCGCATCGCTCCACCCATCTGAGTGCCCGGCGAATCCGTAGACGAACTCATGATGGCCAAGATCCTGCGTGGCCTGGTCGGGATAGCCTCCGCGTACGCCGGGAGTGCGAATCAGGGTGAGGCGGATCGTGTGATCGTTTGGCTTATCCGAACCGTTCTTGCAATCGGTCAGGATGGTCGCGCCGAACTTCCCCGTCATGTCAGTCAAATCGATCCACTGGTGCGACGGCACTTCAAACTTCTTCGGCTCAGCCGTCGGCCGCTGAATGGTGCCAATATCCCAGTTGTAGGTCGCCGTCTCGTTCGATGCTGCCAATGGGAATGTTGCCTTGAGATTGGATTCGCGGGTGTTCCAATCGATCACGTTGCCAAATTCAACGCGCTTTCCGGCGTCTCCCGCCGAGAGCCGGATGGTCTGAACGAAACGCGAACCTGCAGTCTCACGCGAAACCTCAACGGCTGCGCGCGCGGGACCGTTTTCAACTACGCGTATTTTCGCCGGACCGCTGACATAGGTCTTGGGCGCCGCCTGCTCCTGTTCCCAATCCATGTTCCACGCCGGCCATTGCTGGGGATTGTCGTAAGAGATGGCGAGGCGCGCCGGAGCCGCAAGCATTTCCTTGTTCGCCTTCTTGTCGAAGATGCTGGCGACGTCGCCATCGTCGTTGATCTGAATTCGGTAGAAATCATTCTCGAGGGAATGCTCCGAAACTTTCAGGTGCGATTCAGGCTGCGACGAACCTGCGCCCGGACGCACATCGTAAACTGCATAACCAACCGACGGCATCTTAGCCAGGAAAACTACCTTGCCGTCCGATATTTGTGCCGGCACTTCTTTGCCGTCAGGTCCGGTAACGCGGACCGCTTTGGGCGCGCCCGAAGGGAAGTCGACGCTGGCCTCGACCACATCTTCGCGTTCAATGTTGAGCGGATTGAAAACAACAATGGGCACGCCGGGGGTCGACGTGTTCAGCGCTGAGGCAACGGCCTGTGTCGCATCGGTCAATACGTCGGAGAACTGGTTCATCGCGATCACGTCGTCGTTCCATGCAAACTCGTACGAGCGCGGGGTTGCAGTCCCGGCCGCAAGATCGTGAAAGTGCGAACCCATCACCAGTGTCCATGCATCGTTGAGGCGCTCGATGGGATAGGGCCGCGCACCCAGCCACGCGGCGGCGATCGATGATTTCTCCGCAGCATCCGCGAGCAGTTCGTTCTTCCGGATCCATCGCTTCTGATAGGCTTGCGAAGTCAGCGAGCCGGCGGAATGATTGGTCAGTTCCATCTCGCCCGTATAGCGCGGCAGCCGAGCCTCCTGGCTCGGCGTGATGTCAAGAAACATCTGATCCGCATTCGCGGAAACAACATGGACCGGACCATCGCCGACTTTCGACGCAGGCCATTCAGGGTGCGGTTGCCGGCGAGAGAAGAATTGTCCCGGCGGGGGCAAGCTTACGCTTCCTTTGGTAACGATCGCTTCCAACCGCTTTACCGAATCTTCGTCGGGAGACCCACCAATGTCGCCGGTGCCGAAGTAATGGTAGTCAGTATTTACTCCGGTAACCTTGCCGTTATTCTCGACGCGGGCCGCCCAGTCGCCCTGAAATCTGCGCTGGTCGCTCTGGCGCTGGGTGTCCAACAGCGCTTCGCGCTTCTCGCGCAGCGAACGGAGTTCCTGCAGGTCCTTCGGATCGGCAGCCTGGCCATTTTGCTGCGCCTGCGCAAGCTCGTGCTGCACATCAGCCATCTTCGTTTGAATATCCGCAATTGCCGGATCCGGCGCCGCAGGCGGCAAGGCCGTACTGAGATCGGTTTCGATCCCGCCGCTGTAGGAGCCGGGATTGATGCCGGCCATCACGCTCTCGCCATCGGGACCAACCCACACGCCCACGTTGAAGGGCGTCCCGTCGGGCGTCTTCTCGAGGGATTCCGGGCCGCCGCCGGCTGCCGATGAGCCCCAGGTGAGTTTCTGGGTCGAAAAGCCTTTCACGCCGGAGTGCGCCAGGATGGTGGGAAGCGACGCGGGGAATCCAAAACAATCGGGCAGCATGTATTCCGCGCTTGCCTTGCCAAACTCCTTGCGAAACCAGTCGTTCCCGTAGAGGATCTGCCGGATGATCGCCTCCGCACTGGGCGCATTCACGTCTCCCTCTTCCATTGACGAGCCGGCGGGAAACCACCTTCCTTCATCGATGTATTTCTTGACGCGCGCGTAATCCTCGGGGAAGTACTCCTTCATGAAGCGATAGCGGTTAGCCCCGCTGAAATTAAAGACATAATGCGGGTACTTCTCGAATAACCGGAAGTTATCCTCCATCGTGCTGCGAATGTATTGGTCGATGACCTGCGGATATTCCCAGCGCCATTCGGTGTCGAGGTGCGCGTATCCAACCACGTAGAGTGTCGGATCGTTACTCAGATCGGGCTTGTTTGCTGCCTGCGCGCAGACCGCAAGAGGACTGGCGAGCAACGCGACTGAGCCCGCAACAAGGATGGAATAGAAATTTCGCATGGCAATTCTCCGCTGCGGGCAACCTCGAGTCGAGACAATCGGTTCGCGCATCTGTTTTAAACACTTCGTCTGGCATTCAGGGAATGCCGATGCCTGTTTCCGACCTGGCATTGGCGCCATCAGACCGTCAGGGTCTGCGAAGCATCTCAGCGGATTATATTCCGCCAAACCCCTGAATGGAAACGATACCACGCTGTTTTGAACCACTACCTGAGATCGGGCTTATTCGGCGGGGGCGGGTTGGGGGTCTTGGAGGACGAATGAGCCCCGTTCAACTTCTCGCAAATCGCAAACTCCTGTTGGGCGCGGTCCTCCTCCCCTTCCTTGCGAAGAATCTGCGCCAGCTTGTAGTGAAGCGCGGACGTGTCGGGCGACAAAGTAACGGCCTGCTCCAGTTCGCCTTGGGCCTCCGGCAGTTTGTTCATCGCCAGATAGACCTTGCCCAGTTCCTCGTGAATGGCCGGATTCTTGGGCGACAGCGCGAGAGCCTTCGTCAGATACGGAATGGCGTCGGCTCCCTGGTTATTGTCGGCGAGAAGCGTCCCGAGGTTAAGAAACGGCTGCGCGTCGGCAGGAGTCTCTCCCTGCCAATCGATTGCGGTCTGAAACGCTGCCCGCGCTTTGTCGTGATCGTTCAGTTCCTTCCAGCAGAGACCAATGTTGTTCTCGGCCTCAACATACCTCGGGTGTAAAGTCAGAGCGTGCTCAAAGCTGGAAATGGCAGCGGCAAATTCATTTTCGTTGTACTTCGTCCTGCCCAGCAGATACCACGCGTCAGCGTCGTTCGGGGTTTCAGACACGACTTGTGAAAACCACTTGTCGGCATCGCTGAAGTCGCTCAACATCACGTAATCGCCGGCCACAATCTTCAATTCGCCGGCTCGCGGACGGCGGAACTTCGCGCCGGCGGTGAATTCAGCCAGCGATTCGGTCGGCTTCTGATCGCGGAACAGCGCATAGCCAAGAAGGAAATGCGCATCGGCGGAGGAAGGGTTCTTTGCGATGTAAGCTCGCAGAATCGCTTCGGGCTCCTCAACCTTGCCCGCATCGAGAAGCGAGCGCGCCTGTGCAACCGGATCCGCCGGGGTCTGGCAGAGCGCAGAGACCGTGCAAAGAATGGCAGCCGCAAGAATGTTGCGCGTAAGTCTATAACTCGTCTTCATTGAGGAACTACTTCGCGCCCGTGGCACTGCAGTTGCCCATCTGTGTCAGCAATCGTCGCATATCCTCAACGTTGGGGCAATAGACGAGCGCCGTGGTGAGCGTGGTGCGGGCCGCCTGTCCGTCCCCGGCCATGCATTGGACCCGCGCCAGGTTCATGGCCAGGCCGGGGATGTCCTGGTTGCGATCAAAGGCTTTATTCAAGAGGGCTGCCCCTTCCTTGAGTTTGCCTTCTTTCGCAAGCAGCGTCCCGAGGTTGGATAAAGCCGTGAGGTCGGACGGGGCGAGTTCGAGCACCTTTCTGAAAGCCTTCTCGGCCTGGTCCTGTTCTCCACGTTCGGCGCTGAGGTTCCCCAAAGCGTCCAATGCTGCGACGTCGTTCGTCAGTCCGGATCGTTGTGCATTGAGCTGATCCCACGCAACTGGCTCGCGGGAGCGATCGCCTTCGAGGAGAGCCTGGTAGTTCGCCATTGCGTCGTCGCGCTGCGTGGTCCCGGGGGAGAAAATCGCCGTGAGCTCGCCCTGATCGGCGCTCTGCGCCGCCGAAACCGTCGCTTCGGGGAGTTTGCGAATGCGATGATCCGTCCATGCGACGTGAAGGACGTTGCGCGCCCCAGTGCGCGGCATATGACAACTTGTGCAGTCGTTGTTGTCGGGATGATGGGTTTTCGCGAATTGGGGCTGATTATGGCAAGCCAGGCATTTGGCTCGATAAAATGCGACTCGCTGCGATGCATCCGGCGTGTAGTGAGGGTCGTGACAGTTCATGCACGACATCCGATCTCCGCTCATTCGCTTGCATGTGCTTTGGCTTAGCTGTTCCACTTCGCTCACTGCGCGGTCGGTGAGGTTCGCGCCGGTTCGGACGTAATAGGCCAGGTAACGGGAGATCGGCTCGCCCGGACGATAGTTCAAGGCAGACTGGCCGGCGCGCTCGATTGAAACATCGCCTTCGAGATGGCAACTGATACAGATCGAGTCTCGCAGATCGGCGTTGAGGCTCGCCGGATTGAGGATCTTGGCTTTGCCCTGTGTGGCGAGGTGCTGGTTCGATTCGCCGTGGCAGGACTCGCATGTGATGCCCCCATGCAGAAAAGGCAATCCCTGATAACGATTCATGGTGCCCGGCTCGCTGCTCTGAACCGAACTCATATGGCATCTGAGGCAAGCGCTCTGTATAGGCAGCGGAGGAGGCATGTGGTCGAGTTCCCCCAATCCCGGCTTCATGTCATAACTCGCGGAGGTCGCGTACCACGCCACGGGAGACTCGAAAAGATAGTCGCCAAATCCATAGAGGTAGGTCGTTCCCAGGTGTCCGGAACCGAGGAAGTAATCCAGGTGCATCTGGCCTGCGACGCCCGGTTCACTGAGAGAGCGATAAGCGAGTTCAGCCCCGCCGTCGCGCGCAGTTATGTTGTACTCCGTATTCGAACGCGAGTGCATGTATGTGCCAGGGCGCAGTTTCTCCATGGCCAGTCCACTCGCATTGGCCATGGGAGTCTCCAGATAGCTCCGGTAGATCTTCGCGTGACAGGAGACGCATTTTGCATCTGCGTCGCGCACAGGGGCAGGCTGCAACGCGGCGGACTGCAGCACCATCAGCGAAATCGCCATCACGAACGCCGGGGCCCGGAAGCAAGGGTTAATGCGCATCGTTCTTGATGGTGTTCACGTCGTTGGCCTGTCCTGCAACCGCCGCGCTGGCCTCTCTCTGGAGCTTGCCATAGGTCTGCATCTCGGTTTGCGCCTCGGTGCTCTTACCCTGCGCACGATATACGGCGGCGAGAAGAAAGTGGATGGTGGGCTCGTTCGGGGTTTCTTTCTCAGCCATGAGGAGATCGGGAAGCGCTTGGTCATGCTTGCCCAATCGGACCAGTGCTCGGGCACGATCCACGCGTGCCTGCATGAGTGTGGGGCATTGTTCGACGACCCGGTTCAGTTCGGAGAGCGCTTCATCACTGGAATCGTTGGCCTCGAGGATCGCATCGGCCAGCTTCCAACGCGCGAGGCAGTTGTTGGGGTCATTGGCGAGTTCCGCCCGAAATTCGGTTTGCGCCGATTCCCATTTCCCCACATGCCAGAACGCATCTCCCATGTGCATATGCGTTCCGGGTATCTGAGGAGCCTTGTCGATCGCTTTCTTGTATTCGACCAGGGCCAGGTCGTAATTATGCATGCTCTCGTCAATTTCTCCGGCGATTTCATGCGCGACAACTGAATCCGGATCGATTTCATTGATCTTCTTGAGCGCATCTTCAGACATTTGCAGATAGGTCTTCCCAAGAAGATACCAGGCTTCCTGACTCTTCGGATTGCGTTCCAGGTAATCGTTCAGGCGCGACGATGCCTCGGGAAGTCTCTGCTCATTGATCAGGATCTGGACCAGAACCATCTCGACCTGATCGTCTTTGGGATTGGCGCGCAGCGCAGCTTCCAGAAGCGGCTGCGCCTTTTCATTCCTTCCCAGTTGGAAATAGCTCATTCCCAGCATGGCCGCGGCGCTTGGCATGTTGGGATTGAGTTCCATGCCTCGCTGAAGCACCTCCGCGGCGCGGGGGTAGTCGTGGCCGTCAAAGTAAAGCATGCCAAGGTTGTTGTAGGCCGCGGCGAGGTGAGGCGCGAGCTTGATCATGGCCTGGTATTTCGCAATGGCCGTTGCGTTGTCTCCGCGCTGCCGGGCGGCCCTGGCCTGCGCGTACAGTTCCTGCACCTCGGGTGTAACTTCGTCATTGCCCTGCGAGGCGCGAGCGGGCGAGACAGCCAGAACGAGCAACCACAACAGCAGCAAATATGGGAACCGTGAGTACAAATATGCAGGCAGGCCAATCTTCATCGCATGTGATTATAGTTGATTGACATTTCCCGAATCCGACCGGAAACCTTAGCCACGAAACCTCCAAAGAAAGAATGCCGGATTGCCCGAAGGCAACCCGGCAAGGTCAGAAGACATACAGTAACGCAATCCGGAGGCAGTGGCAAAGGCCGTTCAGAATTCGACTCGTAAGGTGAGTTGGCCTTGTCGGTTGGCGGGGAAGTTGCCGGGTGTCCCCTGTGAGGTGACCTGGCCAAACGTGCCGTCGCTGAAGTTCGTGTCCGGGTTATTGAATTGTGTTCGGTTGAACGCGTTGAAGTAATCCACGCTGAGAGTCGCCTGTACTCTCTCCCCGAAGTAGAAATGCTTTTTGGCATTCAGATTCTCCACATAGAGAGCTGGATTTCGGAGTTCGGGGTAGTTTCTCGTTGCATCGCCGATGACATACTGGGTCCGAGTGAGGGCGAACCCATCCTTCGGCCAGATTTGCGCGTTCGCAGTCTTTCCCACGAACTGGTCCCGTACTTTGCTATAGGAGGCTGTGCTGAGACTCGCGGAGGTGTTGCGGTCCGGACGGTTGAAGCCGTTCGGGAACGGTGAGCCGTTTTCGGTCACACCGTTCGCTGTTCCGGCTTCGTAGTCGAGAATCCAGCCCACCTGCCAGCCGCCGACAAGATTGCCCAGTTTGTAGTTGTTGACGTACTTCTTTCCGGGCCCGATCGGCAGTTCGTAGGTTCCGCTCACCTTCAGGGTGTTGGGCTCGTCGGAAGTGGAAACAGCCCACTCCGGCTTCTGGTTGTACTTGTTGATGCCGCCCGAGGTGAAGCTCGAGAAGCCGCTGCTGGTATTGTCCATCAAGCGCGAGAGCGTGTAGCCGGCAAGGAACGACAGCCCGTCGGTGAAGCGTTTCTCGACCTGAATTTGAGCACTGTTATAGAAGGTCGTGCCGTATCCCTCGAAGTTGTTGAAGATGTAGGAGTACTGGGGATAGGGCCCGAGCGCCTGAGCCACAGTCGCAGATCCGCCAAAATCGTTGACGAAGTTGGGATAGGGGAGGGTAAAGCCCATCCGCTGCGCATCGCCTGTGGCGAACGAGTCCGCTAAAACCGATTGGTTGGTGACAGGATCGATCACATCGCCGTACTGCTGGTCGTACTTTGGATCCATCTGGCCGATCTGATTGTTCTTGCTGGGCAGGTGAATCAGGCGGTTCCCTACATATGCAGCGGTGATCAGCGTGTTCCATCCCAGGTCGCGTTGCACATTGACGTTCCATTGCTGGGTATACGGTGCAAAGCCGTCGTTCTTGCTGAAAGCGTTAATCTGGGTTCCGGTTCCCAAACTCGGATTAAATGGAGTGGCCGTGGGGTTGGGCAGGATGTTCGTATCCCAACTGCCAAAGGACGACGAAAGGCCATTTGTGCTGTTTTTAGTGAACGAGCCGACAAGAAGCTTGTTGTAATTCACCGCAACTTTGCTGGTCCCGTACTCATACGCGCCGCCGTTCAGGAAGGCAATCGAGAATCCGCCCTGCACAACCATCTTGCGGGTCAGTTGGTACGCGAAGCCTAACCGCGGCCCGAAGTGGCTAAAGTGAATATCGGCCCGGTCATATCCTGCACAGCCCGTGCAGTTGCCGAACTTTGTTGCCGATCCGGCAATGTTGGCCCCCGGCAATGTGCCGGGCTTGTTGGGATCGAAAAATACGATGTTATTGTCGTTCTCGGTGAACGGCGCCTGGATATCCCAACGGAGCCCAAGATTCACGGTCAACCGGGGCGACAGCTTGATGTCATCCTGGATATAGGGAGCAAGAAGCCAGTTGCGCAAACGAGCCTCGATATTGTTGGCTCGATTCGCCTGGTCCGGAATGCCGAGCAGGAAGCTGGCGAACGAGCTGCCATACTTGCCGAAGTTCGGGTCGCCGGTGTTCGGCACCGATGTAGTCCGCTGGCTGAAGCTGAACTGTCCGCCCTCCGTCTGGTCTTCGTTATCGTCCTGGTACGACCGGCGAAAATCGATTCCGATGTTGAAGGTGTTGCGGCCCTTCGACCAGAGCCAGTTGTTGTCCAGGGCAATACCCAGCTTGCGATTGATGGACTGCAGCCAGGAGCCTTGCGTACCCCACTTTGTGAGAGAATGCTGGCCATCCCAAACGATGTAGGGCGGGATTACGCTGTCCGCGATGGCCGGGAAGTTATATTTCGTTTCATTGAACTGGTTGTTGATCTCACCGATCCAGCCCGCGCCCGCCGTCATAACCAGGTGCGGCGAAATCGCGTAGCTGTAGCTCAGCAGGAACACGGTGCCCTTGGCCGGTTCGAACTTCATGCTGTTGAGCGGGTTGGGCGCGATCACCAGAGGCGCATTGTCGAAGCTCCAGTTGCTGAACGTGTTGCGCCACATGGCCCAATGCAGGCTCTGGGCCGAAGTGAGGTTGTGGTCGATGGTGAATCCCCAATTGTGCTGAATGTGGGGGTTGATGAACGGGGTGTAGCTCTTGTTGCTGTCGAGGCCGCCGATGCCGCTTCCCGGCCGGTCCGGATTGGGAATGGAAGGAATGTACGTCGCCGAGGTGGCGCTGATACAGCTCGCGGGAATGACATTTCCCGGGAATTGCTGTCCGGGAGTAAGACCGCCGCAAGTGACCCCCTGCGGGACATAGATTGGAATCAGCGCGCCGGTGCTTCCGTCTACAAAGTCCGAAAAGTCGCCGGTCTTCTCCAGCGCTGTCGGCACTGTCGATACGTCGGTATCCACGTTGTTCTGCTTGTACCACTCCATGCTGAGGTGGCCGAACGTCTTGTTGTGCCCGTTATAGATCTTCGGAATCCAGATGGGTCCGCCGACGGTGAAGCCGTAATTGTTCTCGTGGTCCGTAGGCGGGTGATTCGTACCGCCAAAGGCAGGGCCGTTGAAAAACCCAACCGAATCGAAGAAGTTGTTGCGGTTGATCCAGAAGGCATCGCCGTGATAGCTGTTCGTGCCCGACGCCGTCTGGTAAGTGAGAGCGCCTTGCCCCAGGCCATACTGGGCGGAAAAGGTGGAACGCTCAACACGATACTCCTGAACCAGTTCGAACGGAGGGTTGAAGTTAGTGGTGTAGCCTTCGGTCTCCGGCTGCGGTGCTGGAACGCCGTTGTAGACGATTTCCTGCTCGAAGTCGACGCCGCCGCTCACGCGGTGCGAGAACGTGCTTCCCGTGGTTCCGGGAGCCAGAAACTGGAGTTGATCCACCTGCCGGCCGCGGCCCGACACCTCGGCTGGCAAGGCCTGCACAACCACCGGCTCAATAGTGCTTCCCATTTCCGGCTGCGTGGTATTCAGCGAAACCTGATCAGCTGTCACCTGTACGGTTTCGCTCGTCGCGCCGGTTGCAAGCGTAATGTTGATTGTTGGCGTCGTGCTCACCTCAACCGTGACGCCGTCCTGCACGCCCTTCTTGAATCCGGTTGCCTCAACGGTCAGGTCATATTTGCCGGGCGGGAGGCCTTTGAAGGAATACGTTCCCGCGCTGCTGGACACCGTGTGGTCGGCGACCGTGGTGCCCTCGTTCGTGACCGTAACGTTCGCATTCGCCACGACAGCGCCGCTGCTGTCGGTGATGGTGCCGGTTATGCCGGCGCTGGCCTGCCCTGACAAAGTTCGAGGAACAAACAGCGCTAAACATGTGATCGCAACTGCGATGACAATCCATCGAATTCGAATTGCCGCGTCTCTCCTGGGTGTCTCCTGAAATGTGTGTTTCGGGATCACTGGGTCTCCTTCTAGTGCTCCATTTGGCTGGAAGCCGTGCTTTCAGACCGTGATGTAAGTGGGTCGGGGCAAATTGTGTGGTCTAATCGGCTTTTTTGATCGCCTTATGGAATCGATACCACCCGTTGTGGAATCGATTCCATTGGGCGCAAATATACTTTCACGCAAACTATGCTGTCAAGGAGATTCTGTGGGGACTAAGCTACTGATATTGCTGGACCCGGCACCCCGCGCACCCGGGCTGAAACGCCTCGCGGAGAGCACGGCGGCGAGAACCCAGGCTCCGTTTCCCCTGGGGGAAGGGTTTGGAACGTAAGACGTGCGTCTTCAGACTCAAGCGAGTTACTAAATCCCCTTGGCTGCGATGGACGACAAGCCGCCAGGCCTGCATGCATTCATCGCGAGGGAGCGGGGCTGGACACGCCTGGCTCATCCACCTGCACCTGCCGGTCCCCTTTCACGTTGGCAAGAGTCTGCACGATGCCGCTTGGCCAGCGGATCTCGATGCTCTCGGCGACCGGACTTGTCCCCAGCCCGAAGTGCACCCTCGGATCACTGGAGGATAGATAACTTCCTGCTGTCGTTGCTGTTACCCATTGCGATCCTTGATTCGTACTCAATTTGACAACAGCGCCGATCCCGTCCCGGTTGCTCTTGTGCCCGATCAGCCGGAGAGTGATCCAGTGGTTCGTGGTCGGGGTCTCATTTTGGAGAATATGTACCCCCCCGCCGTTGGTGGTGACCACCGCGTCGATACGCCCATCGTTGTCGATGTCGCCGATAGCCAGCCCGCGACCCACCCATGCGTCGTGAAAGATCTCCCCGGAAACGCCCGAAACATCGACGAACTTTCCCTGGTTGTTGCGCGCCAGCAGTACCGGCTCGCGGTAATGGAACTGGGGCGAGACCACTTCGATGTTGTCCATGTCGTGGCCCTGGGCGATTAGAAGATCTTTCCACCCATCGTTGTCGTAATCGACAAATCGCAATCCCCAGCCCGAGTGAAGCTGCGAAAGGTTCCCTATTCCGCTTGACAGGGAGGCATAATCGAAAGTGCCGTCGCGATTGTTGTGGTAAAGGGCGTACCGCTGATTGGCGAGGTCGGTAACCACCAGGTCAGGCCATCCGTCATTGTCGTAATCGGCAAAGTCGACGCCCATGCCGGCATAGGTCTGGCCCTCGGCATTGACGGCCGTCTCCGACTCCAGACCCACCTCCTCGAACGTTCCGTCCTTTTTCTGGTGAAACAGAAACTCGGGCATCGAGTCGTTGGCCACGAAGATGTCGCTGCGTCCGTCGCGGTCGTAGTCGGCGATGGCGATCCCCAGGGCCTTGGCAGGTTTATCGAGCCCCGCTTTATGAGCCACTTCGGTGAAGTGGCCGTTGCCGTCGTTGTGGTAGACCAGCATGGCGATAGGAGGGAACACGTCGGGATGGCAAATGCCGCGGTATCCCTCGCGGTGCTCCCCGCACCAGACGTCATTCCAGTCCCAGGTAACGTAGCGCAGCACCACCAGGTCGAGGAGGCCATCATTGTCGAGGTCGATCCAGGCTGCCGAAGTCGACCAGCCGCTGCCAGCCACTCCGGCCTTTTCGGTCACGTCGGTAAAGGTGCAGTCGCCATTGTTGTGGTAGAGACGGTTGGAACCGTACTCGGTTACAAAGAGATCTTCGTACCCGTCGTTGTCGTAATCGGCAACCGCCACACCCATGCCGTAGCCCACTCCCTTGAGCCCCGATTTCGCGGTGATGTCCTCGAAAGTGCCATCCGGCTTCTGGTGATACATGCGGTTCCAGTCCTGCGGCGATTTCTTCTGCGGGATGAAACCCGGCGGCGTGGGATCGCTGTACGGCGCGCCGTTCACCAGGAAGAGATCGAGCCTTCCGTCGTTGTCGCAGTCGAAAAGCGCAACGCCCGAGCCCATAGTCTCAAGCAGATACTTGCGCGCGGTATGCAGAGCCTGGTGCTCGAAGTGCACGCCGGCCTTTTGCGTGATGTCTACGAATCGGCCTGGAACCATCGCCGGCAAGGACGAGGGCGCCGCCGGATGTGAGGCGGGCGCCGGAGCCTGCGGTCCCGCCGCGGTTGTCCATGTCATTAGCCACGTCGCAGTGAGAGCAGCACAAAAACGGGATGGCCAGCGCATCAGGGCTTGCCCCTTTGCGCGATAGGCTTTGGAGCAGTCGGCTCCGGCGCGGCCGGCGCACTCGCACCGCACGGCTGCGTGCCGCACAGAACTGCCGTTACGCCATGGCCTTCGGTGATGGTGAATATGCGGTCGACCGCCGCCAGTTTCACATTTTCCTTTGCTCCCGATGGCCAGTGAATCTCGGCCGTGCCCGCATCGGTCGCATCGCCCAGCCCGAAGTGCGGCCTCTGATCGTTGGACGAAACATAGCTGCCGCCGCTCAGCACATCCCGCCGCTGGCGCATGCCATTCGCGGTCAGATACACAGTGGCCCCTACGGCATCGCGCGGACTCTTCGGGCCGCCTATGAGTTTCAACTCCACCCAGTGGTGATGATCGGGGTAAACATTTCTCAACAGCACCGGCGGCCCCTCGATGGTGCTGATCACCACATCGATCTTTCCGTCGTTGAACAGATCGCCAAACGCCGCTCCCCGTCCGGAAAAGATTTGCGCCAGCCCTGATCCCTTCACAGGCGGGACTTCTTCAAATTTGCCGTCGCGCAGGTTGCGGAACAAGAGCGGCCTCTGGCTGTAGGACGTTCCCCAATCCAGTTTGTCGGCTGCGGGATAGATGTGGCCATTCACAAACATCAGATCGAGCCAGCCGTCATTATCGTAATCAAGAAACCCCGTTCCCCAGCCAAGAAAGGGAATCGATTTCTTCCCGATTCCCGAACGCATCGACATTTCCGTAAAGCTGGAATTGCCATCGTTATGAAATAACAATTTGGCTTCGTCGGAGAAATCGCTGATGGCGAAGTCCACCAGACCGTTGTTCATATAATCGCCAACGGCCACGCCCATGGCGGCTACTTCGCGTCCGTCTTCATTGAGTCCAAAACCCGATGCGTAGCTGGCATCTTCAAATGTTCCATCGCCGCGATTGAGGTAGAGATAACTCAGCGTGGAGTCGTCAGCCACCACGAGGTCGACCTTGCCGTCGTTGTTCACGTCAACAAACACCGGAGTAAAGCCGTAATATCGATTGGTCTGATCGGACACGCCGGCCTTGACGCTCACGTCGGTAAACGTTCCGTCACCGTTGTTATGGAAGAGGTGGTCGGGTTCGCCCTCGATGTTTTTGGGGCCGCACATCACCGGCTCGCCGCGGAATTCGCAATACGAAAAGCCGACAGCCTTGGTCTTCTCCAATGGCAGGTTGTCGCGATCAAAGTGGACATACCCGGTGACAAACAGATCGAGCCGCCCGTCGCCGTCGTAATCGCCCCAGGTTCCTCCGGCCGACCAGTTTCCCAGCGCGATGCCGGCCTTCTCGGCCACATCGGTAAACGTTCCGTCGTGATTGTTGTGGTAAAGACGATTCTTGCCCAGGTTGCTGACGAAGATATCGGGCCAGCCATCATTGTCATAATCCGCGATGGCAACACCGAAGCCCCAGCGATCGTTGGTCACCCCAGCCTTGGCCGCAACATCGGTAAATGTGCCGTCGTGGTTGTTGTGAAACAGGGCGGCGTGAGGCGGCTCCTGCTTTCCATCCAAGGCGTTGAAGTTGGACCCATTCACCAGGTAGATGTCGAGCCAGCCGTCGTTGTCGTAGTCGATCAGACCCACGCCGGAGCCGTTCACATCGCAGATCAAACCCTTGTCGGCCGCACCCATGGTGTGTTTCCACCCCGACAATCCCGCGGCCCGGGTGATGTCCCCAAAAACCACCGGCCCCGAATCGACAAAGCCGTCGGCGGTGACGGCCGTCTTGCGCGGGCCATTGGCCGGAGCTGCCACCGGCGCGTTACCGCTCCCCATTGGCTGGCTGCTCGCCCCCCTTTGAGCCTGCGGAGTGGTCGGCGTGCATACAACAAGAAGCGCGAAGATGACCAACCCGCAAGCAAACGACTTGCGAGACTGCGCCAACGGGGCTCTCCTGGAATTTGACTTGATGGCCAGTTTGAATTCGCTTCTCTACTCGACGAAACGGAGTTCGTTGTTCCGATCGCAGATTCGCCTTGGTGCGCCTGCGCGATCCGATGACGACGGCACTATTCTACAACTCGCCCTCGTCACACGGAACCCCCGCGATCTCCAGCGTCTGCAGGGGGAGAATACACGCGCCCAACAGGCCTGCCTCTGAACCCAGTTTGGCGGGGAGTACCTTTGTGCCTCCGCCTGGCATTCCTTTCGAAGCCGCCCGTCCCGGCGCCGTAAGTGCGTAGACATAACTGCGCCTCTCCAATTCCTCAAACAGGGCGTGCGAAATCAAGTCCCACGAGACGGCCACGCCGCCGCCTATCACATACAGGGGCAGGTTAAAAATGTTGATCAGGCCCGCAAGGCAGATTCCCAGAGACCGTCCGGCGCGCACGAAGATCAAGCGCGCGTCCGGATCGCCCTGGCGCGCTGCTTTGGCCAGATCGAGCGCCGTGAGAGAAGAAGAGGTGCTCTTCAAATCCGCGAGCCCGCTCGCTCTGCCCTCGGCGATCATGCGCTCCGCCATATTCACCAGGGCTGTTGCCGAAGCGCAAGCTTCGAGGCAGCCGTTATTGCCGCATCCGCACAACGGTCCGTCAGGTTCAACCGTCATGTGCCCGGCCTCGCCGCCCATGCCGTTGGCTCCGTGCCACACTTTCCCGTTGAGAACGATTCCGTTGCCGACGCCGGTGCCCAGAGTCAGCATGCAAAACGAATCAATGCCGAGATCTTTGCCCAGACCCATCGCGTACTCAGCCAGTGCCGCGAGATTGGCATCGCTTTCCAGCACCACCGGGCGCGATAACCGCTTTTCAATTTCATCCAGCAAGGGAAACCCGTCCCACCCGGGAAGATTGGGGGGATGATGCAGCCGCCCAGCTGGCAGTTCAAGCGGCCCGGGCGAGCCTATCCCGATGCCGCCCAGCGCCCGCCCATTGGCGTTTCGATTGACTAATTGCGTGATGGCGTCGCACATATCATCGACGACGCACATGGGCCCCGCCTCGAGACGCGTTCGCAACACCAGGGAGTCAACGATGCCTTGATCCAGCGCGTAGGCCGCCACACGCAGATTCGTTCCTCCGAGATCGACTCCGATTGTTAACACCTGACCATTCTCGAAATTCATTTTTTGGTCACCAGAGAAAAAGCAGAAGGAGAATCGAAAACCCAAAATGCGCAAAACGCCCATCACACGAGACAGCGGAACGTCCCTCGTTGACGTCGCGCCATGGGGATTTATATACGGCTGGTCACCGCTGCTGGAAACGATACCATAATTGTTCGCAGGTACGGGAGTAAAGAATGGAAACGATCCCAAACCCAGCATTTCAGGCCGAATGAGGACCACACCCGCATGAACTACGGCGGATAAGCTGCGTCTCGAGCAGCACGCGCCGGGCCCTGGTTGAACGTGTCGCCGGGGCGCCATTGGAGGACCACGGAAACTTCTCAAACAAGAGCTCTGCGGCGGCGCGGCCAATCTCTTCGACAGGCTGCTGCACGACGCTCACCGATGGGCGAAGAGTCGTCGCCAGTTCAAAATCGTCAAAACCCAACAGGGCGATGGGCTTTGGCATGGCGACATTCAGTTTTTGCAGAACCTCGAACGCATAAATCGTGGTGCTGTTTTTGAGAGTAAAAAAAGCGTCGGGACAGTTTGGTCCTGCCAACAAGCTTTCGATCGCGTATTCCGCCGAACGATAATCCTTGATCGAAGTGTTCACCGTGCACGGCAAGCCCGCGGCACCGACGGCGGCGCGATACCCGCGAACACGTTCATGGATTGTAAACAGAGTTGTCTCTCCGGTTAGACATACGATGCGCTGACAACCGTGCTCGATCAGGTGCTGCGTGGCCGTCCGCGCCCCCTTGAAGTTATCGGTCACCACCGATGAAACGGAGGAATTGAAAATCGGGCGATCAATCGTAACCACCGGGATAGTCAGGCGGTTAACGAGGTCGCACAACGCCTGGCTGCGCGAGTTGGCCGGGGCCAGCAGCAGCCCGTCCACTCGATGGCTTATCAGCACGTTGAGATTCTCGATCTCGGTGTGTGGATCGTTCTGCGTCGCGGTTACGATCAGCAGCGAGTCATTGGCGCGCACAACCGCCTGGGCGGCCTCGGCGCAGCTTGAGAAGAACGGATCAGCGAGGCTGGGTATCATCAGGCCGATGGTCTTTGTCCGGTCGCCCTTCAGAACCCGGGCCGCCTGGTTGGGCCGGTATCCCAACGCGTCGATCACCCGGCGCACCTTGGCCAGTGTCTTGGGGCTGACGCGATCGCCGCCATTGATGACCCGCGACACAGTGGTGTTGCCAACGCCAGCTTGTTTTGCTACTTCGCTCAGAGTCGGAAGCGTGCTCTTTTTCATCGCCGTGTGCGCGGTAGGGGATTGGTCGCGTAACACGAGTCTACCGTAAACGAATGAACCCGGTATGTTATTTCGCGGCTGGTCTATCCCTGCCTCGATCCGCTTCTGCTCTCGTCTATCATGGCGCGATCACGATCGGCGCACGCCAGAATGTTGCTTTCGACGTGGCAGGATCGAGCACTGTTACCTGGCAATCGTATCGCCCCGGCGCGAGCCGATTGGCGCCGAGGTCGAAGCTGAGCGGAACCACACCAAGGCGCGTGCCAGCATTCGGTTCCACCGCAATCGGGGCGGTCTTGAACACCTCCGCCCCCGCAGAATACAGGCTCACAAAAGCCATCAATGGCTGTGTGCTTGGCGGCGCACCTTCTGGGTGCGGCTTGTAGGCCTGCAGGTATACGTAAATACTGCGGCTCGAATTGAATACCCGCGTCACGCTTGGAACCAGCTTGCTGCCGCCCTGCACCAGCGGATTGACCGCGTCCTCCTTCTCGCGTTCCTTGGCCTTGGCGGCGTCGTAAAGCGCCTGCTTCAGTTCCACACGTTGGCTGCTCAACACCACGGAGCTGATCGGGATCCGTTTCTCTTCCTTGTTGAGGTTGGGAATGACGAACGTGGTCTGATAGGTTCCGATCCGCCCTGTCTCGTCGTCGCGCGCCAGGAACTTGATCATGTACTTGCCCGGCAAGAGCGTGAATCCAGTGTCGTACTCGATGGGACGGTGCGCAAGTTCGGCCGCCGTTGCGTCGGAAAGCTTGATGTTTACATTGTCGCGAACGTTCGAGACCGTCATGCCCCCGACCATGTCCTTGATCTCGCCCACGAAATCGATCAGGGTGTGTTCGGCTCCCCCGCGCTTGGCCAGCGCCAATTCGCGCCCCGGAATCTTCACCACGATAGGCACAAAATATTCGGCGCGATTGAGCTGGAAGTAATCGATCTCCATCGCGATGGAAAGCTCGGTGATCGGATCCTCAAGCATCAATGCATCTTCGAGCTGGCGTTCTTTGTCGACAGCGGTGAACTTGGTGAATTCCTTGTCCGCGTAATATCCCTGCCGAAATTCTAGTTTGGCGCCTATATCCTGCGCGAGCGCCACTTTCACGCGGCGGAACTTTCCATTGCGAGCAGTATTAGTGGTGTAGTAACCGATCACGTAATAGTCCGAGATCGCCTGCTGCGCCTGCACGATCCCGCGGTCGAGATCGTTTGAATCGAATTGCGCTTTCCCACCCGTGTCGCCCGCGAGCGCGTAGAGCGTGTCCTGCGAATACTGAAAGGCGACGGTCGTTGCATTGGCGGCAGCGCCGTTATAAATGTTGGCATTGCCCTGCGAACCCTGGGTCGCATCGCCAAGGGGCGCTTCGGCCACGAGCCCGCGGGCGTCAATGGGCCAGAATGAGACGCCAGCCTTGATTGCCGCATCAACCGTCGCATGCAACTGCGCCTGGTTATTGATTCCATTCAGGCGCAATCCGCCGGCAAAATAAATGAGCGACTTCTTCTCGTTCACCTGGCCCAGCATCTTGGCCGCGGTCTGCAATGCAGAGAGTTGGCGATCGGTGTTGAACACATTGAACTCGCTGTCGTCCTGCCCGAAGGCCGCGCCCGTATCGGCGCTGCTCGCGTCGTCCACTTCTTCGGCCGAGTCCTGTCCCTCGCCAACGATCATGGTTTCGAGGATGCTCAGAAGCCGATCACGATCGGCCGTGAAGTCCTGCAGGACATCCACCGACGCGCTGTTATAGCGCATGATTGAAACCAGGTCGACGGAAGTCATCTGCGTGCGGATAAACTGCTCGGCCGCGTACAGGGAGCGCAACTGATCCGCCGGCCGCATCGCCGACATATCGAAATACAACGCCAGCAACCGGCGATTCTTGTAGCGCTCCTTCTCCACCGTCTCGGGGGCAATTTGCGTCCGCGCCAGCCGCTTGTAGATCTTCAGGTCTTCATCGGCCGCCTTCGATTGTTGCAACGGCTTGGCGTTGGCCGCCAGGTCCTGATGTTCGCAGAAGCGTATCGTCTGCGGCGCCCCATCTTCCGTCACCAGGAAATCCTTCGCGGTGAGGCCCTCCACCGCATTTCCCTGCTTGTCTTTTACAACCACTGTTTCGACAACCAGTTGCACCTTCATCGAAAGCGTAAAGTCATTCGCCGCGTTGGGATCCTTGTTCTGCCCGATCTGCTGCGCACTGGCCGACAGACCAAATAAACCCGCGAGAAGACCGGCGATGACTTTGCGCATCATCAAAACCTCAGGCGCAGCGTGGTTTGTATGCTGCGCATCTGGCTGGCGGATACTGGCTGTCCGAATTGCCTGTTCCCCACCATCGTGTTCCAGTTGTTGAACACAACATGATTCAACAGGTTCGTTGCATCGACGCGCGCATCGAGATAGAAGCGTGAGGTGGGTCGAAATGTGCGCTGCAATGCACCATCGAGACTGAATGTATCTGGCCCGGTGATCGAATTTCTCCCCGCTGTTCCCCACGTGCCTGCTGCCGGCGAGGCGTAAGCGGCCGCATTCAGATGCGTGTTTCCCTGCGTGATGTAAATGGGAATCCCCGTCAGGCTCGGGCGCAGGGGTCCGATCCATCCTGTGCCCGGCACCACGGCCGGATACACCGGCGTCTCCGGCATACCGCTACCCACGTTGATCCGGGTAAGCAAGGTCCACTCTTTCAGCAACCGCCCGGGCCATCCGCCGAGCAGAGTCCCGCCCTCGAGTCCCTGGCCGGTCGTGTACTGCGCCTGCACATTCAACAAATGCCGCTGGTCGAACGAAGAAAGCGATCGCTCCGCGCGCAGATCGAGCCAGTCCTGCGCAACGGCGGCCGTCTGTGGCTGCGCACTGGTCAAAGTCAGAGTGTCGCTCTGCGATAAGTTGTTCTGCGAAACGCCGGTTGTCTGTCCCTGCCCGCCCAACACGGAATCGTCATCAATCGATTTGGAGAAGGTGTAGAGCGCGAGCGCCGTAAAGCCGTTGCGCAACCGGCGCCGCACCTGCACCTGTCCCGACTGGCGCGTCGAGTTGCCGCCCGAAGTCTGATACGCAAAGCCAGAGGGGTAGCCAGGGTAGGGATCCGACGTTCCCAGCGGATAACTGTTGGGAAGATATTCCTGCGCCCCGTGCGTGCCCTTCACCCCAAGATACGTCGCCGTCATCTGCAAGGCTCCGGGCAGGTCGCGCTGCAGCGACAAGTGCCATGTTTGCGCATCGCCAACGCGGAAGTGCGGATCGATACCGAAGGCCTCGGCCGTTGTCGAACCGCAGGAGGTGAAGCCATCCGCCAGTGTGAGTGCGCACGAAGAGCCGTTTTGCTGCTTGAGACTCTTTGAAATGGGAGCCTGCTGCGCCAGTTGCAGCACCGGAGTGAGGTACACAGAAGTATTGTGATAGATGCCGTACCCCATGCGTATCACTACCGTCGAAGCGGGGATCGGCCGCCATGAAATGCCGATGCGCGGCTCGATGCCCGACCGGTCCGGCCACAAGAGCGAGGCTGGATAGTGCTGGCCCGTCAAAGGACCCACGGGGTCACTGCCAAGGACCGGCGCGACCGCAGTGAACCCCTGCTCCACGTCAAGATTGACCAGCCTTCCATACAACTCGGTCATGGGAGCACCGTACTCCCAGCGCATGCCGGCATTGATGGTCAAAATCGGAAGCACGCGCCAGTCATCGGAAACATAAGCGTCATAGACGGTTTGCCGAAAATACTTATCCGCATTGCCGAACGCGATCGAACTGGCCTCGGGAATGCCAATCAGGAAGTCGGCGAGGTCGGAGCCGGTGGCGGCACCCGTAAAATTGAACGACCCGCGCGGGTCCTGTTGAAAGGAGTCGTTGTATTGCTGCCAGCGCACATCGCCGCCCACGGTGATGTTATGACGCCCGCGATAGACTCCGGCCGAGGCCGAAAAGCCGTCCGTGCGGTTGCGATTGAATGAACTTTGCGCATCGCTGAGCGCTGCAATACCGCTCGAAAAGTTGAGCGCCGGCGGTCCCCAATCCGACGGCGCCTGGCTCACGCCAGTGATGCCCGCCTCTCCTTCGATGTCGACCCGATTCTCAAACTCGGGACTCACCTGTGTCCGCAGCCGGCTGAAGTGATATGAGCCGTACAAAAACAGATGCTGGTTGAATCGATGCGACCAGTTGATGTTGGCATTCAGCCCCAGCGTATTCGTGGTATCCACAAACTGGAACAGGTTCACGGCATCGGCGCGCGAGTCCAGCAGGTTGAAGGTTCCATAGAGCTGATCTCTGCGCCCCAACGTCTTGTCGGCGCGCGTCTGCAGGGCGTCCTGGTGGGTGCTGTTCAAAACCGGGATCTGGAAATTGTAGAGCGGATTTCCATTGACATTCGGTAGAGGATAGAGCGCGAGAAGTGCCTGCGCCTGGGAACTCACCGGCACCACGCTGCCGGGATAGGGCAGGCCGGTCACGGGATCGATAATCGTTGCCGGCTGACCAGCTGCGTTGAGCAGATTGCCGCTCCGCTCCTCTCCGGTCGGCACAAGGCCGGAGACTGTTTCCGCGGTGTGATTGCGCGTCCACTGGTAGGCCAGAAAAAGGTTCGGCCCGTGCAGCAAAACGTGCGGAATCTTGAGTGGGCCGCCGAACGTCAACCCGCCGGTCATGCGGTTGTAGGTAGGCTTGGGGCTGTCGATTCCGCTGATGGAGTATTGATTCGCATCGAGCACCGAGTTATCGAACGCGAACGCAATCCCGCCGTTGTAGAGGCTCTTCGAATTCGCTCTCTTGTTCCCAAAAGCCTGGTTGAGCGAGAATGCCGATGTGGCAGCATTGTTCACGCTGCCATTCACCAAGAATCCATCCGAGCTTTCCTGGCTGGCGTCTTCGGGCTTGGGGATCTCGGTTGGGGCAGCCGTTGCGGCCGGCGCCGCCGCGGTCTTGGCGGCTTCGACTTGCAAGGACGGTTTCGGCGTAATGTCCAGCGGCTGGGTCTTTGCTAATGCCTTCAGTTCGTTGAGTGGAAGCAACTGCAACTCCCATCGGCCAGGCGTGGAATCCGCCGCCACCGTCACCTCAGCGCGGATGGTGGCGAAGCACTGCAGCGAGATTTCGATCTTCCATTGTCCATCGGGCAGATCGTCAAACCGATAGCTGCCGCCCTCGTCCGACGTGACCGAGAACTTCTTCTCACCCTGGGTCGCGGTAATCGTCGCACCCGGGACACCGAATCCTCCGAAGGTGACCTGCCCATAATATTTCGAGGCAAAGGCCGGCGTCGATGCGCACACCCATGCCATGGCATGGAACAGCAGGATGATCGCCAGACGTCGCCCCACGCACTTCACTCCCGGCCCAGTTATTAATTCTCCGAAGGCGCATCGATGTGGTCAATGACAATCACATCCGCCATCCCTTTGGTCGACTCCAGTTTCAGTCCCAGTTGCTCTTGCAATGCGGTAAACAGCGATGGCCCAACGGCGTCGCTTCCGCTCTCGTTGTGGGGCGGGCCACCATCGGCGGCGCCGGGCATCGGCGCGGTCGCATCATCCGGAGTCCATTGCAGGGTGAAATCGTAATTCCCGGTGAGCCCGGTCTTGTCCGTGACCGTTCGGCCCAGTTGCCCCGACAGAACGCGCGCCAGCATCTCAGTGTTGGTTCCCTCCGATTCAATATTCCCGCGCCCCATCATCCGCAGCCTGGGTCCTCGCGGCGGCGTGCCCCCCGCACCGTCGGGCTTGGGATTCGATGACGGGTCCGGCGGCTTGGGTGGCGGCCCCTGAATGTCGCTGACTTTCATCTTCGGACCACCCTTCGCGACCACCAGCGCGTAGCCCGGCAGTTCGCGCGTTTCATGGTGATATTTCAGGTTGAAGCGTTCCACGAGCAGCGGCACCAGCATCGACCGGCGCTCTTCAAACTTGAGCTTATCCAGCTTGGGCGCATCCTCCGGCGACACCTTCGCCTGCACGTCAAAGCGTTTCGTCTTCACCCACGCCGGCGCCCCGATGATGTGATCGTCCTCGACGTTGAACGCTTCCCGCAGCAGCATCTGCGCTGGCACTCCCTCGAGCTGAATTCCGCCCGGCACAAACAAAAACATCATGCGGCCATCCGACCCCGTGGCCGGCTTGATCGTTGCCACGTCATACTTGGGCAGATCGGTTGACCCATCGGCGGGCGCGGAGTCGGTCCTGGGAGACGAATTGCTCTGGCCCGGCAGAGGGGGTACACCC
>Ga0207098_10056_pt1 | contig 32927 bp, 29 predicted proteins | sample Alteio_BWMinHeat_84_FD_153548 | JGI IMG/M metagenome (GOLD analysis project Ga0207098, IMG submission 153548) | Enriched cells from forest soil in Barre Woods Harvard Forest LTER site, Petersham, Massachusetts, United States -... | ecosystem: Environmental > Terrestrial > Soil > Temperate forest >...
TTCGAAAATCTGAAATCCCAGCGTTCTCCGCTTGCGGCAATATGGCTCGCCCAGCTCACGTCCCACCATGTCTGCAATGATTCGATGTTCGGTAGCTTCGGAGCGGGGAAAATGACTGACCGTTTTTCCATCCCTCAACACGGTAACTTCGTCGGCGACGTCGAGCACTTCATTCAGTTTATGAGAAATTAAGATGGAGCTAATCCCCTGCCCTTTCAGGCTTCGGAGCGTCCTTAACAGAATTTCCACTTCCCTAAAATTGAGTGCAGACGTTGGTTCGTCCAAAACCAGTATCGAAGGATTCTGACTGAGTCCCTTGGCAATCTCGACAATTTGCTGTTCGCCAATACCCAGATTTTTTACCTTCTCCTGTGGATCAATATGACTGAGTCCAAACTGTTGGAGCAGCGCTTGCGTCCGTCGACACGCCTCATTCCACTTGATAAAACCAAAGCATGAGGGCTCGTTCCCCATAAAAACATTTTCAGTAATGCTCAGCTCGCCGAAGAGTGAAAGCTCCTGATATACGACCGCAATTCCGCTCGCTTTGCTGTCCCTCATGTTTTTAAATTTTTGAAGCTTCCCAAAAATCCGAATCTCACCCTGATAAGTCGAGTGCGGATAAAATCCGGCAAGGATCTTCATCAACGTCGATTTGCCAGCACCATTCTCGCCACAAATAGCACGAATTTCCCTAGGCTTGACTTGAAGGCTCACACCACTCAACGCCTTCACACCCGGAAATTCTTTGGAGATGCCCAGCATCTCTAAAGCAAAGGTATCCGAGGTATCCGAGGTATCCGAGGTATCCGATGACCCGCTAGCTCCCGTAGGGAGCAGCGCCTCCCTAGTGCAAGGAATTTGACCTCTGATAGGCACCGCGTTATTTTCCGATTCATGAAACATTTTTAGAGGTATCTTTGATGTCTTTATAGATGTCTTTTGGAGAATGATATTGATCTTCGACAATCGTTTTATCGATGTTCTGCTTATCTACCACAATCGGCGTCAGCAGAATGGACGGCACCTGGCCTTTTCCATTGTCGACCATCTTATTAATATTCTGCGGTCGCTCTCCCTTCGCAAGGGCAATCGCAGCGTCCAGGGCTTTAGCGGTCAGATTCTTGATCGGCTTATAAATCGTCATCGACTGCGTACCCGCCGCAATTCTCTGAACTGCGGCCAACTCAGCATCCTGTCCGGTAACAGCGACCTTTCCGTCCAAGTTCTGCTGCTTCAACGCAGAAATCGCACCGCCCGCAGTTCCATCATTTGCAGCCAGCACCGCGTGGACGTGATTATTAGCTTTGATAAGCGCATTTTCAACATGCTTCAGTGCTTCTATCGGCTGCCACTCTCGCGTCCACTGCTCTGTCACTATTTTAACATCGCCGCGATCGATTGCCGGCTTTAACACTTCCATCTGGCCCGCTCTCAAAATTTTTGCATTGTTATCTGTTGGCGCTCCTTCGATCAGGACGTAATTTCCCTTCGGAACTTTGTTAAGTAAGTACTTGGCCTGCATCCGCCCTACTTCGTAGTTGTCGAACGACACATACAAATCAACTTTTGCATTTTGAATCAACCGATCATAAGAAATCACCGGCTTGCCATACTTATGCGCCAACTCGACAATCGAAGCCGCCGTCACACCATTGTGTGGCGCAACCACTAAGACGTCGACTCCCTGAGTCAGTAAATTCTCCGCCTGGCTGTACTGAAGAGCATCGTTTCCGTTGGCTACCTGGATCTTCGCTTCTACTCCCAGCTCTTTGGCGTGCTTTAGAAACAGTTCGCGAACGCGTGTCCATCGTTCTTCCTTCAACGTGTCCATCGAGAAACCCACCACGATCTTCTTTTCTGTGGGTGCCTTAGAATTGGAAGGCGAACTGGCGAAACTTTGCCTTATCAGAAACGGAGCGACCGGAGAAAGCGGCGGCTCATGCGGCGAAAGATGCGGCAACAAAGATGTGAAAACAAACGCTAACCCTAGACCTACTAAGTTTTTGAATCGCACCTTTTAGTCTTAGTATTCTCTGGGGGATGCTGTCAACTTTTCAAATCAACACAGATTAACGCAACGGCCGGGCGAGTGAGGATACGGCTAGGGCCTTTCCACCTCTCCCACCCATGACAAAGTCGGCTACTAAGTCAGACAGAGCGGCAACATGATTCAAGAATGGAAGAACCTCTCTTCTGCAGCGATCATAAACGAAAGGGCGATATTTCTCCAGCCTCAACGCTATGGCTGCATTACGACCTGTCACAGAATCAGCGGGCATCTTTCCTTCCCTATCGGAACTCCATAGTGAGAGTGACATAGCATCCAGGAGACGCGTATTCCCCAACATTTCGGGATAATCATTAGTAACCGCGGTAGCAACGAATGGCCCTAAACTCCCACTTAAAAAGCCGAATTCAATTAATAGATTGACCATTGGAACTCTTCCCATTTCGACAGCAGCGCTTATCAACGGCCTACCAGCTTCTTCAGTCATTCTAATCTGTTCTAGGGCTATTTGAACATCAGCCCGCGCATTTAAAAGGAGTCGTGCAGCCCCCGTCTGACCTCTTCTAAGAGCCAAAAATAGTGGTCCATTCCCGTCCGAAGATTCCTGATTAACATCTGCCTTCGATTCAATTAAAAACTTTACCATAGGCTCTCGCTCAGTCTTGTCCCTGTAACGAGGTTCATTCAACTCATCCAAAACAATCTCCAGCGGCGTACATATATGTTTCCTTTCGTAGTGCGGGATCAATGGGTCCCTATGAGGGGGAGGTAACAGAATACGCCCAATATTAACATCGATAGGATGCTGGCGGAATATTGCCTGTGCTGCTTGAACATCAGAATGGATGAGTGCAGACTGAAATTCATCTATATGCTTGCACTCTCGATCAGTGCACGGCTGGACGGGCGGATCCTTCCTGATCCAATTTGAAAACCACTGAGGGGTACGTCTTCTAACGCATCTGCCGAATAGGCCAAGACCGCCACTAAGAGCATTCGAAAAATATTGGCCTCCTTCTCTCCTATCTCGTTCGCTAGCTAACACCGCTATGGAGGATTGGCCCCTTGGGCCGGTAGGAGAGGGATTTGCACCCGCTGCCAAAAGAAATTTCACAGCGCCAAGACTGCCTGTTTCTACAGCGCAATAGAGAGGCGTGCTTACAATTATTTGCCCATCAGAACAAAAGTATGTTTCTAGATGCGCATTGGCATTTAAAAGAATGGATACTACGTCGGAACTTCCGTAGGCAGCCGCCTCATGAAGCGGAGTAGAATCAAACGAAACTTTATCCACATTGGCTCTTCCATCTATGAGAAGCTGCACTACTTTCGCATTATCGGGTCGCTTAGCGGCCACATTTAAAATATTCACTATAGGTTTTGTTCCAAAGTCGAGTAATTCTCGAGTAAGTTCGTCATCAGCATTCTTTACGGCATCCGATAGAAGTTCGCGAGCATCGTCAGGAGTCAATTCTAATTTTGGTTTTACTGCTTCAACCGTAATTTCGATCCCTTGCTGCTCTTGCTGCTCGCGAGAATTTCGACCCTGTCGATTCTTGCGGCAGTTTAGGCAATCCTTAGCTCGGTTCAAATATTTCTTGGAGACAACCAACGCACGTTTAACTTTATATGGAATGGGGGGAAATATATCGGCAGCAAAACCGGCAGAATTCAGTAGTAGCTGCACGAGCAAGTTAATGAAAATAAGACTAAAGAACAACTTCAAATATCGAAACATCCAGGGCTTATACCATATGGAATATTCTTCCTATAGTTTGAATTTGTAGTGTATGTTAGTTTAGTTATAAATTAAACTATTATAGTTAATAATAAACTACTAAACTTAAACTGCGATGTCAAATCCGTCCCAATTGTATTCAGGCTGCAGCGCTTCGCGTTTTTGGTTTTTGGTACGTACTTTCTTAAGTTCCAAAATCCCCAGCTTGGCCAACTCGTCCACGTCTTTCTTTACATTTGTGGCGGATCGATCCAGGAGCTTAGCTAATTGGTAAAAGTACCTTAATGCCGCAGGACGCGGCATTCGCCCGTAAACGGTGCTTGAGCTCAGTGCGTTACTAAGATCAGCTAGGTGGACAGGCTAAAAAAAGCCGCACACGAAGTGCGGCTTTGCCTCATGGATGAGAACCCGCCTGTCCCACCTAGCTGATCTTAGTAACGCACTGCCTGCTCAAGATGACGTACAGTGTACCGATGAGACATATAGAGGTCTCCTACTACATGAGTGAGGTTCTCCAACGTTTTGGACGCTATTTTCTGCTCGATCGCCTTGCGCAAGGCGGTATGGCGGAGATTTACCGTGCCCGGCTAGCAGCGGCGGACGGTGCGGGGCGTATTATTGTCATCAAAAGAATTCAAGCCGGCTACGGCGAAAATAAAGAATTCCTCCAGATGTTCAAATCAGAAATCAAAGTCACAATGATGTTCAATCATCCCAATATTGTGCAGTTGTTTGACTTCGGCGAGGAACAGCAGCAGCCCTACATTGCGATGGAGTTTGTCGACGGAAAAAATGCACGTCAGTTTCTGAATCAGTACGCTGAGGTGAAACAGTTTTTCCCAGTTGAATTAGCGGTTTATATTGCAGCACAGACAGCGGCGGGACTGCACTACGCACATAGTTTCAGAGACAAGATATCGGGCGAAGCGCTGAATATCGTTCACCGGGACATTAGTCCGCAGAATATATTAGTTTCGTACGAAGGCAACGTGAAGGTAATTGATTTCGGTATTGCGAAGGCAACTACCAATGTCGAATCAACGCGCGCCGGGATTATTAAGGGCAAGCCGAGCTATCTCTCACCAGAGCAAATCAGCGGTGATCCGCTCGACGGCCGGAGCGACATTTTTGCTTTGGGCGCAGTCCTTTGGGAACTTCTGACTGGAAAAAAACTCTTTGCGGGCGAGAGTGATCTAGCAATTCTCAAACTCATTGAAAGTAGCCAGACCTATGTTAAGGCACCTTCCACCATTAATCCAAAGGTTCCAAAGGAACTCGATATCATTGTCTTTAAAGCCTTGGCGAAGAAGAAGGAACAGAGATACCAAACCGCTGACGAGCTCTATCGAGCGCTCCATCGCTTTCTTTATAGTTTTACGCCAGAATTCAACCCGTCTGATCTAGGTCTGACTGGGAAGAGTTTGTTCAAAAAAGAAATTATAGACGACCGAAAGAGAATCCAAGCTCTCAACGAAAAAGCAGAACGACTACTCCGAACAGAACTTCCAAAAAAACGGGATGAATCAGAAGATGAAACAGCGAGTTTAGTATCAACTCATCGCAATCGGGATATTAGCCATCGGATTGAGGTGGAACTTTCGTCTGAAGAGCAAAAGTCGAAACTAGAAATTGAACCAAATAAAGCACCTCCGTCCCCACCTCAAGCAACTGGCACCGGCACCAAAGCTCCTCACGCGTCTCCTGGTCATGCCCGGCAGACTAGCAGTTCCATTCGACAAACGGCCCCGAGCCCCACGGTATCCTCCAATCAAAATATAACTCGAATGGTGCTGATCGGACTCGCGGCTTTGGGAGTTTTTATTTACATTGCTCCGAGCCTCGGAATTAAATTGCCCGGATCCTCTTTGAATACAACTGGCAAGAGTAAACTCTTTAATTCGAGTGTGCGTTCGATTACGGCTAACGATAAATCCATCAAACTCAATTTGAACGTCTTCCCAAAATGCGCCAACGGAAAGATCAAGCTGAATGACGACAATGTTGATCCGGAAAATCCGAGTATTCCTGTACTCTTGGATGCACCCCTGGAACTCTCAGTGGAGTGTGATGGATACAAGTCCATTTATATGGATTTTGTCGTAAACTCTAAAGATAAAGGTGGTTTGAAAGAGACCAGTGTAGATGTGGCTCTCGAACCTTTACACTTTGGATATTTATCCATTCATACCACTCCAAGCGCTGAAGCCACCATTAACCTTGGCAGCAGTATTTGGAAACGAAGAACTCCCGTCGAGAACGAGAAGATCCCTGCCGGAACGTATACCCTCTCTCTTTCAAACGATATTTTAGGTATGGGAAAATCCAAGACGATTACAATCGAAGAAAATAAGTCTATCAATATTGACGAGAGGCTAGAAATCAATCAACCCTAGACGCGAAATGTCTTTTACCGTGTCCCAAGCGCTTTCAAAAGTTTCGGGATAAATCCGCCAAAGCCTCCATTTGAAAGCACAGCGATTAAATCACCCGATTTTGAAACTTTCGCGACATCCTGTACTCCATCATCAACCGTTTCCATCAGTGCGGCCGGGGTTCCTTGGTGAGTCAGATCACTAACTAACATCTCACTTGAAAACTGATCGTCCTCCGCAATTCGACTTTGATCATAGGGAGCGGAAATAAAAACAAGATCTGATTCACGAAAAGCCATTGCATAGTCATTTTGAAAGACTTTTCGTCGTGACGTTGCACTCCTCGGCTCAAATACAGAAATCAAACGCCTATCCGGATAACGAGCACGAAGGGCTTTGAGAGTTTCACGAACGGCGGTCGGATGATGCGCAAAATCATCGATAACCAAAACGCCGCCGATTTCCCCACGAATTTCTTGTCGACGTTTGACACCCCGAAACTTTCGAAATGCTTCTCGCACTTTTTCCTGCTCCAGGCCCAATTCACGACACTCAATCCAGACGGACAAGGCATTCAGTACATTGTGATTCCCGGGAAGCTGAATAGCCAACTCATCCACAACTCGATGGCCATCCAGAACTTCAAATCGAGTCATTCCTTTTTCATTTCTGACTTTTTCTGGAACAAACCGCGCCTCTTTTGTTGCGGCACTAGCATAAGTAAGAGTCGAGACTTTTGATTTTAGAACCAAATCGCGAACCAACGGAAAATCTAAACACGCGATCAATCTTCCATTTGGACGAATACGAGTGAGCAGACCTGAGAACGCTTTTACAACCGATTCTATATTAGGGTAAATGTCCGCATGATCGTACTCAATCGATGTTAAAATCACATCGTCGGGAAGGTAATGATTAAACTTAGGTACTTTGTCCCAAAAAGCGGTGTCGTACTCATCCCCTTCTAGAACGAAATAGTTTCCAGAGTTGATATTAGCAACATGAAAACTATGCGGCAGATCGTGGCTTACTCCGCCCATAAAATAACTAGGATCTTTTCCACAATAGTCCAATGTATACGACAACAAACTGGATGTTGTCGTTTTTCCGTGAGTACCAGCAACTACTAGATTGCGCGTGTCGACTAAGAAAAGTTTTTCCATGGCTTCCGGAAGGGAAGAGTAGACAAGGCCAGAATCGATGGCCGCACGAGCTTCCGGATTATCTGAACGAATCACGTTTCCAATGACAACCAGATCTGGTCTGTGACCAGCGGAAATATGCTCGGCGCGATAACCGTCCATGAGTTTTACCCCCGCCTCTCTCAAAATATCACTCATCGGCGGATAAACATTTTGATCACTTCCTGTGACCTCCACACCCCGTCGCCTTAAGTACGCAGCAAAGGCTCCCATGAGAGTCCCGCAGACTCCAATGATGTGGACACGTTTCAGCGAACGCAATTCCGGAAAAACCATCTTATAGCTGTGCATACTTCATTCTCTCTGAAACAATATTAAATCGCAACCCGTTATCAGCGTTTTAGATCTTGCCGAATTGCCTCATGAAAACGAGCTCGAAATGGCTTGAATTTATGATTCTCGCGAGAAGGGTGAACGCGATTCGATAGAAGTACCACCGCTAACTCTGCGTCTAAATCAATCCACAGTGAAGTACCTGCAAATCCTAAATGGCCCACTGAATTTCGAGAGAATCGAGTTCCGACGGACGAACCTTCTTTTGAAGGAGTATCCCAACCCAAAGTTCTATGGCAGCCCGGAGGCTCTGGGACACGTGTCCACAGTGCTTCAAGAGTAGAGTTTGATAAAAAGCCCGTCATTAGAGCACGCACGAAATGTAAGATCTCTCGCACGGTGGTAAAAACACCTGCATGTCCGCCATATCCGCCCATGGCCCAACAGTTATCATCCTGCACCTGGCCCTGAAGTACCCCACCTCGATGGGGACAATCTTCGGTCGCAGCAACACCTTCCTCGATCTGAGTTCCAGAGTCTTCATTCGGTGACTTAGTAATTCGATGATAGAAAGCATTTCGAATACCCATCGGGCTCCACAAAAATCTTGCAACTGCCCGATCCAACGGCATCTGAGTAATTTCTTCGAGAGCAAATCCGAGCAGCAAGAAGGTCAAATCGGAATAGACTTCTTTCTCTCCGGGCGCAGCCTCAGGAAGGACATCAAAAACAAAATCACGCATTACCCTTTGACGAATGGAAATTGGAACGTGATAGATTTTTTCCGGCGCAAATTTTTTCCAGAGCTTCTCCCAAAGGGGAACCCAAGCGGGAAGTCCGGCCGTGTGTGCGAGAAGATGTCGAATCAAAATGCGATTATGAGGATACTCAGGTAGTATTGCACTCAGGGGCGTGTCCCACCCAATCCAGCCCCGATCTACTAGGACGGCCGTTAATGCGGCTGTGGCAAAAACTTTGCTCACAGACGCAATATCAAAAACCGTTTCTGGCGTCATAGGAAGATTTGGTGCTGGTTTGAGTCGCCGACTTCCCATTGCAATTAAGCCAATTTCGTCGGGTTTATCTTTTTGCCAGATTCCGGCAACATATCCCGGAGCCACTTCTTCGGCTAGACCAGCTGTCAAGACTTCCCAAGTTAACGGAAAGTCTGTTTCACCCAGGAGTTTTGACTCAAGCTGCAATGCCAAGACCACCCCTCTCGCCCACTAGCCGAAAAAACTTGCGCTCAGATAATCAAATCCTCGCGAAATTCTTTTCCTTCTTCAAATCGTTTCCCAGAAAGCTCGCTGAGATCAAATTTTTCGTACATCCCTTTGACGATTTTCTCCGCAAGAGCGAACCCAGCGCCATAACTCTGCATCACCCCATGTCCTGAAAATGAATGGGCTTCAAAAACTTGCCCGCTCTTCTTTGCATCTCCTGTTTCGACCAGACCGATAATCGCTGACTCGTCTGGTGAAACTTCATAGAGCCCGGCCCAACCGGTTAAATGCTTCAGTCTCTCAAAATAGGTCGATCTTTCGTAAAGAGCAGGCCAAATATACTCGTTAAAGAAGTCTTCGCCATCGTAAGTAAAGTTCACACTCGGTGGTTCCCCGCGATTTGCAAATCCAGCCAGGCCGTTAGTAGCCTCTGGATGGAAATAAACACCAGATGTATCAACAATCATTCCATAATGAGAAAGATCTACCTCACGACAATCAAAAACGCTCACCTGTCTTCTCAGCGGGACAGACGGACAAGGATAGTGCATCAGTTTAGCGACTTGAGCTGCCCATGGCCCCGCGCAGTTGACCAGCCGTTCCGCATGGTATTCGATTCTACGTCGTCCAAAATTCTCTTTCTGCGAAGAAAGAACTTCGACTTTGGTTTCATGCGACATCACTGACTCAAAGCTCTGGGCCACTACATGAATGCTCTTTCGATGGACAAATGGCCCTTTTTGGCTTGAATAGTTTACTTCAGTGACCAGCGTTCGGTCATCGAAAACTACTCCGCGTGCTCGCGCCTGAGATCGAAAATAGTTCTTCAACAAGTTTGGATTAATCAAACCATCTCGGGGCGTCGACAAAGCACACGCAATTCCCTCAGTTTTGTCGACAAATGAAAGCCTTTTCTTCAGTTCCGCAATATCCCAGATTTCTGCGGGCCAACCGCCCGCCGTTCGATCCAACTGGGATTTCAACTTTGCCGCTGGGGCCTCTTCCGTATACAACCAAACATAGCCACAATCTCGATAGCCCACTTCAGACGCCACTTTGGCATAATAATCAATCGAGAATTTTGACAGCTCAACATTCAGAGGCTTATTCCAAGTTGCGCGAACACCACCTGCATTAAGCTCAGAACTACTCAGAGAACCTTCGAGATCAAAATCCAGCACCCGAATATTCTTCATTCCCATTTCCGCGAGATGCATCGCGAGACTGCTTCCAACTACCCCGGCGCCAATAATCAGCGTTTCTACCTTCTGAACATCATTAATAATTTTAGGGGCAGTAGGAGCGTCGATAGTACTCACGGCAATCACCAAAGAAGATTTGTGAAAGTTTCAGCAATGATTTTAGGTTGTCTCTCTTCTTCAGCTATGTAGAGAATTTTTGTCCCTCGCGAACGATGCCCCCAACCCCCTGATTTTAGACGAGAGCGGTAGTTTTGAGTAAAGGTCACGATGGAGTATTTGGGATGCCGGTAGTAATGTACATCTTCCGGATGAATTTCAATTACTGAGTATCGAGAATTTAAGTTGGCTTTGTATGACTTCCAACCTGCGCGATTTTTGCCGCTGGCGGAAAAATCCGAATGGTAGTGATTAATGTACTTATCAATCTGCTTTCCTTCCCAGCTCTTTATCCAATTATTAAAGAAACTCACCAGTTCAGTGTCTTTTCCCGGTTGCATAAATTCCGGCGTCAAATCATGAAAAACTAAAATAGGTGTCAGGCCGAGACGAATTTTAGGACTAATTTCCTTGATCTCGTCGTTTCTAACGACAATACAGCCTTGGCTGTCATAATTTTGCTTCAATCGTTCCGGCTCATTGGTAGCGTGTAACATGATTCCATTTCCACGCCTCCCGGCCAATCGATCAAAAGCATTTGGAAAGTCCATGGTAAAGCCCATTGCCCCAAATTTTGGCTGAAGAGCGGGAGGCAACATCAGGGACGAAAAAATATAGATCCCTTCAGGGGTCTTCAAATCATTTTCGTCCTCTTTGTCACCTTGGACCTTACCTAAAGTTGCATGATAGCTTTTGCGAATATGATATTCACCGTTTGTGTACTCACAGAGATGTAACTGATTTGTCTTCTTATCGACCAAAATCGCAGTTGTCGTCTTTGCAGTTGCCGGAACAAGCGCTAGCACTGGCATCGAAATAGTCAGAATCAACAGAATGATAGCAAAAAAAATTTTCCGCATTATTCAATAATATTAATAAAAATCGTGTAGTTTTGTCAAGTTCAAGCATCATTCGAACGTCTTGGGCAAATGTCTCAGACAAAGTCTGAAACTAAATATCCCAAACTCAAGTTCGAAAACGAAAACTCCATACTCTGCCCAAAGCTTCAAAGACGATCTTCTTGTTCATCTTTGATTTTCCGAGTTTCCGATCCTCAAATACAATGGGAAACTCCTGAATTTTGAACCCTTTCTTAAATGCCCTATACTTTAGCTCGATCTGAAATGAATAGCCGTCGGAACGAAGCGTTCCAATATTGACGGCATCCAAGACTCTCTTATGCCAACCGTTAAAGCCTCCTGTAAAATCGCGGATAGGTGCGCATAGAATTCCTCTCGAATAAAGGCTACCTCCCCTACTCAAAAGTCGACGTCCAAATCCCCAATTGACAGTGCCACCACCCTTAACATAGCGAGACCCGATAACAACATCATTTCTGTTAAGAAGATCCAACATAGTTGCCAGATATTTTGGATGGTGGGAAAAATCTGCGTCCATCTCGATAAACGCATCATACCCTTTGTCTATTCCCCAACCAAATCCAGCAACATAAGCGGTTCCCAGGCCCATCTTCTTCTTGCGATGAAGGACATGAAATCGAGAATGTTCATTAGCAATCGTATCAGCCAACTTACCCGTTCCATCGGGCGAACCATCATCCACTACCAGAACGTGGGTATGATCTGGAGTGACTTTCAACACCTCTTCAGCGAGAGGTCTAAGACTATCGATTTCATTATATGTTGGAATTACAATCAACGTTTGCACTAGCCTAGGTGTTCTTTCTTTAAAAAGCGGTTCTTTTGCCTTTAGGCTTTGTCAAGCTGCCGCTAGCATAATGTACCTCACATACTCTTCGAGGCCACTATGACCGAGAAGTGTGTCCGTCCTGCGGACGGTCAAGTGCAGGATGCACTTGAAGCCGGTATGCTCCGGTTTTTTCGAAAAGTACTCCGCGCCTAAAGTCAAAATCTCTCGTTTTTAGAATTTTTGGATTTTGAGAAAGACTCATATTATTTTTTCAAAATGGAATGTCATCCTCGGTAAACGAAGGCTCCGCAGAAACATTAGAAGGCCCGGACATACCGGCTCCTCCCATCGCTTGGCCATGAGATTGCGATTCACTCGCCTCACGACCACCGCGCTCTCCAGGGGCTCCTCCTCCTAGAAACTGAACAGTCTGAGCTTGAATTTCCGTAGTGTATTTCGTCTGGCCATCCTTGTCTTGCCATTGTCTCGTTTGAAGACGACCTTCCACATAGATCTGCCGTCCCTTGCTTAAATACTGGCTGCAATTTTCGGCTGATTTTCCCCAAACGACTACTCGATGCCACTCGGTTCGCTCTTGTTTCTGTCCAGCTTTATCCATCCAATTTTCATTTGTGGCAATACTGAAATTTGCTACAGCTGCTCCAGACGGAGTGTAACGAACCTCAGGGTTTTGCCCTAAACGGCCTACAAGAATTACTTTATTGACAGACATGTGGATACGATTACGTTTCTGAGATGCCGCTGTCAAGCTCATTTTCTGGTTTGCCAGCTCCCTGACCAAGTGTTTGAGATGAAGAGACTTTTCCTTTATTCTTGGGATCAGGATAAGGAATATTTTTTTCCTCAAACTTCTTTCGCCAGTGCGCTTCGATTTCTTCTTTTGCCCAGTCCATATCTATACTAAATAAGTACGGATCAAATCCGCAATGCGGACAAATAATTGCCGCTCGCATTCGCCAGCGATAAGTGAACTCGAAAACTGCCCAAAGTGGAACAAAAACAACAAGGCCTTTCCAATGAAACCATGGCCATGCAGCAAACATAAAAATAAGCGACGTTAGTGCAACCTTTGCAATGTACTTGAAATTTGCTGGATGCGGATTAAATCGAACGCGACGGTCCGCTTCACAAAGCGGACAAATAAACGACCAAGGCTCACCCTGATCATTCCAGATCGTCTTTCTTGCCGCGACCTCCAGATCGACTGGATCCATCCCGTCTACTGGATTTTTCTTCCCGCGGCTGCTCTTGAAAGCTTTTAGACTTAGGTCCATCCTTTGACCTTTCTCTAAAATAGTAGCATACATTCTCTCAATGATACAAAGGCAAAGCAAACGACAAGAACCGATAAGTTTGGCGGTGATCAACCCGAATCCTCTACTGGATCCGGCTTGGCGAAATTTTGTTGACGATATGATTCCAACTTTTGTGAAGGAAGTGTACAGTCCGAAAGCCAAATGGGCTACTAAACCCTTTGGAGAGGTGGATGCACGCTTTTTTTCAACAGGGATCCGTGAACTCTCCGACCATTTTACAGAACTAAGGCCAAGCCGTGGGATGATTTCGTACTTCGATCATCCAAAATACCGGTCGAGCTATTTGCTTTATTTTCTGCCACTTCAAGCTGCCAAATTCTTGACTCTTTTTACGCTCCATCCAGGCGCTATGGCCGCCATGTTCGCGCATGCGGAAAAATCCAATGGAGTACTCCGGGTGGCCGATCTCGGGGCTGGCCCTGGCACGGCCTCGTTGGCGCTGCTTTTTTTTCTCCTGCAGGGCAAGGATAAAGCCAAGGGTCTGAGTGCTATTTCTAAAATAGAATTGAACTGGTTCGATGTTAACCTGCCTATCCTCAGCGACGGCCACAAACTCATCGAACGCATGGTTGCAAAAAATCCGGCGCTTAAAAATAAAATTGATCTTCGCACTTACTCCATACCGTGGTGGAAGGCCCTTGATAAAATAGAAGACCAATCGATTGTCCTCTTAGGCAACGTTCTAAACGAGGGCAATCCTCTTTCACCCAAGTCCGATCCGTTTTGGCAAAATTTATTTTCCGTTGCGAAGGGTGCTGGAACTTTATTCGTCGAACCTGCTGCCAAAAAATCCTCCCAACTCCTCTCCCACCTCAGAGATCACTTTTTTGAAGCTGAAATGATCGAATCCGACCCCAGCCAAATCTGGGGACCTTGCCTCCATACTCAGAAATGCCCCCTCAGTTCGGGCCGAGACTGGTGCCACTTTTCTGTTCCAGTGGAAATTCCCGGCAAATGGTTCAAATTCTTTTCGCAGTGTCTGGGTTCTGAGAGACAGTGGCTCAAATTCTCCTATCTTTGGATTTCTGGGGGAGTTTCTAGGGAGATTTCCGAGGGAATTTCTGCAGGGAAACAAAATCGTAGTAACCCATTCACACATCTCCGGAGAGTCATTAGCGATCCCATACCCATTCCAGGTCGCGGAGGTCAGCGCAGCATATTGCTCTGTGAGCCTGAAAGACCGGGAAGACTAGCCATCCCTGCTCATAAAAAAATTAACCGTGGCGATCTGGTTAAAATTTAAATCACAATTAGCGAGCAGGCTTAGCATTATGCAATGCCTTTAACTGATCTCGCTTTTTGCAATCCTGCACGAGTCAAATCCGATCTCAAACTTTGAAAATATTTTATGCACTGAGAAGGAATTACACTGCTTCGCCTCAATTGACAAAATTCTGGAGCGCTGAGTAAAATGCACACGTTCCAATTTATTTCTAACTATCAGTCACTTAACTCATTCACCCATTTTTATGCAGCCGCCTGGCACGGCCGCTGCATTACCAGGCCGCCATAACCACTGCTGCAAGAGTGTTGTTGTACGTGAGTGACGGGGGCGACAGTGGTAGTCAAAACATAGCTACATTCACAACTAACTTCATCGTCAGCCTACCACAAAAACCGCTGGCTCCTTCTTTGTAAGGAGCCAGCCGGATCCTTTTTCAAAGAGATAAGATGTCTTCTATTCCCAGGCGCATTACAGGCAGACTCGACAAATTGAAGGGAGACTGAGACTGTAACAAATCTACACATGGACCCGATGAGAATGTGGTTGAACCACTGCTACTTGCCGAAAAAGACCTAGAGCTACTACTCGGCACAGCAGCCGGAAAGGTACGAGGCCTTCCCGCTTGAGCTGGCGTCCCTTGCGCAAAAGAGCGGAAAGCCGACTCTCTTCTCTCGGGTTGATTCGAATCAACTGAGCCCGAAAGAGAATTAATCGGTACTCTCCTAGGATGACCTACGAACCGCGGAGCGGCTTCGGATGCACTATACGGTTGGAAATATACTATTGGCGCTACTACCTCTGAAGGATTAGAAGCTGGAAATTTGAGTAAAATTACCGGTGGAGCACCTGTTGCCGAAGCGGCCAAATGGGGCAATTCAACTACATAAACCGATGGGGCTGTCGATAGCAAGGAGAAGGAAACTTCACTACGATTCGGCTGTTGTGACACATCCGACGATGAATACGACGATACGGGCGGTACTCGAATCGGAGCAGGTCGTCGAACAGGTTGTTGCTGAAAAGGCGGAACGGATAAAGTAGAGTCTATTCGTCTTCGAACAGAACGCTCTGGCACAGTTGGCACAGATGCAACATTCGATGAGGAAGAAACTAAATTGGGGTTGCTATTCGAAGGGGATGATCGGGATTGTACAGCAGGTATTGGATGCACAGCCGCAAAACTGGGAGCCTTTCTCTTCTTTTTCTCTTTTAGCTCCTTGAATTTTTCGTAAAAAGCCTGTGGACTATTCTTCAGTGCTGCAAGTTCAGAGTCTACCCCCATCATTCTCCTAATTCTGTCCCTCTCTCCTTTGACCCAATTTTTAACTTTTTTCTCAGTTATATTTTCTTTACCTATTCTCCCAGGAGTTTTTTTCAGCACTTCTGCAAGAACAATTCTATTTCTTTGGGAAATCGTACATTGCACACTTCCATTCGGATAGATTCCCTGAAACTGCTTTTTAAACTCTTCTCGAAGAACTTTGACTTGGTCACTAGACCATTGGGGTTTCAACACTGCTGATTTTTGCTGTTCTGCTCCAGAGGACTTTTTGTTGTCCGAACCTTCAATGTCGGACGAAGAATTAAATTCAGTGTCACTAGCTCCTGCAAAAGAGGAGGAAAACAGAATAGAAACAAAAACCATCCAACAGAATTTTTTAAACATCACTAGTTTACACCATCGTTTAAATCAAATTGTCATAGCAATGGTTAACAGCATACCCCCTGGGGCATTCATAATGCAATAATTTACAATGCCCTTAATTTCTTAACTTTAGTTATCAATTGATTAAACTAATTCGGCGGAAAAATGAAAGAGAGAAGCCCTGGGGAATTCCTCAGGGCTTTTTTTTATATTTTCCTCAGTAACACAGCCCAAAATCCATCGCCGTGCGGGCCCTCTTGTGGCGTCAAAAACCACTGTTTCACCAAGTATGACGTTAGCTCTGCTCTCTCAATAATTTCCGTTCCTTCTTCTTTCAGTACAGAACAAACGGAATAAGCGAGAAATCCGCCGGGAGCGACTTTGTCCCAGCCTTGTTTAATTAATTTCAACTGTGTGTTTTGGAGCTCACCGAGTTCTTTTTCCTGTCTGAGCCAACGAATGTCGGGGTGACGGCGTAAAATTCCAGTGCCGGTGCAGGGAGCATCGACCCAGATAAGGTCCTGTGTTGTGGGACTATGATTTATTTCAGTCCAGGGTACGAGCTTTACAGTATTTGGTGTGCCGGACCGGGTTCTAGACACCGTATTTTCAAGAATCTTAAATCTTTTCTCCGAGAGATCGGTCGCGGTTACCTGAGCCCCGTGCCAGGCCATGCTGACGGATTTTCCGCCAGGTGCGGCGCAAAGATCCAGCATGGTGAAATCATTACGACCGAGAGTTTCGCGCACGGCAGAGTAGATTTCAGCGGCGAGAATTTGGCTGGAAATATCCTGAACAATAAACTGCCCCTCTTGAAAGCCTTCGAGCTCGGTCACAGCGCCGCCTTGTAGAACCTTTAAAGATCCAGGCACAGGCCCTTTCTCAACCGAGGAAGGCACAAAGTTCGGATCGCGCGCACGTAGCCAAAGGGTCGGCCTCTCTAAACTTGCGTGGGCGTAGCCGCGTGCCCATTCAAAGCCGTGTTGTGCAACTAATTTCTCCCACAACCAAAGTGGAAGACTAGCAAGCGCCGCATCAGCCGCTGTTTGCGGCTGCAGCTCCCGCCATTGCGTGGCGTGTTCGGTAATTTTTCGCAAACAGGCATTGGCAAAGCGTGCAGGGGCCTCCCCTTCTCGCATTTTCACTTCTGATACGGTTTCAGAAACAACGGCAGCCGCCGCAGTTCGCGTTTGCACAATAATTTGATAGCAGGCAATCAGTAGAATTTTTCGTAGCCAACCGGAGGGTTTTTTCTTAAGAGCAACAGAGTCGAGGGCAAAATCGAGTCGGCCTTTCCACCGCAAGGTGCCGGAACAGACTTCCTGCAGCCAGGCTTTCTGAGCCGGTGCGAGGCCGGCAAAAGCGTTCTCCAGCGCCTCGTCAAGAGGCTGCTGCTCGCTCAAAACACGTGTTAAAACTCTAACTGCTAAGGATCTAGGATATTTCATTTAAAATCACCGCACAGAAGTTGGCGGCCGTAAAATCATGTAAGCACCAGGGATCAAATCGGTGGAAACGGGCGAAGCTTCCTGCCCCAGCATATTAACGAACCTTACAACCTGTGCAAGCCCCTGAAGAGCCCCACTAAAATGGGATTCCGACTCGCCGCCCAGATCCGAATCATCGGATGAGTCGCCAAGTAAAACGGCAGCTAATCCCTTTCTTTGCTTTTCAATATAAATGGCTTTGGGCTTTCCTTTAATTCCGCCCAGTTTACCGGCCTCTCGGACGGCATCACTCAAGGTTCCTAACTCATCCACGAGCCCTACTGCCTTTGCCTGCCGACCAGAGAAAATTCGACCATCTGCCAATTCTGAGACCTTAGCCATACTGAGTTTGCGCCCAGTGACGATTGCTTTCTTAAACTGATCCAGCACATCGCCAATCATCTCCTGGAAAAGCTGCCGCTCTTCTAGAGTCATCTTTCGATATTCAGCTCCGGAGTCTTTGAACTTTCCTGTTTTGACTGAGTAACGTTCCACCTTGGCCCAATCATAAAGTCTCTCAAGATTGACAAACTCCATAATCACGCCGATGGATCCAGTAATGGTCCCGGGGTTAGCGAAGATTTTTTGCGCACCGGCAGCAATATAATATCCCCCACTGGCCGCAACCGACCCCATGGATACTATTACCGGTTTCTTAAATGCTTTAACCGCCTCGTAAATTTCTTGTGAAGGACCGACGACGCCTCCTGGCGTATTCAGCCTCAGAACGACGGCCTTTACTCTATCGTCTTCTTCAAGACGATCCAATTTCTTAAGAGTTTTTCGCGAGTCAACTATTACGCCCTTCACTTCTACAATACCGACGTAACCCTCACGATCGAAGATGGCTGAACCAACTCCGCCATTAGAATTTCCGGGGGCTTTGTATAAAAACATCACCCCCGAAATCATCAGAAAAAGAGTAAAGAATACACCCGACAGAATTAAGACAATTGCCAATGGGCCTAAAGTACGTCTTTGACTTTGTTCACTCATTGAGCTCTTGCCTCAGTTTGAGAATTCCCCGAATCATTTAAATCTTCCGATTCAAATCTGGCGAAGAATTCTCAGGATTCGTCTTTGTTTCCGCTACCACTTCCAGAGCCACCTTTGAAGGCTGCTTTCAGTTTCTCGCCTAAGATGTCGCCCATGGAGGTCTTTTTGGTGCGCTCACCGACGTACTGATCGTAATTAGCACGTTCTTCGGTTCGACCCAATTGCTTGATCGATAGACCGATACGACGTTCTTTCGGTTCAATCGAAAGAATTTCGGCACGTACTTTATCGCCGATCTTCAGCACATCAGAGGGCTTTTCAACACGGTGGTCGGCAAGTTCGCTCACATAGATCAAACCTTCTACGCCTTCTTCAATTTCAACGAAAGCACCGAAGTCGGTAAGCTTAGTGACCAAGCCATCAATTGCCTGACCTTGACGGTAACGGGACTTGATATTCTCCCAAGGATCGCGCTCCAGCTGTTTAATGCCGAGCGAGAATTTCTCAGAACCCTTATCAATACCCAAAACCACTGCACGAACTTGATCACTCTTCTTATACTTCTCAGAAGGATGCGCAAATTTCTTTGTCCAGGCAATGTCGCTCACATGCACCAAGCCATCGATGCCCATTCCGATGTCAACAAAGACACCGAAATCGGTCACTGACTTCACTTCGCCTTCGACAATCGTTCCAACTGGGTAACGCACTTCCAGAACATCCCATGGATTTTCTTGGAGTTGTTTCAAGCCAAGGCTGATTCGCTTATTCTTAGAATCAACTTCCAGAACTTTGCATTCGACTTCGTCGCCAACATTGATCAGCTTCGAAGGATGCTTGACTCTCTCAGTCCAGGACATTTCAGAGACATGGATCAGACCTTCGACGCCATCTTCGAGTTCTACAAAAGCGCCGTAGTCCTTCACACTCACGACTTTGCCCTTCACCTTAACGCCGACTGGGAATTTATATTCTGCTTCATCCCATGGGTTTGGCGAAACTTGTTTAAGGCCTAGCGAAACACGTTCTTTATCGCGATCATACTTAAGAATTTTCACCTTAATCTCATCGCCGACTGAGAAAAGTTCGCTCGGATGCTTGATTCTGCCCCAGGACATATCTGTAATATGGAGCAGGCCATCCATTCCGCCTAAGTCAATAAACGCACCGTATTCGGTAATATTCTTAACGATTCCGGTAACGATGGCACCTTCTTGGAGATTTGCCAAAGTCTCAGCACGTTGCATTTCTCGCTCTTGAGCAACCACTGCCCGACGAGAAAGCACAATATTTCCGCGCTTTTTATTGAACTTAATAATTTTGAATTTAAGTTTCTTGCCGACAAATTTGTCGAGATTCTTAACCGGCTTAGTATCGATCTGGCTGCCAGGCAAAAAGGCCTTTACGCCGATATCGACAGACAGGCCGCCCTTAACTTTGGCGATGACCGTGCCTTCAACTAGCTGATCTTTTTCGCATGCTTGCGAAATTTCATCCCAAGCGCGAATGATTTCAGCCTTGTCTTTCGACAAGAGCATGAAGCCATTTTCCATTTCCATACGCTCGAGGTAGACACTGACAACATCGCCCACATTGACATGAGCGACACCATGAGCGTCCTTGAATTCTTGAATCGGGACTAAACCTTCACATTTATAGCCAATGTCCACGGTCACGAATTCAGGACCAACGGAAACCACGGTTCCGTCGATGACTTCACCTTCTTTGATTTCCTGCTGTTTTTGTGAAGCTTCGAATAACTCTGCGAAATTCTCTTCAGCTTCATCTAGATCAACCGATTTTTCTTCAGGACCCGAATAAGAAGAAAACTCATTCATCCAATTCTGATTCTTTGGGAGAGGCTGAGTTTTCTTGGATGCCTCCGCGCCTGCAGCTTGCTTACCAACCATAATTACTATAAGGACCTTTCTCTTCCTATTCCGTTAGGGCGCACTATTTGCGCATCTAAACGACCTAGGGTCATTCACTTTTTGGGGGCGCTCAGCACCGCAAAGCAGTACTATTGAGCGCTCACCCGGCAGAAACCGTAAAACGGAATTGCCCGTTTGGAAATAAGGTATAGAGACGTAAACACTCTTTGTCAACACCGGTTTCCGACTTGGGACTATACCATCTAAACGATTCTATGCAATCTAAGAGAGCGTTCGTAAAGACTCAGTGTCTTAGCAATCCGCTTGTTCTTATCATACTGCGCTAAGACATTCTGTCTTGCTCTGCGGGCCATTTTAGTCCGTTCCTCTGGATAATCAAGTAGATACCGAATTTTTTGTTGCAAATCGAAGGCATCCTCTGGCCGAACTAGTAGACCAAATTCCTCCTGTCCGACAATTTCTTCTGCACTGCCCCCCCGGGAAATAATTATTGGACACTCCATCGACATGGCTTCAATGGCCACCAGTCCAAAGGCCTCCTGACGCGACGGCATGACAAAAATATCCAAAGCCTTCATAATTTCGGGAACATTATCTTGATAGCCAGAAAATAGGATGGAATCCCCTATCCTGAATTGAGCAATCATCTGCTTCAATTCCTCTAAATACTGCCCAGAGGCTCCCAACGTTTCTTCGCCGATAATGATAAACTTGAGATTCTCGTTCAATTTCGCACTCTTAAGCAATCCTGCGGCAGATTTGATAAAGGTCGCCTGCCCTTTTGCCGGATCAATCCGTCCCACCAATCCGATCAGGGTAGTATTGGAACTAATACCCCACTTATTTCGTTGAGTTTGACCTTGGACGTGGACTGGATCAAAAACATTGAAGTCCAGGCCTAAATGAATCACTTTGACTTTTTTTTCTCTGATCGCATGCGTTTCTAGGACGTTCCGCCGCAATGTCTCACTCATCACGATGAGGGCATCCAACCGCCGGTAAATCGCCCGATGGAAGAAGTCCTTCTTGTTATGATTGTTCATGATATGCCGAGTGGCAACCAGACTGACGCGGGGTCGATTCATCAACCATGGCGAAATCGAACCCAGAATGGAAGTTTGGTGGGTATGGATCAGGTTGGTACCATCATCCACCAGCTGGTGAATCACCCGTCTCATCTTAAAATCAAAATAGTTTTTCGGAGCAAAATCGACAGGAATCACTTCCATCGGATTCTTGCTGCCTACAAGAGCCTGATACACTGGGCTCTCCCGGATACACAGAAATCGGGTTTTGAATCCCAGCGAAGATAAATCCATCGCGTCTTGTACGGCTACTTTTTCAAGCCCGCCCCAAGACCAGGAAAGACATACGCTCGCACTGTTCAGCCTGTCTTTAAGCGAATCCACCAATAGTGTAAGAGGAGCGACTTCCTCATTTGGGCCAGATTTCAGTTTTAATCTCCTTCCAGACTGCTTCCGCACGAATTCCTTTTAAACACGCGAATTTCGAATGATCCGGCTGAGTGCAGGAGTTTCGCTCGCAGGGCCAACACTCGACTGGATTTAAAACCAGATGGGTCTTGCCTGGACCAATAGGCCTCGTTCGAGACGGATTTCCCGCTCCCCAAACAATCCAAACAGGACTCCCGCAAAGGGAAGCGACGTGAGCGAGGCCCGAATCATTACACACTGAAAATTTAGCTTTATTGAATAGTTTCCATAAAGAAGCGGGCGAACCCCGGTTTGTCCAATCCAAAAACTTTGCACCTAATTTTGCACCTAGCAGTGCCGAAGACTCTTGAACGATTCGTTGAGCAATCTGCGATTCCGCCGCGCCTCCCACGATAACTCCACATAAACCGGTCTCCGCTAAAACTAGGCGCGCCAGCTCAATGAACTGTTGAGCCGACCATCGACGAGATTCTGCATTAGAACCCGGAGCAAGGATCCAGTAAGGCTCGTCAGGGGGTTCTAGAGTGCGTTCTCCTGTCCAGGCTTTTGCTGCATCAAACGCATCGAGAACATCTGATAGAGAGTGCTCATTTTTTTCCGCGATATCCGGCGATACCAATGCAAGATAAGCCTTCGAACGATGAAGATTCTTGATTGAATCTGCTGCTAAAGACTGATTCAGTAACATTCCACGTCCATCCATCCGATATCCGCGCCGAACCTTTACACCTGCACGAAACATTACCCAAGCCGATGAAAGGGAATGAGGCAAAATAATCCCTAAATCCCAGGGTCCATTCTCCCTTAGTCCCTCAGCACTGGCCTCAAGTTTTTTCCACTTCGAAATAAAACCATGATTTTCAATTTTGGGCAATATGCGGACACTATCCACCAAATTTCTAAATTGGACGGATTGAACCCAAGGTACGCAAGAAACGGTAATGTGCGAACCAGGATATGCCGCCCGCAAATAGTGAAAGAAGGGATAGGCTAAGACCTGATCCCCGATCCAGTTCGGCGCTCTCACTAAAATCTTTTCTGGATTCTTCATGACCTACTTTACTTACATTACTTATATTTTTTATTTACTTTTAATTAATGGTTTTAACCGTTTCTAACTTCTCACTCGCATTCCCAAGCGACTGGACCTGTGGTGGTGTACCTAACTCCACTTCTTTCAGAGTGGCTGTGACAGTCCCCACGCGAACTTTTGCTTCAAGCCGAAGTGGGATCTTGCGATCATCATCCGAAAGCCACAAGAAACTCTCCCCGGCTTTCTTCAGCACGCCCTCATATTTTATATCGGGCTGAAGCACAAGGGCTTGCACTTTGCCTAAAGGTGATTTGATTTCCTCCCTGCGAAGAACCTTACAGACCGCTTCCAGATTTTTCCCTTCCGATACAAGAGGGACAGAAACTTCAGCCCCCACTGTTAAAGGAATCGTTCTCAGATAGTAGAGTGCCGAAACGCTGTCCTGTGGAAAAGGTTTAATCGTACCAAAGGTTCTCACTTCCGAATATCCCTTTTCTTTATGGTTCCATCGATTCCAATAGAATGTCTGTTTCTTTTCGGAATCATTGAGTTCCAACGAGTCTCGCTCCTGTTTTGTTTCATCTAAAAGCACATGAAATCGATGGGAGAACAATCCTTCATAGTCAAAGAAAGTCTCCACCATATCGTCGAGGCGATAAAATAGGCTAAAAAGGGCGGAACTATGGGCCAACCCTCTCACGTGGTAGACTTTTCGATTGTTGATGAGTTTATACGGCATCGTCTCTAAAATCAGGTCACCTGCTTTTATACCGAAATAAGATATCGAATAGGTAAACTTCTCCCCTACCCAAATGGGATCTTTTGCAGGCCTCCGGGAGATATAAGCAAATGGCTCTTTTTGTTTCTTATCTTTCTTCGAAGCGCGGACCGGATGCTTTTTCTTAGAATTATTCTCGGGTGGAATCGGGCTTTCTTTTGTCTCCTTCACTTCAAATTTCTTTTTATACTCCTGGGTAAGCTCGGTAGGCAATTCCTGGTTCAAAGGAATGTTCTTCACACTCTTGCTGACACAGGCACCACCACACCCTAAAAGAAAAATACCGCCGAAGACAAAACCGATGAGATGCTGATTATTTTTGGAAAACATTTTCACAGTCTAGGGGAAAATTGGGAGATTGTCGATGGTATACCCCCCTCAATTGCAGCGTTTCTCGGTGAACCTGGAAGTACCACTGATACCGCCGGTGAAGGGAATTCTCGGCGTGTTATTTCGCGAGATTCGCAACAGCCATGAATGGCGTCTTAAGACTTCTTAAATTAAGGAGGCGCGGCTCTCCACTGGAGAGCTCGCGAGTTGTGAAAGAAAGGATGTCTGCTCTCGCGAAATAACTCACCGGGAACTACTTTCACTGGCGAGGACGTGGGTCCTCCCACTCTCCTTCACGTAACGGCAAAAGACTTCCTTTGAACCGACGATGAATCCACAACCATTGCTCGGGGTGTCGGCGAATATGTTTCTCTAATTCCTGGGAATACTCGGCCGTATTCAGCGCCAATTCATGATGGTGATCACTATGTTCTTTCCATGGGAGGGGCGGATGAATTTTTACGATCCAACGGCCATCTTTTCGTCGAAAATTTTCAACTGGCAAAACAGGCGCTCCTGTTCTCTTTGCGATCATGGCAACGGCCAACGATGTTCCGACAGGTTTTCCAAAAAAAGGAACACGCACTCCTACTGGAGGCCCAACATACTGGTCCAAAACAAAACCTACAGACCCATTTTTTCTCAAATGAGACAAAACATCTTTGAGTGTCCGCGGTTCGTAGGTCGCTTTGACATCATAATCTAAACGGCCAGACTCAATAGCCCGGTGGAGCCAGCTCGGTTTGAGTGTCTTTGTTACCAGCATCAAGTCGTCATGAGCGAAGACGCCGGCGATTGCGGCCATAATTTCCCAGTTACCAAGATGACTGGCAAGATAGATAACACCACGGCCTAGTTGCTTTGCAGCGTGTAAATTCTCGACTCCTTCAAAAACCGCAACCTCTTTAACAAAGTGTTTTAACCGACTCTCGGATTTACCTAATTTGGGAACCAATAGAACTTCGAATGCAAGATTTCCCAGGTGTTTGTAAAAATCGCGTGCTAATTTCTTGTGAAAGTTTCGGTCACCTGGAAAAGCTGTCTCCAAATTCAAATCAACGATTTTTTTTCGAAGCCGAATGAGAAAAAGAGTCCGGCCTAGCAGATTGCCCAAAAAAAGTTGCACCCTGCGTGGGGAATAGTAATAGAAGGTTCCCATCGTTTTTAGAATAAGAATGACTACTCGTTCCACAAAACGCGATTCCAAATTTCCATTCCTTTTTCAAATCGTATCTTCGGCTCAAAAACCATGACGTCAACATCTGGCGACTTTACCAGATCAAACCCCTGGGATTTCCATTTTACCCAGTCTTTGCCTGTGAGCGCTACTCGCAAGTTTTCTTGTGAAGCTTTGTTTAATGTCTGTTTAATGAGAGAAGATGAATATCGAAAATGATCCCGATAGACAGTATGTTTTGTAACGGAATATCCAGATTTCACGAGAAGTTCACGTACAGAACGGGGATCTGCAACGCCCGTAATCAGCCACAATGGTAAAGGGGCTTTAAAAGAATCTGGTGAATAATTCGGCGCGCCTGAGAGGTCATAGGAAATTTTAACTACCGGTTGCGAAGTCAGCGCAGGTGGCGGCCGACACCCTTTCGTCCAGACCACCAAATCGGCACGCTTTAGCGATGATTCAAATTCTCGAAATAACCGTTGCCCCGGTTTGGCCGATGTCCAAGCGACAATATCGAGGTCTTTAATAATTTTTCGATTTTGAAATCCATCATCTAATAAAACTAAATCTATTTTTTTTTCTGCTTGGACGGCTCGATATTGTTTTACCCGATTTTTTCCAACACCAATCGTTGCAAACGGACATAGTTTGTGTAAAAGCGCAGGCTCATCACCGCAAACGGACGGATCCATCTCGTCGCTTCCAGGGTGAATAATACCCCCATGTTTTTCCCAAGCGCTGTGATAACCTCGTGTAAGGATACACACCGAGAGCCCCCTCTGATGCGCCTGCTCAGCAATCAGGGCAATTAGCGGAGTTTTTCCCGAACCACCGGCCTGAATATTACCAACGCTGATAACTTGTGATTCCAACCGTATTGGTTTTGTGATTCCGATTTTAATCAGGCCCCGATTGAGGCAATTAATAACGGACCAGATGATTGAAAAGAGCCAGAAAAAAGGCGTCTTTATTGTTTCCAAGAGAGAATTTCCCGAGCTGCCGTTAGACTTGGACTCACCCCCCCTATTTCCATTTTTTCTCTGAGTCGATTAAATCCGTCTTTCATTTTTTTCCTCTTATTTTCATCCCTAAAAAGGGCGACTACTTCGTCACTCAGGCTTTCTAGCGTGACCTGTTCGCAGAGGATTTCACGCACTAAAAGATCATTATTTTGTCCGGGGTTTTCCTCTGGACTTTGCCGCTCAGAATCGCTCTTATCCCAAGCAGCTACTAAATTTACTAGCCCCACCGGACCTTGGTATCGAATCAGATTCTTGAATATCCAAGCAGTCGTTCGACTAGGTTTATAAACTACCACGTGAGGGCATTTTAGCAGGCCGGCTTCCAGAGTCGAAGTTCCTGACTTGATCAGCCCGACGTCGGCGGCAACCAGACATTCATTGGATTTTCCATGAAAAACTCTGACATTTATTGCTGAAACTAAAGCGGGTTTGGTGATTTTCCAAACGTCTATTGTTTTTTGGATCGCAGTTTGAATTGCTTCGATGGACAGGGTCGTCGGCACGGGAACCAGAACCTGAAAAGGCGATCTTTCTACAATTGGGTTCAGGCTTGAGGTCCGAGTTAAAAAAGACGCGGCGGTGGCCGCTGTTTCTAGCATCAACATTAGATGTTGTTTGATCTCAGACTTTCGACTCCCCGGCATCATAACTATACAGCGATCGGAGTCTTTTAGCCCTAGAGCTTCTCGCGCCTGATGCCGCGTAAGAGAAAGAGGCAATTCGTCTACAAGTGGGTTGCCAACATATGTTACGAAGACGCCCGACTCTTTGTAGAAATCGGATTCAAATGGGAGGATGCACAGGATTTTCTTAAAATACGCCTGCAGTTTTTTAATTCTACCTTTTCGCCAGACCCAAACTTTCGGAGGAATATAGTAGACCACCGGAACATCGATTCCCCTCAGAAACTTCGCTAGCCGAAAATGAAATTCCGGATAATCGATAACAATCGCTAGATCAGGCTTGCTCTTACGAACCGCCTTCTTCATCTTCTTCAACGAGGAATAGAGTTTCGGCAAATGTCCAACGGCTTCGATAAACCCCATGGCTAAGAGCTCACGGGCATCGACGATGGCTTCCAAACCCGCCGCTTGCAGCTTTGGTCCGCCAATTCCAAAAGCCTCGAGTTTTATGTCAGATGGGATCTCCCTGCGAATCGCCTTTAATAACTCCGCACCGTGATTGTCCGATGAAGTTTCCGCAGCAGAAATCAAAATCCTCACTGACGAACGACTCCCGTTTCACTTTTTCGAATGAACTGGATAAAATTCTGAATCTCGGGAAGCTCTCCGTACTGTGATTCAATTTCGAGGAGGCACTGTTCCTTCTGAATGTCCGTTCTCACCCAGAGTTTAATTGCCTCGTTAATTTTCTGAATTCGATCAGCCACAAATCCACGTCGGCGCAGGCCAACGATATTTGCGCCTTTGAGTAAGCACGGCCTGGCGCCTAACGCTATGACATACGGAGGTACGTCGCGCTCTAAACCGGACTGACCTCCGATATAGGCATGGGTTCCTATACGAACGTATTGCGAAACACCTGTCATGCCACCCAGTATGACATAGTCTTCGAGAATCACATGTCCCGCTAAACCTCCATAATTCGCGATTACACAGTGATTACCAACTATACAATCATGGCCTAGGTGGGTGTAAGCCATCAGCAGATTATGATCACCTACTTTTGTCAATCCCCCACCTTGTACTGTTCCCAGGTTTAGAGTGACACCTTCACGTATAGTATTTTGGTTACCAATAATGAGTTTAGTCGCCTCGCCGTTGTATTTGAGATCTTGTGGAATTGCGCCAATCACACCGAAGGGAAAGAACGTATTGTTTTCACCAATTTCTGTCCACCCATCCACCGCGACATGACTAATCAATCGTGTTCCCTTACCGATTTTTACATGGGGGCCTACGGTGCACCACGGACCAATTTCTACTGAAGAATCAATTTGGGCCTCCGGATGCACAAATGCTGAGGGATGAATCATCTAATTGTCTCTCCTACCTAAACTAGTTGGCTCTCAAAGATGTGAGCTGTGCCATAATCGTTGCTTCTGCCGCTCTATGCGAATCTACTGTCACTTCGCCGGTGAACTCCCAAAGTTTACCCCGGCACTTCTTAATTTCGATGTGAATTTTCATGGTATCACCGGGAACAATGGGTCTTCTAAATCGTACTGAATCCACTGCTACTAAGATACACTGAAATTGACTTTTAACGTCAGTCCCAAGTGAAGCTAAACTAGGATAAACCGAGAAGCTGGCCGTTTGAGCCATCGACTCAAGAATCAGAACTCCAGGCATAATAGGACGACCCGGAAAATGACCCTGAAAATAGGGCTCGTTGATACTCACATTTTTTATTCCCAGAACCTTAGTACCGGGTTGAGCAGCAGGCGGTGGGCTGTCAAAAGCACCAACAGGCTGAATTTCCAAAATTCGATCGACCAAGAGAAAGGGATACCGATGCGGTAAGTAGTTCTGAATTTCGTTAATATCCAAAGTGTACTTGGGGGATTCGGAACTAGACATTACTTCTTTCTCCGTTCTGCCAAAGACTTATTTAGCATCGCATGAATGCGAAAATGCGCTCGATGGTCTCGGATCGGATTTCCAACAGCTGTTTCACCAGGACCGATATCCCGCGAAACTAAACTGCAGGCTCCGACTTTTGCCCCATCCCCAACGTGGACATGATTGATTATCCCGACCATCCCGGCCACATAAGCGAATTTTCCGACACTGGCGTTGCCCGCCAGACAGGTACCACCACAGATAATCGCACCTGTATCCACACTGGCGTTGTGACCAACCTGAACCAAGTTGTCAATTTTAACTTGGCTTGCAATTTTAGTTTCCCCAAACGTCCCACGATCCACCGTTGAGTTGGCGCCGATTTCCACGTCGTCTCCAATGACCACATTGCCGAGATGATAAATTTTTTGGTGGCCGACTACTTTGCCTTCTACCATCTTAGGAGCATAGCCGAATCCGTCACCACCCAAAACGACGCCTGAGTGCAACCGAACCCGATTGCCAACTTTAGTCCACTCGTAAAGAGTCACTCTTGGAAACAGAACACAATCCTCTCCAACGCGTGCGTTGGGACCCAAAGTGCAACCTGGATAGATGACGGTGCGAGCGCCAATGGAAACACCTTCCTCCAAAACACAGTGAGGACCAATCTCGACACCTGGACCTAGTTCGACAGAAGCCGCCACTACTGCGGTCGGATGAACGCGAGTTTCCAGATTTTTTAAAGTCTTCAAATGCGCAACGGTCGACCGATCTTCAGCAAACTTCTGAGACAGAACAGCCATTGAGTAATAAGGATCCGTACACGAAATTACCGCGCACTTCCTCCAAAAGGGAAGCCCTGCCGCCTTCAGCGGTTTCACAAACGGATCCCCGGTAATCAGAACACCCGGATGCGCACTCGCGAGCTCATTCTGAAAACTCTTAGAGAAAAAAAAAGCCAAGTGAGAATTCTGCGATCGCTCTAAACGAGAGATGCTGTCCACTCGAATCTGATCCAACCCAGATTCAAGATCGGCCGAATTAACTACTTGCCCTCCAGTCCACTCTAGAATTTCATTAACAGAAAACACCAGCTGCTCTCCCTCAGTTGCTGAATCTCAGTGCACTTTTACGATCTTAAATCTAGCGGTATATTCGAATTTATCCGCCGGCGTTCTGCTTATTGATGTCCGCAATTACCTCGTTAGTCATGTCGTCTTCCTCGTGGGAGTAAAGAACGGTATTCTCGTTCTTATCGAGAACTAGTCTCATCCCTTTTTCCTTGGCTTTCTTTCCAATCGAAACTTTAGCCTTCGAGATCAGGGGTAACGTCAGCTCATTTTGCTCTTGCTGAATTTCGGCTTGTGACTTGGCAGTCTTCTGTTGAAAGGTATAGATTCGTTCGCTGATTTTTTGATTTTCTTTTGCTCGGGCCGCATCATTCATCGCGGGTGCCTTCAGCTGGAAATCTTCTGTCATCTTTTTAATAGCTGCTTCTTCTGTCTGGAGTTCTTTTCTTCGAGCATTAAAATCTTTCTCAAGTTTTGCTCGTGCTTTCTTTCCTGCCTCAATGGTTTGCAAGGTTTTTTGCATATCAACCAGCCCAATTCTCATTTCTCCGGGAGACTTTGCATTTACCTTTGTGCTGCTGACAAGACTTTGCACAGCAATTACACTGGTACAAGTTAGCGCTAATCCCACATATTTCCAGATCTTCATTTCTCACTCCTTAAAGGCGGCCTAATGCCTGAATTGAATTGATATAAAGTTTAGACTTTATAAGGAAAGAAGCACAATCCCTAGCGAAAAACAAGGCAATCGTTATTTTTTGACCGTACCCATGTTCACCACGTGATACCGATCTACCCCTACAAATGATGGAACACCCGGGCTACTCACGGCTATTGCTCCAAAACGATTTCCTAACTGTGCACACTCGGCTAAAGAAAATCCGTAAACTAGTCCCGCTGCAAACCCAGCCAGAAAACAATCTCCCGCTCCGGTCGGATCGATTTCTCTCATACCGTCTTTTAGCTGCCAAGCAGGATGGTTGATTTCGTGATTGGCTGTCATTATCGTACATCCTTGATTTCCCCGCGTCATCAGAACACAAGTCCTTTTGCGAATTTGATCCAAATTGACCCAGTGCGCCTCGTCTTCGCTTACCTTTAGGAAATCTAACCTACTAAGGTGTGGCGCATAACGTGTCTCTTCGAGTCGCCTATAGGACATGCGACCATTCTGATCAAATTCTCGAATTAGCCCCTGAATATCACAGAGAAGAATTTCCGCTCGTTGGGCCAGCATTTCCAAGGTCTCGGGTAGCACCTCGCCGGCAACACCCCCAGCCAAGGCAACTTTAAATTTCGAATGGGGCAAATCTTCTGGAAAAATCGGTTCGCAGCAATGGACTAGCTTTAGTGTCCTTTCGCCTTCCCGGAAACTTGCCTGAAATTCCGTTGTGGGGGCAGTTTGTGATTGAATTAATGCTTTGTCAAACCGATCTGGGTATTTGAATTCTCGCCCCACCTTGGACACTATTTCGCACTTCATCCCCAAGAACTTCAGAACTGACGAAACATACGAAACCGTTCCACCCAGGGTTTCAACCACCGGCCCCGACTCCAAAACCAAACTATCGTGACAACAATTACCGACCACTAAAATCTCAGACAACTTGAGGTTCTCCCGCTGCAGGAGTTCCTAACCCACACAACTCGATTTTGCCACTAGTTTGCCAAGTCATCCGACGACTTTTTTAGGAACAAGGATACTCAAATAGGAGTCGACTTGAATTAAAGCGAATTCCTAATTTCTCGAATTTTTCAGCTTCTTTTTTTATTATCTGTAGAGCATCCCGACCCATCCAACTCACTTCCGCAAAGTCCGCTAGGTTCTTATCTTCCTTTTCTTCAGCTTCGCCGTCATTTGACCAAGCGAGTCTTGGAAGTATTGAACACAACGCCAGACAAAGCACGACGGCTCTAAAGAACTCCCGCCTAAAGGCGGGAGATTCTTTGCAGGCAGGGACAGCGACCACGTGTCGCTGTACACCTTCATCGACCTCCCCGTAAACGGGGAGGATTGTGCGAGCCATCCTGTTCAGTTTGATCAACATGGAATCAATTATGTTTCGAATGCTTGAATGTGTCTAGGTCTAGCTATGGCAAATTCTTCAAACCTTCTCACCGCCGAGGTCGTAGCCAAACTGAGTGTTGAGGATTTCCTTAAATTGCGAAGCTATTTCCTAAAAACGGAGGTGGTCGGAAATCTAATTGGATATAATACGATATAATCGGGTATAGGTAGTTGTTGGAATTGACAATCGGATATAATCAGATATAATCAGATATAGTTATGGAAGACCGGTTAACTTATAGACTAGATAAGCTTACAGGGAAAGATATCAACTCACTTCTCACTAAAATTACCAAAATCGAAGAATTCAAAGGCTGGTGGAAAGGAACCACTGTGCTTAATCCTCAAGCTCTTAGCAGACTAAAAAAAAGCATCGTCATCACCTCCACAGGCGCTTCAACTCGAATTGAAGGGAGCCATCTGAGTGACAAGGATGTCGATCGATTGCTAAGAGGACTTAGCGTAAGTAAACTCAAAGATCGTGATTCTCAAGAGGTCGTTGGATACGCAGATGTCATCGGTTTGGTCTTTGACTCATATCGCGATATGCATTTCTCAGAGGGATTAATTCTTCAATTACACGGCATGTTGCTAAAATATTCAGAAAAAGACAAACATCGTCGCGGCATTTATAAAAATGCACCTAATCAGGTGGTTGCCTTTGACAAGGAAGGCGGAAAGAAAATTCTTTTTGATCCTACACCGCCAAATCTCACTCAATCCGAGATGCGAGAATTAATTGAATGGACTCAGACCGAGCAAAAGAAGGGTAGTCATCATTCCATTCTAGTAATTGGTCTATTTATATTAGAATTCCTGGCCATCCATCCCTTTCACGATGGCAATGGCCGTATGAGCCGAATCCTAACAAATCTCCTACTAGCCCAGGCTGGCTATACTTACGTGCCCTATGCTTCATTGGAAAAAATTATTGAGGATCACAAAATCGAATATTACCTAGCTTTGCGTAACGGACAGAAAAATATCAAATCTCGCTCGGCAGATGCCAGCCAGTGGTTACACTTTTTTGTAGATTCAATGTTACTCCAAATTGACAT
>Ga0207098_10066_pt1 | contig 32622 bp, 18 predicted proteins | sample Alteio_BWMinHeat_84_FD_153548 | JGI IMG/M metagenome (GOLD analysis project Ga0207098, IMG submission 153548) | Enriched cells from forest soil in Barre Woods Harvard Forest LTER site, Petersham, Massachusetts, United States -... | ecosystem: Environmental > Terrestrial > Soil > Temperate forest >...
AATTGGTTCAGAAAACGGCGACGCGAAACGAAGAGATCCGATAACGACGGCAAGATCAACTCCTGGGCGAGACCTGCAAACGATCATAGGCGAGTGCCAGGCCTGCTGCATGGTACAGATGTTCTAGGGAATGGGCAAAAGTCATAAATATGAGAAGCGTCGATCACATGTCACGGTATCTCGGAAAATGCCTTTAACCGGGCACTTCAATGATGCCACGTTGGATGGCAGTGGTCGCCGCTTCGGTGCGGTCAGAGACTTCGAGCTTCTCGATAATGCTGTTGACGTGATTTCGAACCGTGTTACCGCTGATGCGCAAAGCGCTTCCGATCTCTTTGTTGGTGAGACCGCGAGCCAGCATCTGCAACACCTCGAGCTCGCGCGCGGTGAGATCGGTGTGCATAATGCGTTCGGCCAGGCGCGCGGCGATGTCGCGGGGGAAGTAGCGCCTGCCTCCATGCACGGTAATAATGGCTTCAATCATGTCGGCTTGCGGAACCCCTTTCAAAAGATATCCCTGTGCTCCAGCCTGCACCGACCGGTAGATATCTTCGTCGGTCTCAAAGCTGGTGAGAATGATGGCGCGTACGTTGATCCTTTCTTTCCTGATGGCAAGCAGGGTGTCCACCCCATTCATGCCCGGCATACGCAGATCGAGCAAGAGGATATCCGCGCTGCGATGGCGCAGGATCTCCAGCGCCTCTTCACCATCGGAAGCGGAGCCTACGACTTCGAAGTCGGGCTGGGTGCAGAGCATGCTGGTAAGACCGGCCAGTACTACGGGGTGGTCATCCACGATAAGAATGCGAATTGGAGAGCTTCGAGGGTCGGGCATGATTCCAGATCTCCGTCAGGTATTGCCAGAGGAACTTAGGCCAGGTGGTAAACGTCACGCGCGGAGGAAGCGGCGCGATCACTTCGATGCGCGTGCCCTGCCCCGGCGCGCTGTAGACGTGAAAGGTGGCAGATACACTATGGGCTCGGCGACGCATTCCACGTATGCCGAAGCCCTGTGGCGCATTGCCGGGAACAAACCCTGTTCCATTGTCTTTCACCTGCAAGGTGGCCGAGTTGTTGCCGTAGTGAAGATGAAGCCTCAGTTCCGCTGCCTGGGCATGTCGAACGGTATTGGCGATCGACTCCTGTCCGACGCGGAAGAGTGCATCCGCGATGCGCAGCGGAATGGGACGGATTTCTCCGCTCCTCTCGGAGGAGACGCGTATCGTTCCGCCCTCGACCAGGCGGCGTGCATGGGTGTCGAGGGCCGATAGCAGGTCCTCGGATTCGAGCGACTGCGGGCGGAGCATGGAGATGCTGCGGCGAGCCTCCTCGTGGCTGTGGCGGACGAGATTGCTGGCCAGTTCGAGTTGCTGCTGAAGGGCTGGATCCTGCGTTGGCAGATTGTTCCGTATGGCCTGCAACTGGAAACCGATACCCGCGAAGCTTTGCGCAAGAGTGTCGTGCATCTCGTGCGCCAGCCGCTCGCGTTCCTGGAGGACAGCGCGAAGGCGCCAATTCTCAACGCGCTGAAACAAGAACCCGGATACGACCGTGAGGAGAAGCAGACCAAATAATAGCGCGACGACATGTCCGGTGCTCCACCAGGGCGGTCCGGCCAGCACGTTGAGATCCTCGCTGGAACGGAGCAGCAGAATGAAAGGCGTGAGGTTCTGGGTAAAGGCGGGATCGACAACACAGATGCCGCGCAGGCTCAGACGGCTCTCGGGCTTGATCCTGTCGAAGACGTAAGCGCTGCGGCCCGGATTCATGACGGCGCGAAACGACTGCCCCGAGTCTTCAAGATCGAGGATGAGAGTGTTGTCCGGCCCGCGTTCCTTGCCCGTAACCCGTCCTTGCACCTCGATGAGCGTCGCATCGAATTTGCCGGTTGAGGCCTGCGAGGCAGTCACCGAGACCGGGGCCATAGGAATGCTTTCCCAGAGCACGCGTACGGAGGCATCTTCGATGACGGAACTGAACAACGCGGGGTTGACGGTGCCAGTGACTTCAACCTCATCCCCGACCTTCAGGGGCAGGGGCTGACGCTGCTTCACGTAGACCCCGCCGGTAGAGTCCTGAACAAAAAGCAGGGGAGAGTTCAGGGTCACGACCCCGTGCACCGTAGCCAGACCCGGGCGGGCCAGAAATGCCAGGCGCAGGCTTTCCACGCTCTGCACGTGCACATTCGAAACGGGCGGGGCGGCGAGACGGGCCTGCGCGCGGGAGAATGCGGCGTTGTCAGGCGGCGGGCTCCCAGGAGCGCGGACGCCGCGGTCCTCTTCGTTGCGCAGCATGGCCATGAGATCGTCGCGACCAGCGGCCCGGACCACAATGTTGGTCCACGTACCTCCGGACCGGTAGGAGCGCAGCCCGATACGGCCCGAAGAGACGCAATCGGGATCGGTAATGGCGATGGACTCGGGCGTGGGGTTCGAGGCAGTGGTGAGGGCCGAAACAATCTGACAGTCGTAGGCAAGCAGCTTCACGTGGTAACGAGCAAAGGGCTGAATGCCTCCCGGGATGGAGACTCTCTTGGTGACTTCTCTCCACCCATGTTCTGCCCGCCCGAGGACCAGGGCGTTGTCGAGGGTGCGGATGCCGGAGTAGTAGCCGCTGTAGGCATCCACGCCTTCCTCTTCTTTATTGGATCGGATGATGAGGCCGGCGTCGCCCTGTCCGAGCAGGCTGATATCGGCTTCAACGGAGTAGTTGCGCCAGCGGGGCGATCCAGTGATCAGCTTTGCGCCGCGCTCGTCCGAGTCGTCGCGCATCAGTCCACTCACCAGTTCCCAGGTTCCTCCCAGCGCGGTCCAATCATCCGTCTGGCCGTTGGCGAAGGACTCCTGATAGGAGTGGACCTCGCCGGGGCTTCGCCACCAGGTACGCCACACGACCAGGGCGACAGCAATGGCGCCGACGCAGACTGCGAACGTGATGAAAAGAGCGCGCTGGATGGAGAAAGGCCAGGTCATGGAGTTGAACTCCATGACCAACGGCCGAGACTCCAGTCGAACGACATCATCTGGCGGATTTCGGGCGAATTAAGATTGTCACGGGTGATCACGCGGGGTTTGAGGAGCACTTCCGCGGGCACCGATTGTCCCTGGCGCTTGGCATGGATCAGTTCGACGGCGCGCCGGCCCATTTCCTTGGTGTCGGCCTGGATGATGCAATCGAGGTTCGGTCTTTGCTGAAAGGGGGGATCGGCGGCAATGTCGAAAGCGACGATCTTGAAGGGGCGGCGAGGATGCATCGAATCGATCGCAGAGAATAAGCCATCGAGGGTTGTCCACAGCAACGCGACACACACGTCCACGTCCGGATCGCTGGCGAGAAACTCTTCGGCAACTTGCCGTTCGCGCAGAATGTTGAAGGAACCCATACGTTTCTCGACTATATGAATATCCGGGTACTGAGCGGCAAGCGTCTGTTCGAACACCCGAGCCCGCGTGGTGACACCCAGGATGTCAGGATTGATTCCCAGAAGCGCCACGTTCCCTCTGCCCTGGAGCAAGCGGGAGACGCGTTCAGCGGCGAGCCGGGCTCCTTCTTCTTCGTCATTGAGGATGTACGAGAGGTTTCCTCCGGGAGGAAGCGAGAGAGGCGTATCGATGATGACGGTGGGGATGTTTTGTGAGAGCGCGGTGCGCACGGGGCTAAGGAGCGACAGCGCCTGGGTTGGCGCAATCACCAGCCCCTGGTAGCGTTTGCTGGAGACCACTTGCTCGATAAGACGAACCTGTGCGGCAACATCGTCTTCGCGCATCGGTGCGTTCCAGTAAATGGCGGATCCCGTATGGCTGGCTGCCTTCTCCGCACCGGTATGCGCGGCATCCCACAGCATCATGCCGTCGGTTTCAGGAATCACCGCAATCAGTTCCTGACGCGACGATCCGCAGGAGATGGCGAGGACGGTTGTGCCAGCGCCCACGCCCAGACAGAGGAGACACACCAAAGTCCATCCGCGAATGCGTCGGCGTTGTCCGTACCTCATCATGGGCAGCAGGATGGAGTTTACCCTTCATGCGTCGCTGCGGCAACCCTGAGGGCATAGTTCACATGGACTACTTGCCCATGGTCGCATTAACTTATGCACGCGTCCATTTGTTGGAGTAAGGTTCTGTGTTTCCGGGTGTCCGATGGTCTGCTAAACGTTTTCAACCTCCGGAGTCCTCGAACCGACAAGAGAAGACCAAATGATGGACGGTTCGCGAACACACCGGCCAACGCTTTCGGAGAACACAATGAAGGAAGCCATACGCAACTTCGCGAAGATTGTTCCGCTGGTCTTGTTGGTTTCGGCGCTGAACTGCTTTGCGCAGTTCACCGGCGGCGTACAGGGCGACGTGCTGGACCCGAAGGGGGCGGCCGTTCCCAACGCCACGGTCGCGCTGATGAACCTCGATACAAATGTGAAACAGGAGGCTGTTTCCAATGCCAGCGGCCTCTACCGATTCACGAGCCTCGCGCCGGGCAATTACACCGTTAGCGCCACGGTGCAGGGGTTTGCCCCGGCAACGGTGTCATTCAACCTCGGGACGGCGCAAACCCGCGATGTGCCCCTGAACCTGGAGGTGGGGCGAGCTACATCGACCGTGACAGTCACCGCGCAAGCTCCGCTGCTCGACACCTCTGACAGCCGGATGGAGCAGACGCTGGACACGACCGCGCTGGAGAATTTGCCTCTTGCGGGGCGCAATCCCACCAACGTGCTTACAGTGGCCCCGGGGGTGACCGGCCGCGGGGGCCAGTCTTCTCCGGGCACCAACAACTCCACCAACTTCGCGCCGGAGAACTGGGTTGACGCCAGCGCCAACGGACGCGGCGCGAACGGCAACCAGTATGTCGTGGACGGCATGGACGTGACCAGCAGTATTCGTCCGGGTGTAATCAACCTCACGCCCAATGCGGATGCGATCTCTGAGATCAGCGTGCAGACCAACACCTACACGGTGGATTACGGCCGCGCCAGTTCGATCCAGACGGTGATGACGAGCAAGTCGGGGACAAACGACTTCCATGGGGTTGCCAGCCTCTACTACACCGCACAGCAACTTACCGCCCGCGGTGAATTCGGCGTGCCACAACCGCAGAAACTGAATCCGTATCACACGTCGAACATGTCGTTCACAGTGGGCGGACCGGTCATTCCCCACAAGCAGTTCTTCTTCTTCGTCGGATATGAGCCTTATCTATCGATGGCGTCCAACGGAGGCAGTCTGGTCACATACGAGGATCCTGCGTTCCTGACCTTTGCGCAAACGGCAATGCCAAACAGTCCGGAAGTGGATCTGATGGCCAAGTACAAGCCGACCGGCGCCACCACTTCCGGCGTGCAGGCCACCGCAGGTCAGTTGTGGAGCAACGTTCTTCCTGTCGCAGATCAGGCCGCCTGCGAGAGCGGCGTTGGCAACCTGCCGGCATCCTACGACAACATCCCGTGCGCTACGCCGGTGTTTGACAACGGCCATTTCAACTCTTCCAGCTATTACAACGCCAAGCAGTACAACATCAGGCTCGACAAGTACTTCAGCAAAGACCGCATCTACGGAAACTTCTTCCGCAACACGATTGACACTGGCGGCCCGAGCGTTCGCCCGGATTTCAAGACCACCAGCGCTTACTATGTTTTTTCGCTCCAGGTGAACGAGACCCACACCTTTTCGCCGAACATGCTGAACGAAGCGATCTTCGGATACAACCGGATTGAGGGATTCTCACCGAAGACGGGACTGTTCACGGTGCCGATCGTCAGCGTGAACCAACTGGGCACGGGTTGGGGCGACGGTTTCGCGGAGGGCGATTACATCCAGCACGCCTACCACTGGCGTGACGTTCTTACCCGGATTGTGGGCTCGCACAGCTTCAAGGGCGGATTTGAAATCTGGCGCGGCGATGACATCGCGTTGTTTGCGGGCGCTTACGGACAGGCGAACTTCTACTACCAGAACATGATCGATCTGATCAACGACGATCCCTACACGGAAACCGGACTGTCGTACGATCCTGTCACGGGTCAGTCTTCGCCAGGCAACTATGGGTACAAGGCGACGACCTTCGGCATCTTCGCGGAAGACACGTGGAAAGCCAACCGCAAACTGACCATCAACTACGGCCTTCGCTACGATAACTTCGGCAATCCGTATGTGGCGCTGACAGGAACTGTGCTGGCCAACTTCCATTTTGCCGATGGATCGAACATGGCCACCGAGGTGGCCAACGGAGTGATGACACAACAGTCGCACGTTTTCACCAACGACATGAACTGGATCTTCAGTCCCAGGGTCGGATTTGCCTGGGACCCGTTCGCCGACAACAAGTGGGTGGTGCGCGGCGGCGTCGGACTATTCCACGACCTCTTCACGCTGGGCAATGCGGAGAACGGGCTCAAGGGCAATCCACCCGGCTTCGTGGTGCCGACTTTCTACAACAACGGATCCACGGCGGCTCCCATCTTCAGTTATGGCACCCAGAACCATTACCCGTTCGGATTCCAGTATCCCGCGTTTGTCGGTCAGCCTCTCGATGCCCACGGAGGCATTCCGGGCTCGCAGATCAGCGTCGGAGGAACAGCCGTGAATTTGTCTTCGCCAAACACGGTGAACTGGTCGGCCGCGATGGAACGGCAGGTCACATCGAATATCACGGCCAGCCTGGCCTACTCGGGTTCGCACTCGAGCAACATCGTGGTTGGGGGTGGAAACACGGGCAACACGTCGTACGGCGTAGACCTGAATCTGATCCCTGGAGACCTGGTTCAGCATCCGGTCTTCGATTCCAACGGCGTGTGGACAGGCTCAGGTATCCAGACCCGTCTCAATCACAGCTTCGGCGCCATCACCTATGCCTATAACGGCGCGCGCCAGAACTACAACGCGTTCGTTGCTGCCATGAAGGGCCGTTTTGCCACGCGGGGCTTCCTGACTGCGTCGTACACGTATTCCGCATCCAAGGACAACTCTAACAATTACCCGAGCGGTTACACCGCCACGGGAGGCACCTCGTACAACATAGAGCAATGGTACAGCCCGTCACCATGGGACGTGCCCAACCGCTTCTCGCTGGGCTGGAGCTACGACCTTCCCGGAGTCAAAGAGCACGGCGGCTTCGTCGACCACCTGACGTCCGGCTGGACTCTCGCCGGCACGACGATCCTGCAATCGGGCAACCCGTTCTTTGTCAACAACACAAACCAGCTCGCGCTGATCGATACTGCGGGGGTTATAGTTACCGCGGACAACTATGCGAGTGAACTGGCGGCCGGGCACATTGCTTTTGCCGGGAACAGCGGCAACTATGCGGCCGATGGCCTGAACAACAACGTCCCCGACGTGACGAGCTACCACCAGAAAAAAGACCGCAAGTCGTACCAGTACACCGGCGCGGTGGACTCCGGAATTATCACCCACTCACAGTTTGCGCAACCCGCATTCAAGGCTGGAGGAACCGAAGGCAACGAAAAACTCGGTCAGTTCTGGAATCCGGGATTCGCCCAAACCGACTTCACGGTGAAGAAGACCACGGCCATATGGGAGCGCCTGAGCTTCGAGTTGCGGCTCGACGTATTCAACCTGTTCAACCGCGTGAACCTCAACGACGTCAACGCCAACTTCGGAGATGCAAGCGCAAGCTTCGGGACAACCAACAGCAACCTGCAACCGCGCAACATGCAGGTGGCTGCGAGGTTCGTTTTCTGAACCTCGCCGGTGGAAGCGTGTACGCTGATGTACTTTGCGGGCTTGGCGCCTGAGTCTGCGCCAGGCCCGGTTTTGACTGAACTCACAATCCTGGTTACCGAGAGGGTTTATATGCTGCGCGCACTGCGGTTTTTGTGTACGAGTGCCGTTTTGTTTTCTTCGCTGGGTGCCATCGGCGCTGCACAGACCTTTGCGTTGAAAAATGGGATTGCGAGCGCCGGCCTTGGTCCTCGAGGCCTGACGTCTGTGACCGATGTCGCTTCTGGAACGCGCATCGAAATCGCCGCGGACGAGTGGTCAATTACGATCGGCGAACGAACACTGCGAAGTGAAGACGGCACTCCAGCGGTGCGCAGGACCGGCGACAACGAAGTGGTGTACGACTACGATCTTTCGCCGTACCGGATTCAAGCCGTTTACAACATCAATCCGGGCTGGACTTTCGTAAGCAAGCAGTTGCGGGTCGTGTCCGCGCCGGACAATAGCCTCAGCGTGAACGCAGTCGTCCCCTGGATACTGAAGCTGTCTACTCCGGTTCAGTCCGATTTTGTCCCTTCGGTTTACGTGCCACAGTTCGGCGCCACGCTGGAGCAGAGCCGCAAGTCGCTTCCCGGCAAAGACTATGGCGACTTCCTGCGCTTTGGGGATGGCAAAGGCGCTTTTCTAGCCGTGCAGAACCCGTTTCTTGACGTGCATCGAGATGGAGAGGCCATCACCATCTCGTACAAGCCGGAGATGGAGTGGCAGCCGAGTTGGAGCGCATTTGCCAGTGACATCGCCTGCATCGGTGCGTACCCGCTCACGGGAATCCGCAACGCGCGCGAGATGGTGAAGGAATGGCACCTGGCGCCGCCCGCGACGGCTTCGGACGGGATGGACAAGGCCGAGGTGGAAGCCTTCACCGCGTGTGTGCGCGCGTTTCTTATCCATCCTGCTCCGGATCCAATCAGCGTGCTGGTGGGCTGGACGCTGAACGATTACCAGATCGACGTGGGGACAACCGCGGGAAAGGAAGAATACGAGCGCATCATCGACACGGCAGCCCAACTTGGAATCGAGACCCTGCTGTACGCGCCCGGCAATTCCCAGACAGCGGTGCGCACCGAGAGCGCGGACACGTGGGGCTGGGAATACGTTCTGTGGTTGGGGATGGGCCAGCGGATCCGCAAGAACAAATGGAACCCGGAGAAGGACCCGATTCCGGACTCGGTGTCGGAGATGCTGGACCACGCCAAACAGAAACACATAGGCTTGCTGGCCTATGTGTATCCTTCCATCCCTTACGAGAAGGACCCTTCGTGGATTGTGCAGGGCGGCCCGGGTGAGCATGGCGAGTCGTTAACCGACCCGCAGGTGAAGTATGCCACCCTCGCCTCGCGTTCGCTGCAGGATTATCTGATCGAAAACCTTATCGCATTCAAGAGGCGCACCGGGATCGCGGGATACTCATTCGACTACGGATTCCTCAATGTGCCGGGCAGCAGCAGCTACGCGCAGTGGTATGGGTTGCGGAGGGTAATGGAAACCCTGCGGAAGGAGTTTCCCTCCATCGTGATTGATGGCCGCCAAACTTACCAGGTGTACGGGCCTTGGATCTGGCTGGCGGGCAGTTATCCACACCCCACCGGAACCGACGAACAACCGGAGAGCTTCAAGCCATTTCCCGACCTGCACTTCGATCGTGTCTCGGCCGATCGGGTCCGGTTTGTCAATTACTGGTACCGCAACTACCAGTTCGCGCCGGAGGAGGTGATTCCCGGCTACGCAACACATCAGACAGAGCGCTCTCGCAATCTGCCGGCCGTGAACGGCAAGCGCCCCGAACCGGAGATGATGTACTCGCGTTACAAGCCGCGCGACTGGGATTATCTCGGCTACAGATTCTCGTTCCTTTCGTCGATTGCGACGGGCGGGTGGAACAATGTGGTGGACATGATCCCGGCACGCGATCCCGAGGAGTGGCGCCACTTTCCCGATGCCGACAAAGCATGGATTCGCGATTGGCTGAAGTGGACGATCCAGAACAAGGAATACCTGCGCCACACCAGAACCATTCTCGAGCAACCGGCGTTGGGTCATGTGGATGGCACCTCGGCCATCGTGGGCGACCATGGCTTCCTGTTTCTGTTCAACCCCAATTACAAGCAGTTTCCTGCCGACGTGGTTCTGGACGAAAGCATCGGGCTAACCAGCGGGGAGCATTATCTGCTGAAGGAACTGTATCCGTTCGCGGGTCGAGTGCTCGGCAGGGCGCAAACCGGGACCTGGAGCCGCGGCGATGGCGTGCACCTGGTTTTGGATGGGACCAGCGCAACCGTGTTCGAGATATTCCCCGCTTCGGAAAGTGAACATCCCATCGTGTTCAACGCCACCGCGGACTCGACAGACACGGTGCCCAGCGCAGCACTTCGCGGAACCGCCTTGTCGCTTGCGCACGTTGCCGGAGAACCCGGAACCACGCAAACCATCGGCGTGCTTTTACCGGGCGATGCGCGCGTGTCCACCGTGACCGTGAATGGCAGCCCTCAACGCTTTACACAAAACGGCAGGTACCTAGAGGCGCAGGTTCGATTTGATGGCGATCGATTCGGACAGGCTGAGGAAGTCTCTGTCACACGCGGCGCGGAAGGCGAGTTGGAGGGCGGCTTCAGCATTCCCCAGCGCATTCTGGATCAACTCGCAGCGCGCAAAGCCGCCTGGCCCATTCCGTGGACGGAGGAGGACTGCGAATCGACATGGCTGGCTCCCGAGCGGCTCCTGTTGTTCCTGCAAGCTGCGGATGCGAAGGACACGGCTGCGGTCACAGCGACGCTCGATGACAAGCCGCTTGAGTTTCGTGCCGCATACAGCGCCGGCCGTGTTGAGCCGGCCACGTTTGTGGGGTTCTACGCCGATCTATCCAGGATGTCTGCCGGTGCGCGGCATACAATCAAGGTCCATATCTCAGGACTGGATCTGGCGCAGGTACAGGGGATCTTCTTCGATAACGTCGAGCCGCAACTCACCGAATCGATCAGGCCCTGACATCCGCAGCGCGTCGCGCCGGGGATCCGGCATGGATCAAGGATGAAGGGAAAAAGCAGTTACGGCCATCATTATCGCAAGACCGGAGTAGCCCTCTTATGCGTGGTTATGCTCGTCTGGTTTCCTTCCGCCGGGGCGCAGGGATCGGGAGACGCGGCAGGCAGGACTGCCGTCATTGAAATCAGCGCGGCGCTGCGAGGTCGAGACTTCGCCCAGGCCGAGGAACTGGCGAAGACCGCGCTTGAAGCCCATCCTGACGACTACCGCTTGTGGACACTGCGCGGAATGGCCTCTGCGGGACTGGGTAATCAGCGTTCGGCCCTTTCGCACTACGAACATGCCCTGAAACTTGCGCCCGCCTACTTGCCTGCCCTGGAAGGAGCCGCACAGACGGCATTTCAGTTGCACGACGCGAGCGCCAGGCCGGCTCTGGTAAAGGTTCTGGCGCAGCGCCCGGATGATCCTACATCGAACGCGATGCTCGCCGTGCTGGATGCCCGGGAGCGCAACTGTGACGACGCGGTGCCACAATTTCAGAAGGCCGGTTTGGTCATCGCCTCGCAATGGGAGGCACTGACGGAATATGGCATGTGCCTGTCATTGCTGCAACGGACGGAAGAGGCGGTAGGGCCATTCGCGGATGCGCTTGCGCTGGATCCGGCGCGGCCCGACGCGCGCTACAATCTTGGACTCGCGCAGTGGAACGCGCATCAAGCGGAGGAGGCGCTGAAGACATTGCAGCCGCTTCTCGAGGCGACCTCACCGAATGCTGATGCGCTGGTCCTCGCCGCAGATATCCACGAGTCAAGGGACGAAAGCGCCCAGGCCGTGGATCTTCTGAGGAAAGCCATCCTGGCCGATCCGAAGGACGTGGATGCATACCTGCAATTCGCGATGCTCTCCTACGACCACGCTTCGCCGCAGGTGGGGATTGACATTCTCAACGCCGGATTGACGCAGTTGCCAAAGGAACCAAGACTCTACCTGGTGCGCGGAATTCTGCTGACCCAACTAGGAGAGTTCGGCCAGGCCGCAAGCGATTTCGAGGCAGCGAACAGCATCGATCCGCAACTGCACTTTCTTCGTGCCGCCCAGGGCGTTGTGCAATCGCAGCAGCATGACGCCCCCAAGGCGATCGGCAGCTTTCGCGCTGCGGTCAAAGCTCACCCGGAAGAAGCATATGCGCATTGCCTGCTGGCTGAGGCACTGCAGGGAGAAGGCCAGCCGGAGGGGAGCCCTGAGTTCAAGGAAGAGATCCGGGAGGCTGAACGAGCGCTCCAGCTGGAACCCCGCATGGTGGCCGCTCACGATCTGCTCGGCGCGCTGTACATCGAATACGGGCATACACAAGAAGCAATCGAGAACAGCCGCGCAGCCCTGGCGATTGATCCAAGCGATCAGCAGGCGGTTTATCACCTTATCCTTGCGCTCCGCAAGACGGGCGACAAGAACGAACTCCCAGGGTTGGTGAAGAAGCTGATGGAGCTTCAGCGAGATGCCAAGTCCAAGGCTCCAGCGGCAAAGAAGTTTCGCCTCTACGAAGTGTCCGACCAACCCACCAAGGATCGCTGAGCAGATTCCTGACTGGCACTCGGTTTGGTATTGATTTTGTAAAGTCGCCTGTAGCGTCAAGTCGGCAAGCCAGCAGCAATTTGCAAACCGGCGAGCGCGCTTTCCGACGATCCTGGTGGGCGTACCACGCTGCCAAGGACAAGAAGAGGTGAAGGCGGCGGCGGGGGCCGAGATCACCGCCGCGTGGCGCTATCCGCAACGCCTTGCCTTGTTCATGACGGGTGGGGATGGTAGCGTGTGGAGCGCATGGTAGGAGTCCAGTTCCGGATGGCAGAAATGGTTTTCGATCTGGCCGCAGGCAACCCGAGTTCAAGTTGACGAGCAGGCGACTGTTTGTCCATGTGGAATGCGCTTCCTCGACGCGTGACTTGGCGAAGTCCTGAAGAACCAAGCGCTGGAAACCCGCTCATGGCCACAGCAAGGAACCTCAAGGAACGAGTGCCGCGCACCCCTCTGAATCCACCAACCGAATCTAATGATTCATCGACGAAGCCTCCAGGCACTTGACGTCGGGGTTCCAGGGGGCAAAAAGACCGCTTGGATCCGGCTTCCAGGTCCAGACGTGAAGGAACCAGAAGCCGATCGAATCTACTTTCATGAGGGCTTGCCCCATAACGCGCGGGGGCTCGGTTGATTTCCAGGCAGAGATCGGCACAAGGAATTCGACGCCATTCAATTGAAAGGTGCCGTCGGGCATCTTCTCGTAGACCAGCACCTCGGGATGTTCTAGGTCGAGCGTCGTGTCTAGAAGGGCGTTGTTCTGAAAGTGATACCCCATCGCACCTGCCCGTGGATGTTGCACGCAGCCGGTGACGCGCTTGTAGCCGGCCGCTTCGGCAGCCTCAGTCGTCTTGAACTTGGCGGTTGCGTCACGAATTGTCGTGATGTCGCGATCAACTGCCTCGCCATAGCCGCTTGGAAGAATGCCATGCGCCTCACCCATGTCCTTTCCGGGTGTTTGCGCCGCGGCCCCGCTTACCAATGCCAATACCGCCACCATCACTCCGAACAACCACGCTCTCAATCGAATCCTCATTGTTTCTGCTCCATTCTTGTTTGGGATTTGGTTCGTGCCTTTCGCTACGCAGCCATCCTAGGGGCGTTGCGGAGGAGGCGGACACGTGTTTTTGACAAACGGTCCTGCCGAGATGCCGAACTGGATTGAAGTCCTTGCGAGCGCGGTTGGTCATCGCGGTAGGCCGCTCCATTAAAAGCGCTAAGGCGGGAAGTCTGCCGTTGCAGAATGAAGCAGTAATGTCGCCTCTGATGCGTCAACGGATACGGCTGATCACGGGAGCCTGGCTCGGCTGGACGTTAGCTGGGCTTTTCTACATCATCCAGGATGATGATGCCGCGACTCTATCGAGGCGGTGTCGTGCCATGGAAATATGTGTTTCGTCGGCTGGATGACAGGAATTATGTTTGCGCCGTACTCACGCCGGCGCTCCTTCTCCAACAAGCCGAGCCGCATCACGGCTGCTTACCGCGCAGCCGTAGAGCCGGAGGGAAGAAGCTCCAGGGGAAGCGACGCCATGCCGTGCACGTATCGCCATCCTGATTGGGTCCGTACATAGGTGTCGCTGAACCAGACGTGCCATTCGAACGGTTTTCCCTTATCGACGCCTTTCAGCCAGAGTTTCGACGTTATGACTGCGGTGTCGCCCCACACTTGAACGGTCTTATCGGTGTCTTCGTTGTGTTCATACCGGACTCGCTTCGTTCGCGCGTCATTTAGCAGGTCTGCCTTGTTGTGGGTCTCTCCAGTGCCCCAAACCACGACGAAATCGTCGGCCAGGATTCGGCCCATCGTGTCGGCGTCGTTGTTCTTAACCGCGATCTGGTACTCGGTATCGAGCGCAGCTACAGTGCTTTGATCACTCGTTGAATCGGCGCTGGCGGCCACGCCTGCCAACATTGCAAGCGTTCCAACCAGAACGATGCTGAGCTTTGTTGTTTTCATTGAGTCACTCCTCGGCATTAGGATTTGGTTCTTGCCTTTTCGGTATGCAGCCATCCTAGGGACGCTGCGGAGGAGGCGGACACGTGTTTTTGACAAACGGTCCTGCCGGGATGCCGAACTGGATTGAGGTCCTTGCGAGCGCGGTTGGTCATCGCGGTAGGCCACTCCATCAAAAGCCCGCTAAGGCGGAGAGTCAGCCGTGGCAGAATGAAGTTGTAATGTCGCCTCGGATGCGTCAACGGATACGCCTGATCGCGGGAGTCTGGCTCGGCTGGACGATCGTTGGGCTTTTCTACATCATCCAGGAGACGGTGCCGCGACTCTATCGAGGCGGTGCCGTGCCATGGAAATACGTGTTCGCTGGCTGGATGACCGGCGTGTATGTTTGCGCCGCGCTCACGCCGGCGCTCCTTTGGCTTGGCAATCGGTGGCCGATCGAACGCCGAGTCACCTACGCCGCATTGCACCTCTGTTTCAGCGTGATTTTCTCGATCTTAGCCTCGGTGACTGAAGTCCCGATACTGTTGCTGCTTGGCGTCTTCCCAGCGCTTCCTCCTCCTCCGTCGATCGCCGCGGGAGTCCGAATCATGTTGGGGTTCGGCATCCAGGGCGGTGTCATCCGCTATTGGGCCGTGATCGCGCTTCATGCGGTATACCGGTCGCAGAAAAACGCCAAGGCTCGCGAGCGGGAGGCATTCGAGCTGAAGGTGCAGGCATCCGAACTTGCCCAACAGCTTGCGACAGCGCAGTTGAGTTCCCTGAAGATGCAGTTGCAGCCGCATTTTCTGTTCAATACGCTTGGTGCCATCATGGTCCTGATTCAGCAGCACAAGACAGCGCAGGCCGAAGGCATGGTTGAGAAATTAGCGGATCTCCTCCGCCTCACGCTCGATGACGTAGAGGCCCAGGAAGTCCCGCTCTGGCGCGAACTCGAATTCCTGCGGTTATACCTCTCGATCGAGCAGGCCCGGTTCGAGGACCGGCTGCGGGTGCGCATTGCCCCGACCGCGCTGTCCGAAGTTCTGGTGCCACATATGGTGCTGCAGCCGATCGTTGAGAACGCTGTTCGCCATGGTCTTGGTCAGAGCGAGGAGGTGGTGACAATCGAGGTGGTGGCAGCCAGCTCTAATGGGTCACTTAACCTAATCGTGTCCGATGACGGACCTGGACTCCTCTCGCCCAGGCCCGGTCGCTCCGGAATCGGGTTGACGAATACCAGAAACCGGTTGGCGCGGCTCTATGGCGATAACGCGCATCTCGTCATCGAGCAAGCAGCGGGCCGAGGTGTACGGGTTACGATCACACTACCGATCCGGACGGTTCCGCCCAAGGGCTCACGGTGCGATTGAGCGTCCTCGTTGTGGATGATGAGCCCATCGCGCGCGAAGGGCTAAAGCTGTTGCTCGGCCGTCAGCCCCAGGTCGAGTCTGTCTTGGAAGCGCGAAACGGACGAGAGGCGATCGCTCTTATTCGTGAGCAGAGACCGGATCTCGTATTTCTTGACGTGCAAATGCCACGGACCGATGGCTTTGCGGTGGTCCATGCCATTGGAGCAGAGCGCATGCCGCCGATCATCTTCGTCACCGCGCACGACCAGTATGCGATCCGGGCGTTCGAAATCGCAGCGATCGACTATCTTCTCAAACCGGTAACCGAGGAACGCTTTGAGCTCGCGTTCAAGCGGGCCATTGGCAGGCTCCGAGACGCGTCGCACGAGGATGCCACAAAACAATTGATGGCGATGCTCGATGCCATCGCGAATCCGCCGCGGCAACCTGAGCGATTCGCGGTTCGATCCGGCGAGAACACCCTTTTCGTGCCAATCAACGAGGTGGATTGGATCGAAGCCTTCCAGAACTACGTCCGGCTCCACGCGGGGCCGGCAACTTACCTATTACACGTACCGCTGAACACCATTGAGGGCGTGCTCGATTCCAACCGCTTCCTGCGTATCCATCGTTCGTACATCGTCAACGTCCGGCGTATCGCGCAGCTCTGGTCGATCGCGCACGGTCAGTATGCAGTCGAACTCAAGTCGGGGCAACGTCTGCAATCGGGGCGCACCTACAACGAGCGCATCCGCCGCGCGCTTACAAATCCATTCTGACTGCATCGCGGATTTCCATGGAGGGACTTCGGCGGGTCGCGAATGCGCCAAAGCGCCAAAGTGCTCGGAACGTGCTGAAACGTCAGCTGTTGCCGGCAGCCCTTAGCGCTTATTGACCCCTAATCAGATCGATGTATGTCTTCGGCAAGTTGCTACATAACCGCCTACGACGAAAACTGACTTCCGAGAGTGAGTATGGCTCGGGAAACCACATGGACGCGTAGGCGACTACACGGCCAAGTGGCTCGCCTGTCGGTGAGCGCATCGACGATTAGCGTGAATCGAGAATCGTTCCCACCGGATTCGGCGTTTGAATGAATCTGCCCCAGTTCACGGCCGGCTGGCAAGTACGAAATTTGCCATGGAGGTGCTGCATCCACGAGCTGCGATCTGGTAACACATTGTTAGTGCTGCGCGTCGTCTTCTTCCAATAAAACTAGCTCCTAGCTAGCGGTTGGCCCAGATGGACTGGCAGCCCCGCGACCATCAAATCCCCACCAGGGACTTTGGAGTCCACGGAGCTTCCATCCACATAGTGCAGCCGGTACCGCTTTCCTGCATCCAACCCGGCAAAACAAATCGAGGTTCCGTTTGGATTTCATTTGAGCCTCTGAAAGCGACAACCACGCCATTCTTTCGGACTGGCCCCAATACTCCATGTCGTCCCAACGAACGCCGTCAGCCCGTTCAGAGACGTGATACAGCCGTGGCCAATCGCTGCAGCAGCGCAATGGCCTCGTCAGGGTGGTCGCGCTCCATGGACATGTGCACTTTGGCGAGAGTGTCTTCTGACGTCGGAGGCGCTTGATCTCCAAGAAATGAAATCGAGAGGAGCAGAAACGCGGAAGGAAGAAGAAGCTTCATGGTGAAACAGCATACTGCGATTGGCTGGCACTGTGCAGTGCTAGAATTCCGGGCAAGATGGGGAATCGAACCTCAGCATGCATCGTACTGCTCTTCTATGCCTTCACTCTCAGCGCACAAACCCCCTCAGTGGCAGTGCCCAAGCCGGTCGCACAACCCTCTGTGCCGCATTTTCGAGACGTTTCGGCGGAGGTCGGACTTCGCACTCTTCCTCAAACAAATCTCGACAGGCGCTACGTCATCGAAACGATGAGCGGAGGAGGAGTTGCCTTTCTGGATTGCGATAACAACGGCAAATTGGACATCGCCGTGGTTACGGATTCCTCAATCGACCGCTACCTTGCCGGCGGCGATCCCATGATCACGCTCTACCGGGAGGACAGCAACGGGAAAACACTGCACTTCACTGACGTAACCGCGGCGTCCGGGTTGACGACCAAGGGCTGGGCCACCGGGATTGCCGTCGCGGATTATGACAACGACGGCCTTCCTGATATTTATGTCACCGGCTACGGCCACAATGTGCTCTATCGCAATCTAGGCGGCTGCAAGTTCGCCGACGTCACGGCAAAGGCGGGCGTTGGAGGCGGAGGCTTTAGCGCTGGAGCCGCCTGGGCCGACTACGACCGTGACGGATTTGTGGATCTTTACGTTGCCCGCTATGTTTCCGCCGATCCCCGGCATCTTCCCGACCCTAAAAGGACGGTATACAAGAACGCACTGACCGAACTGCCAGATAAGATGCCCGGCGAAACCAACCTCCTCTACCGCAATCGCGGCAACGGAACCTTCGAAGAGGTCGCGGCCAAAACCGGTGCCCAGAACACACAGAAGGCGCACGGCATGGGAATCTGTTGGGGAGATTTCGACGGCGATGGATGGCCCGATCTCTATGTCACCAATGACGGATCCAGCAATTTCCTGTTTCACAACAAAGGGGATGGAACCTTTGAGGATATCGGCCTGTATTCAGGCACCGCCTACGGGGAAATGGGGCAAACCTACGGCAACATGGCATGCGATTTTGCCGACCTCGACCACAACGGCAGGTTCGACCTGTTCGTGACCCGTTTTGCCCGCCAGCCGGCCAGCCTCTATATCAACCACGGCCATAACGAGTTCCACGATGTTGCCGATCGCGCCGGAATCGCCGCTCCCACTTCACCGCTCGTCAAGTGGGGAGCAAACTTCGCAGACTTCGACAACAGCGGCTGGCAGGATCTTTTCATGGCCTCGGGTAACTTCTCGACCTTGCTCGATGGGGCGCCCGGTGAACCGGCTTTTGTCGAGCCGATCGAACTCTTCCTCAATGAGACGAACGGCACATTCCGCGAGGTTGCCGACGCGAGTGACCTGAATGCAGGCCAGTTGAAATCCCGACGGGGAACGGCCCTGGGCGATGTCAATAACGACGGAAGACTCGACATCCTGGTCTTCAACGTCGGCGCTCCACCATCGCTTTTTCTCAACGAAACCAAGAATGACAACCACTGGATCACGCTGCACCTGGTGGGCACGAAGAGCAACCGGATGGCGATCGGCGCCCGAGTGACTGTCACCACCAGCAACGTCGAGCAAGTGGATGAAGTCCGCGCAGGAGGAAGCTATCTCTCCACCAGCGACCCGCGCCTCCACTTTGGACTCGGCTCAGCTGCCTCCTTCGACCACATCGAAGTCCTTTGGCCCAGCGGCTTGTTCGAACAATTCCCCGGAGGCCCGGGCGATCGATTTGTATCTTTGGTGGAAGGCGATGGCACCGCACTGCCCTCAGGCCAAGCTTCTCCGAAGCGGAAGTAAGATCGCCAATAGCGCACCCCCTTGACTTCAACGCGACATCCTCTGATGGGAGCACCCCCTTAGTTGTGCACACCGAGAGAATCAGCATTGAGGGTCACTGGGAAACGCCCCTGCGAGCGAGCGGACCTGGAGCTTGGCCTTCAGTTGATCCAAAGAAGTCGCCCCGGTTGCGGTGATCTCCATTGTCTCTCCAGGCAAAATGTTGAAGTTGTTTCCGAGCCATTCACCTCGAGGTTTCCAAATGAGAGATACACACTTCGCGTAAGCACAAGAGAAGTCACGCGAATCTTTTAGTTCCCCTTATCCTGTGAAGTCTCCACCTTCAGGCTGGCTGGCTTAAACTGAATCTGCTTTACCGGAACGAGGTTGGTCATGTTGCGCGATACCTCGGTTCCTCCGTGTGTTAGCTCATCTTCGACGAACACCCGCGAAGTGTCGGCCGCGGCTGTATCGGTCAACTTTGTGAGCGGCAAGTGAGTTTCAGATCGAAGAGGGAACGAATGCATGTGGAAAAGGCGGCCAGAAAGAGACGTGAAATGAGCAGCCGCGATTGGCTGCCAAACCGCAGAGAGTTCCTTACGGGAGTGGCAGCACTGGGAATCGTCGGTTGGGCAGACCAGGGAATCGCATGGGCTGTGGAAACGCCCGGCTGGAGCGGACTCCCGGCTCGGCCAGAGGAACGTCCGCTGGATTTTCACGCGCTTGCCAATGCCTTTGACGCCTGGGTGATGGATCCGGCGCATGGATTGAATACAACCACGAAGGACGGCCGCCAGGTGTTTCCCTCGGCACTGGAAGGTGAACAGGACGGCGGCCTTACAACTTATGCGCCCATGGCCCTTGGAAAGGAATTACGCGGAGAGGGTCTGGCAGGTCTGGCGGCATCCCTGAAGGGCTACTTCAGCGAGCCGTACGGGCTGTTTCTTGACGGGTTCGGGGCAACACTCTGCGAGTACTGGTACCTGATGAATGTGACCGCGATGACCTATGGGCTGATTCGGCTGCGTTTTGGAAAGGATGCGGGATGGCTGGCGCGGGTGGAAAAAAGCGCGACGCGGCTGAAGGATATGGCGCAGCAGTTGCACTACGATTTCAACAGCCAGGGCTACGATTTTGCCAAAGCTGCCGCCTTCACCAACCATGACATCTACCGGCAACCCGACGCCGTGGGTGGATATAGCTACGTGATGCTTCTGGCGTGGAAGCTGACTGGGAAGGAACTGTTCCTGGCAGAAGCCAAGGCCGCGATTAATCGGTATTTGGATTTTGCCGCGAACCCCTGGTACGAGGTCCCAAGTGGAGCCATGGCCGCGCTGGCGGCTGCGCGGCTGGAGGCGATGGGTTACCCAACCAACGCGAGAAAGGCCCTGGGATTTGTGTACGACGCAAAGATCGGGCTGATGGCGAGTGGACGATGGGGCGGGCGCGAGGTCAACGGGCTGATGGCAGGATTCTGCACCGAGCCCGCCGGCCAGGCATACAGCATGGAGTCGATGGTAACGCTGCCGTATCTATTGCCGGCGGTTCGATTCCGTCCCGAGTTGGCCGGAGAGATAGCACGGCATGCGTTGAACGTGGCGGCGAACATGCGCTGGTTCTACCCCGAGTATTTGCCGCGGGAAAATCAGAGCCGTCCGGACCTGCCGCCAATGTTTCCCTACGAGCGGTTGAGCCGAGACGAAAAGGGGCACAGCCCCTATGCAACGGGCGACTTTGCCGGGCATCGCTCCATCTATGGTGGTGCCTACGTAATGTGGCTGGACAAGATGATTCAGGCGCAGGGAGACCCGTGGGTGCTGCGCTGGGATCTTGGCAAGACGGACTTTATGGAGCCAACCCTTCCACCGGCATTTCTCTATTACAACCCGTGGCCGGAAGAGAAGCGCGTCACGGTCGTGACACCGAATAAACAGAATCAAGTCTACGATCTGATGCGCAACAAGCTGTTGCAAACCCATGCGGGCACACTGGAGTTGACGCTGCGTCCGCTCGAGGCGCAGGTCATCGAGATTCGAACGTAAACGATCTCTACTGTTGAAACTCCGAAGCACGGGGACTAATTGTGGTTAGGAGTGAATTACGCGCGTAGCGACGATAGAAGTGGCATTTGGAGCTCCCGCGACTGCCTGAGTGCGGATGAGGGCTTCGAAGTAGACGGGCTGGGTAGGCGTGCCGGAGAAGCCGAGGGCCTCCTGGAGCTTCTGCCGGTTGCTGGTATCGGCCAGGAACCGTCCGGCCGCCTCGGTCCCCTCCTGTTGCAATCCTTGCAGGATGAGAACGCTGCCCCGACCGGTGGGCACGGGGAGCAATGAAATGGTGGCGTAGTCTTCACCCGAGCTGCCGGTGAAGGCAAGCCCCTGGTATTTCTCCTGTTCGCCAGGGTTGGGATGGAGATTCTGGAAGAATTTGAGGCTGGCGCCCACCACGCCTTCGCGTTCCTGAAAGTTGAGTTTGTCGGCAAAGTAGAAAACCCAGGGGTTGGAGCTCGGGCTGCCGACAAAGACGAAGCTGCCCTCTTCCAGATCGCGTGGACGCAATTCGCGAGCCGAACGAATGGCGAGCCAATCGCGCGCGTCGCCACTTACGCGCAGGAGCGTGCTGACGACGACGAGGTCGGCATAGGAAGTCAACAGGGAGCCGGAAAGATACCTCATCATGCGGGCTTCGCGTTTGGTTGGATGAGCATTCGTCAAATCTGCACCGCTACGATAAGAGGGGCTCAGATATCGCTCTAGCGTCACAGGCTGCTCGTCCACCAGGCGCGTCATCCCGTAGTTGACGTCCGCAACCACGACCTGGACGGGCCGGTTGGGGGGAGTGAAGAGGGCAGCCAGCGGCCAGGGGGGCGGGAGCGGCGTGGTCACAGAAGGATGGTAGAACCAGGCCGTGACGGTGGTGACCAGAAACAGAACCGCCAGTGCCCAGGGTAGCCACCGAAGCCATGTCTTGAGTTCGCCTGCCGGAGCGGGAACGGGGGGTGTGGTGCGCTGCCCGACAGAGCGAAAGAGGGTGGTGTAAGCCCCTTTGGGGATTTCGACGACGCAGGCTTCTTCGCGGCCTTCTCCATCGAAGTACTCGTGGAGCTTCAGCCGCAATTGACGCACATGAACGCGGACGGAGCTGTCATCGACAACACTGTAGTCCGGGGGTTTGCCGAACACGGCGCTGCCGATGCGATGCTCGGTCAGGTCCTGGGTCTGACCATGGAGGGTTCTCTCCGCCATGTAACGCAGCAAATCCCTGATCCGCGCCGATTTCTGGAAGGAAGGGCTGGCCGTAATCCTTTCGATCAACTGCCAGCGGGCGTCCGTCTTCAGTTCCGGATCCACTTCCGCCATTTGCGTCCAATCCGATTTCTGTTCAGTGTGGGGCACAGCCTGTAGCGGGGGCGACCAAACGCATGATAGCACGCCACATGAGCAATATGAGACAGCCGTGCGGCCTCGAATGCGTGAGACTCGAGAATGGAGAGTCGCGGAGTTTTCTCGAACGAGTATCTCCGGGCAGCGCTGCGGTCCTGCCCTTGGTTCCGTGCTCAAAATCGTGCGATTCACATGTAAATCACATTGATTCTCAAAGATTTTTGCCGTAAGTACCTTTTCGGACGTATGAGTCGTCATCAAGGCTTTCTGCGTCTTTCCGAGTCCGGTTTTTGGGTTCGAAATGCCAGTGAAAAAGGCCGACCCTCCGGTTCCCCAAAAAGGCCTCATGAAGAATGATCTTGCAGAACGCTTCAGGCAGAACCCTATCCTCAGGCCGCAGGACCTGCGTCCGACCGCGGAAGGAATGGAAGTGACCTGCCTGTTGAATCCGGGGGTGTTCCGCTTCAACAACAAGACATGGCTGCTGGTCCGGGTGGCGGAACGGCCAATCCAGCAGCCCGGCAGGATTTCGTTCCCGGTTCTAAAGCCCGACGGACGAATCGAGGTGCTTGCGTTTCATGCGGACGATCCCCGGCTAGACCTGACTGACCCCCGCGTCATCAGCTTCGACGGGCAGGACTATCTCACCACTCTTTCGCACCTGCGGCTGTTGTCGAGCGACGACGGGGACAGGTTCACCGAACCGGCAGGGAGTCAGCCTTTGATGGGAACCGGAGAGTTGGAGACCTACGGCATCGAAGACTGCCGGGTGGTGAAGATCGATCGGACGTACTGCCTGACCTACACCCAGGTGTCGAGCCATGGGGTGGGAGTGGGGCTGCGAACCACGCGTGATTGGAAGAACTTCGTGCATGAGGGGATGATCTTTCCCCCGCACAACAAGGATTGCGCGATCTTCGAGGAACGGATAGGCGGCAAGTACTACGCGCTCCATCGACCCAGCAGTCCGGAATTGGGTGGAAACTACATCTGGCTGGCCGAGTCGCCCGACCTTATTCACTGGGGCCGGCATCGTTGCCTGGCTCATAGCCGTGAAGGGTATTGGGACGGCGCTCGCGTTGGAGCCGGTGCTGCGCCGATCCGGACTTCCGAGGGCTGGCTGGAGATCTATCACGGAGCCACCAAAGAAAATCGATACTGCCTGGGCGTATTGCTGCTTGACCTCGACGAGCCCTGGCGAGTGCTGGCACGGTCCGAGACGCCCATCATGGAGCCGACAACTCCTTACGAGTTGGAGGGCTTCTTCGGCCAGGTCATCTTCACCAACGGCCACGTGGTCGACGGAGACCGAATCACAATGTACTATGGCGCGGCTGACAGCGTCATCTGCGCTGCACATTTGTCGATATCAAACATTCTGGCTACCCTTGCCCTGCCTCAGGGAGCGAAGGCATGAACCACCTGCGAAAGGAATTCGAGGTCTTCCTTCACTGCTCCCACTCCATGCAGGTACTGATGGTGTCGAACATGATCTACGCCCTTGTCCTCCCGGTGATCGAGATCTTCGTGGCCGCCTATGTCATGCGGAACTCTCACGCCGTCGACAAGGTGGTTACCTACCAGTTATCGATTTACGCTGCAACTCCACTGGCCTTTTTCCTGAATGGCAAACTGCTGGGCCGCGTTGGCGCCAAGCATCTCTATGCCGCTGGAATGTTGCTGTCGGGCGCGGCGATGATGCTCATGATGCAATTAAGCATCCTCACTCCGATTGGCGTTGCAACCTCAGGGTTCACCATGGGATTGGCCACAGGGATCTTCTGGGCAAACCGCGGATACCTGGCGCTGACAGCGACCAACGACAGCAACCGGAACTACTACTATGGTGTGGAGAACTTCGTTGCATCGCTCGCCGCTGTTGCGGTTCCTGCGCTCATCGGTATCTTCATCAGCGGCACTGCTCTCTATGGCTGGTTGGGTGGGGTTGCAAATCGTGCCTACCACATCATTGCCATGGTTGTGTTCTGCCTGACAATTCTTTCGTCGGTCATCCTCGAACGGGGCCAATTCCGCAACCCACAACATGCCCGGTTCGTTTTTTTCCATTTCCATCCTCTGTGGTGGAAGATGCTTCAGCTGGCTCTGCTCAAGGGCTTGGCGCAGGGATACATTGTTACCGCACCGGCCATGCTGATCATGCTGCTCGTTGGCCAGGAAGGGACCCTTGGCACAACGCAGGCTATCGGCGGTGTCTTCTCTGCATGCCTCATGTACCTGGCCGGAAGAATGGCCGCGCCCAGACATCGCATCGTCGTCTTCTCTGCGGGCCTTCTCCTGTTCTTTCTAGGCGCAGTCACCAATACCCTGCTATTCAACGCCGTGGGCGTGCTCATCTTCATCGGGTGCCTTCTGCTGGCCAAACCGTTGCTGGATCTTGCTTACTATCCAATCCAGCTTCAGGTGGTCGACGCGGTCTCCCATATCGAAGGACGCAACGAGTACGCCTATATCTTCAACCACGAATTCGGCCTGTTTCTTGGCCGCGGCCTTGGATGCTGCTTATTCCTGGGTATCGCGTACTGGGGATCTGGCGTTGCTGCGTTGAAATACGCATTGCCTGTAATTGCACTGCTGCAGTTGTTTTCCATCCGGGTTGCTGGCCAGATCTCAAGGGGTCTGACTGCGGCGGGAATAGACACCTCCCCTGTCACAAGCCAAACGGCAACCATAATGGAGGCCTAAGAACCATGCAAACGTTGCGAGGAGACACAATGACTCACACTCGGCCCACGGCGCGCAAAACGCGGCGCCTTTTGTTACTGCTGTTGGTGGCGTTTGGCTTGGTGGCAGGCGTCCCCGTCGTGGCCCAATCGGGCCGAGGAACTTTGACCGGAACAGTGAAGGCTGCGGACGGCTCTGAAGTTTCAGGAGCATCCATCAAACTAACCGAGACTAACACCGGCAGCGCGTACGCCAGCACGTCGAGCTCGGAGGGGCTGTTTGCCTTCCCCGAACTTCAGCCGGGAACGTACACACTGGAAGTCAATGCTGCCGGTTTCCAGATTTTTAAGCAAATGGGCATCGTTGTGCAGGTCGCCAGCACTTCCACCGTCACAGCACTGTTGAAGGTCGGCTCCGCTGAGTCCACGGTGACCGTGACCAGCGACGCCTCGCACCTGCAGACTGAATCCTCCGACGTCGGCTTCACGATGTCGCCTCAGGTACTGGAATCACTTCCGCTGCCCTTCGGTGGTGAGATCCGTAACCCGCTCGAGTTTGCATCGCTCGCGCCCGGATTCGCCGGCGATATGACCAACAACCCGTCCTCGCCACCCTCCGGAGCCTTCAAGCTGAGCGGCGGACAACAGGGCGGCGGCGACATCCTGCTCGACGGTGCCACCACCGAGCTCGCCTCGGCCAACATGCAGGTCACCTATGGCTTCAGCGTCGAGGCCGTCTCCGAATTCAAGGTCATGACGAACACCTTCGATGCTCAGTTTGGAAGCGCAAGCGGCGGCGTAGTCAATCTCTCCTCCAAGCAAGGAACAAACAACTTTCACGGTTCGGCTTACGATTTGCTCAAGAACCGCGTCCTCGATGCCAACAGCTGGCTCAACAACTACCAAAACGCCGTCTTCGGGCCGAACTCAACAACCAAGCCCCTCGACACGCAGAACGACTTTGGCGCTAGCTTCGGTGGGCCGGTGCACGTTCCCTGGCTTTACAACGGCAAAGACAAGACCTTCTTCTTCTTCAATTACGAGGGCTTCCGGCAAGTCAATGGCGGGAAATCGGTGCAATCGGCGCCCACCCAAGCCATGCTCGGCGGCGACTTCTCTGCCCTCGAGCAGCCCACGACAATCAACGGCCAAACCTTCCAGGCCCACATCCTTTATGATTACTCGACCTGCACTGGCGCCAACCAGGGACAACCCTGCCAGGCTTATGCGAACAACAAGATCACCGAGTCGCCGGATCCGGTCTTTGTCAACGCCTCGAAGGTCATGCCCGTCGCTACCGGCACCAGCCCTTACTACAACATTAATGTCAGCAGTACCAACCACGAGCAGGCTGACATGTGGTCCATCCGCATGGACGAGAACATCAACGCGCGCAACAAAATCTCAGGCAGTTACTTCACCGGCAACATGCCTTACGTCAGCACCTCCAGCCTGGGGTCGCTTTACACCGGTGGCAACACCCAGGGCAACAAGTATGTGCGTCTGGGCTATGACTTCTTCATTTCGCCCACGATGCTGAACCACTTCAACGCCGGCTTCACTCGCCGCCATCGCTTCGAGGGCTCGGGCGAGGGCGGATATGGTGGCGACTGGGCCACCAAGTTCGGCCTCAAGGGCGTGGGCGACGCGGTCTTCCCCAAATTCACCTACAACTATCCTGGCAATGGCATCAACAGCCCCAGCGATGGCGCCAGCACATTCGTCGACAACGTCTTTCAATATGACGACGCGGTTTCGTGGCAGAAGGGCCGTCACAGCTTCAAGTTTGGCGGCGAATTTCGCGCCGCGCAGTTCAACCTGAATATTCTGACCGGCAGTGCCGGCCAGTTTAATTTCACCAACGGACCCACCAGCACTCCGGCCGATACTAATTCCGGCTTCGGCTACGCCAGCTTCTATCTCGGCTCCGCCTCCAACGCGTACGTTTCCATTCCCCAGGCCAACGGATGGCGCGCCAAGTATTTTGCGTTCTTTGCCGCCGACGACTGGAAGGTCGACAGCAAGCTCACCGTCAACCTGGGCCTGCGTTACGACGTGCCAATCCCGGTGAAAGAGGCGCAAAACCGCATGTCCTATGTGGATCCAACCCTGCCTAACCCGGGGGCGGGCGGCCTTCCTGGCGCTTACGTCTTCGAAGGCAGCGGCACGGGACGCCTCGGCGGCAGCTCCCCACAGTCGATCTTCAAAAAGGCCTTTGGCCCTCGCGTTGGCCTCGCCTATTCGGTCGATCCCAACACGGTCATCCGCGCCGGCTACGGCATTTACTTCTCCACCCAACGGATCGGAGGCTTCGCCGAGAACGACAGCCAGGGCTTCTTCTCCAACTACACGTACCCCACCGCAGCCAGTGTTCAAACACCGGCCGTTGTGCTCTCGCAGATCACCGCCTATCCCGGCAACCTGCCGCCATTCATCGACCCCACGGTCATGAACGGGCAGGGCAACGCCCTCTTCATCATGTCGCAGGTGGACCGGCCCGGCACCATCCAAAACTGGACCCTCGATGTGCAGCGCCAACTGCCCATGCAGATCATTGTGGACGCGGCCTACGTCGGCGCTCATGGCGACCACCTGCAGGCATTCCTGCATGATCCCAACCAGGGCACTCCTGATAATCTGGCCCGCGGTGCATGCTTGCAGGTGAACATCGCGTCCCAGGTCGGCAACCCGGCATGTGCGGGCCAGACCGTGGTTGCAGCGCCCTATGCCGGCTTCAATGGCACCGTCTCTCAGGCCCTGCGTCCCTTCCCGCAGTATGGAACCGTCTCGGTGGATTCCGCGACCATGGCCGATCCCTTCGGCGATTACACCTACAATGCGCTTCAGTTTCAGGTAACCAAGCGGGTAAGCAGTGGGCTGAACATATTGGCCAGCTACAGTTGGTCAAAGAACATCACGAATGCCGACTCGGAGTATCCGACCGAGGCCGCCTGGGAAAACAACGGTACATCGGGCGCGCTGAACACCTACAATCTGAAGGTCGAGAAAAGCCTCAGCCAGTTCGACATCCCCCAGCGCGTCGTCCTGGCCTGGACTTACGATCTACCCTTCGGAAAAGGCAAGAAGTTCGCCAATCAGGGCGGAGTCGTCAACGTGTTGGCCGGTGGCTGGAGCATTGCCGCCGTCCAGAAGTATCAAAGCGGCACTCCACTAGCTGTAACCTCGCCAGGCTGGACCTCGGGCATCTTCGCCGGCGCCGAGGGCGCAACCGGCTCATCCAGCCGTCCCAACATCGTTTCCGGCCAGAGCGTTGGTGCGCTGCACGGCAAGTATGTCTGGGGCCAGAGCCGCATCCTAAACCAGGCTGCCTTTAATCCAGCCGCCAACTTCACCTTTGGCGACGCGCCACGCGCCCTAGGAGTCCGCGAACTCTTTAACACGAGCGAGGACTTCAATGTCACCAAGGCCATCCCCATCACCGAACGGGTCCACACCGACTTCCGCGTGGAGTTTTTCGACCTGTTCAACAGGCATCGCTTCACCGGCTTTGACACGTCAGTGACTTGTAGCACCTCGTCAACGCAAACCTGTAGCCCGCTGGTCAATACCAACTCAAACTTCGGCAACGCTTCGGGCCTTGCCTATGGCCCGAGAAATATCCAGGGCTCCCTGCGTGTCACCTTCTGATGCCACTGCGCAAACCAGCGCTGTTACGACTGACGTTTTAAAACAACCCAACACTCCCGGACCTCTTCAGCGAGGTCCGGGAGAGCTGTACTTTTACGCGCTGCATAATCCAGACTGCAGGACGATCGGATCATTAGAAGAAAACGCCGAACAGGATCGCGCAATGGCATTCAGTGACGTGAGAATACACTACTATCAACCCATGTTTCGTATCCGCAGCCGGCGTTTTCTGGTTCTTTCCGCACTGATTCCAATTGCATGTATTCTCTCGTTACCGGGCGCCACTCAGGCTGTCAGTTCACAAACCCAGGATCAAGTTCAGGAACACTTTCTCGCTGCTCAGCAGGCCCAGCAGCAGGGCCGGCTTGATGATGCGGTCCATGAATACCTGGCTGTCTTGAAGCTTGCGCCTGGATTGCCCGAGGCGTACGTGAATCTTGGGCTGGTCTATTTCACCCAGTCAAAATTCGACGATTCCGCGCGGGCCCTGTCGACAGCCGGCAAGCTGAGGCCCGGCATGCGCGGTGTTAGCCTCTGGCTGGGGATCGATGAAGTCCGGCTGAATCATCCGGCACAGGCAGTCCCGCTCTTGCGCGAGGCAGTCCGACAGGACCCACAGGACAAACAGGCCGAGAGTTGGTTGGGAACAGCGCTCTGGAACGCAGGACAAATGGATGCGGCCTTGCTTCAATTGCGAAAAGCCGCTGCGCAATTTCCAGATGATCCTGATTTGCTCTTCTCCCTCGGTGAAGCATACGGCAAAGCCGCAAAGCAGCAATCGGAGCAGCTACTGGAAGACTCCGCTGGAACAGCCATATCGGATCGAATCTACGCGAGCACGTATGCCGCTGACCACGATTGGACTAAGGCCGAGGGCCATCTGCGCCGCGCAATTCGGCGCGATCCGAACTCGGTCGATGCGCACCTCGATCTTGCTGAGGTCTTTCTGAATCAAGCTCAACTGCCGGCTGCATTAGAGCAACATGAGCAGGCAGGTGCGCTGTCTCCAAATTCGGCAACCGTGCTGGCAAAAGAGGGCGAGTTGCTGATTCTCTCCGGGCAACTGCCAGAGGGACTTTCCCGTATTGAGCAGGCTATCAAATTTGACGAAAGCGAAGCTCTCGACGCACTGGGGCTTCCTGTAGAAGGCCGCATCTCTGCCGACGAGGCGAGCGCCGACCTTCTAGCGCTATGTGGGGCAGCAGAGGAAAAGCTGGCGGCGATGCAACCATCAAGCGCCGCAAGAGATGTTGCGCTGGCGGGCTTATATGCACTATCGGGAGATGACGCCGCCGCTGCCCAGGCCTACCGGCGGCTTGCCCCGACTCCGCGAATCGCGAAACCGAATGAAAGTGCTTTCGCTCAGGCGATGGATGCGATGCATCAGCACCGCTATGACGCGGCCGAGGCAGCTCTTCTTCGCTGGTTGGCACTTCACCCTGGCGATCTTTCCGCGCGCTATGAGTTGGTTGTCGTGCGTCGTCAAGTTGCCATGGCGCAGATTGCCCGTTTGCTCGCCGTCGCGCCTGATTCCTACCACGTGCATCAGCTGCTGGGCCAGCTTTACGTAGACCGCGAGGAGGACGAGAAGGCCCTCGCAGAATATCTTGCCGTAGCAGCGGCCCGTCCGAATCTTCCCGACGTACACTTCTGGCTCGGTCATCTCTACTGGAAACATGGCGATGCGGATCATGCATTCGCCGAATTAACGCGTCAATTGGAGATCGATCCGGGACATCCCGAGGCCAACGGGGAAATGGGCGCCGTTCTTGTCGCGAAAGATCGCACAGCAGAGGCAATTCCGCATCTCGAGTTGGCAATTCGCAGCAAGCCCGATCTCTGGCCGGCATACCAGCAACTGGGCCAAGCCTACGCAACGCAGAAGAACTATGCCCGAGCTGAAGAGATTCTGAAGCGCGATCTCGCGCATGATCATGACGGCGGTGCGCACTATCAGCTTGCGCAAGTCCTGCGGGCTGAGGGCAAGACCGCTGAAGCCGCTAAGCTCTTTGCCCAGGTGCGCGCCATCAAGACCGAGAGATCGGCCGCCACATCCACCGACGACCGCGCAGACGACGGGCCGAAGCAATGAGCTGCAATCGGATCCTTGCACTTGCCGTCCTGTTCCTCGTGTCTGCCGGTTCACTCACCGCGCAGAATACGGATTTGGACGAAGGTGTAAGGCTGATTCGAGAAAGCCATTTCGATCAGGCGTTACCCAAGCTGGAAGAGGCGCATCGACTCGCCCCCAGGGATGCCACGATCGAGAACTTGCTTGGGATTACAGAAACCCAGCTCAATCACCCAGACAAGGCCGCAATCCACTATCGCAACGCAATCCGGCTTGACCCCTCGCAAGCGGCACCGCATCGGAACCTTGGCTTCAATTTGCTTACTGCAAAGCAATATGGTCTTGCGGAATCGGAGTTGCGTGAAGCGTCACGCCTGAATCCAAACGATCCTTTTGCACACTACTATCTCTTCCTGCTTGCGCTTGCGACTGGTCATGATACCGAAATACTCGATCAGGCCTCTCGCGCGGGAGACTTGATCCAAAGCGATCCGGACGCCGGTGTTGGCTTGATTGAAGCCGAAATCCGTCTGGGGCGTGTGGATGAGGCTTCCAGCCGCATCAAGAGCATGGAGGCAGCCAATAAGCTATCACCTGTGCGCGAATATGCAATTGCCGTGCTTCTCAGCCGGCATGCGTTCTATGGACAGGCGGTAGCTTGTTTCCAACGGATTGCTTCGCTCGATCCCTCATGGGAGAGTCGTTATAACCTCGCACTTGCATTGCTCTACGATGGACAGTTCGCCGAGGCTTCCAAGCTCCTGTCCACGCTTCACAACGAGCGCCCTTCAAATGCAGACGCACTTATGTTCCTCGGCTCAGCATTCGAAATGCAGGAAAAGTTGCCCGAGGCCCTTGAAGCCTATCGTTCTGCTGCAGTAGCCGATCCCTCCAACCCGGATCGAACGCTGGACTACACGCGTCTGCTCATGGACATGGACCGCTATGATGAGGCGATCCAGTTCATCCAGTCTGGAACAACTGAAACTGCCTCAAGTTCACCCGTTAAGTTGAGGTTGGGCGCCGTTGAGATGATCAAGGGCGACTATCCCGCCGCACGCAATGCCTTCAATGCGGCGATTGCTGACAATCCGGAACTCGATGCCGGGTATGTTGGACTAGCACAGACCTACGCACGCCAGGGCAATGACACCGAAGCCATTCGCATTCTTGAAGCAGCGCGCTCCAAGAGGCCTGGCCGCTATCTCCTCGAATACTACTTTGGCCTCTTGGCCAGCCGATTGGGCCGCGAGGAAGAAGCTATCGTCGCGCTTGAACGTGCGGCGCAGTTGGAGCCCAGGTCTCCTGATCCATCGTTTGAGCTCGGGAAGGTCTACGCGTCAAAACAGGATTGGCCGGACGCCCGAAAGGCGTTCGAGCACGTTGTCGAACTGAAACCTCAGTTCGCGGCAGCCCATTACCAATTGAGCCAGGTATATGCCCACCTGGGGCTTCACGCAGAGGCCCAGCAGGAAGCGCAGCAGACCAAGAGTCTCGTGAACACACAACGCGAGGAAGTTCTGCGGAAACAGCGCGAGCGGGCCGGAAGCTTCCAACCGCAGACAGCAGCGACGCCTTCTCCTTAGAAGGGGATTTGGGGCGGGCACTTCCTCCAACGAGCAGTGGAGTATTTGGAAACGCCTCCAGCGGATGATTCGTGTGCGGAATCACAATGCTAAACCTCATCTGTGACGCAAAGAACCTCCTTGCGTCCGCCAACTGCGGGGATTGCAGCGAAGAACCATCGTGATGAGAAGTTCTAATGGTACCCATTGGGGGACGCTTAGGTGGTTCGGAAGTGCAATTCGATCTGCACCGAAAGAGAAGGGCGCGTCCCCA
>Ga0207098_10067_pt1 | contig 32546 bp, 33 predicted proteins | sample Alteio_BWMinHeat_84_FD_153548 | JGI IMG/M metagenome (GOLD analysis project Ga0207098, IMG submission 153548) | Enriched cells from forest soil in Barre Woods Harvard Forest LTER site, Petersham, Massachusetts, United States -... | ecosystem: Environmental > Terrestrial > Soil > Temperate forest >...
CTCTTCGCTGGGAAGCCGTCAATCGCTATAACGCGAATCCACTTCTTTCCATAGTGGGGGGAGACTCCCGCCCAAAAAGCCTCAGTAGGAATAATCTCTTGCAGATCGATTGGGATTTCCGGTTCTGCGAACTTGAAATCGTTTCCCCCGATTGTGCGGCGGATGTACCGTAATTGGTCATTGAAGCGAAGAACGAACCCTAGCTCGTCTTTCTCTTCAAGCGCGCCGAGCCGGCGCGCTTGAAAGAGAGAGGTCAGAATGTCGTCGAACTGAGAGATCTTGCCTTTGAAATAGTCGAGAGCGCGCCTGGCTACGTCGCGCTTGCACGTCTCACCCTCGAAGAGGAAGCCTTTCAGCTTCTCTTCTTTTTGCATTGGGGGGAGATACGTCAGCGAAAGAAAATACTCGCTTTCAAAATGGCTCCCTTCGAGGGTGAACTGTTGCCGGCGCTCCATATCAATCAAGCGCGTTACGGGATCAGGGAACGAGCTTTCCGGATAGTGTTGCGAATGCGAGCGGATCGCATCGACGTGGAGCATCCAGCTCGTTCCCAGCAGCAAGATCTTGTTCAGGCGAGCACTTATGTTCGCCATTTCCTCATGGGTAGCAGAAGCAAGATCAGGGCCACGGTATTTCCACGTCGCCATTAGAGCCCCGTCTTGCAAAAGCATAACGCCTTCGTCGATGACGGAGGCGTACATAAGCAAGTCGGGTAGGCCTTCCCATCGTGTTTTGTAGTCAGCAAGGAACATCTGCGCGCTACCTCCACTTCGTCGGAGATCCACTCATCGCTCTATGCAGTCCCGACTTGGCCGGATAGAACGGTTTGTACCTGATGTGGCGTAGGTACACGTGCCGCATGACCGGATCGGCCTTAGCTAATCGCCTCAACACGCCCAAGGCGATCAGCCAGAAGACGATTCCCGCGATTGCCGCCCACAACTTTGCCAGCGTAAAGATGAGGACCGCGGCGAATAGTGCTGTCATCAGCACTAGCTCGCGATCCCCTCCGAGCAGCAGATTTGGGCGGTTCGCGGACTGATGGAATGTGACCTCTCTAGCCCGCTCCATAGCCCTATCCGATCACTGCGCCAGTGAAGTTGAACGCGACGTTGAGCAGCGACGCGCCGCCGATGATGAAAGCAATTGCCATCACCATGTACACGGCACGCTTTGCAAATTCGGTCAGTTCGCCGCCGAACATGAGAACCGCGCCGGCAGCGAACAATCCGATCACTGAGATTGCAAGAGCGACCGGACCAGTCAACGAGGTTGCCACCTGAGAGAGCGGGCCTTCCCAAGGGAGCGCACCGCCGCCACCCGCGCCACCAGTGCCGGTGTAGGTCGAAGATGCGTTCGCCACTGCGTTGAACAACGCCAGGGTTGTGAGTGCATACATTGCGCGGAAGCGAACGATCCGCAAGGTTAGAGGGTTAGCAACAGAAGCAATTGTCTTCACGATCTATGTCCTCCAATTCGGATTGGGTTTACAAGCGATGAGTGATGTAGTCGCCGTTTTCAAAACCGGTGACCGCCAATACCTCGCGCACTTTGCGTCCGGCTTTTAACGTCCAGTCTGCGTCGATGAAAAGGAGGAGATCGACGGCCTCAGCGATGAACCTTTGTTGCGGCCCATTAGCCTCTGGCGATTCACCGACCAGACTCTCCAAGCGGCTCAGACCGCCCCGAGCGTCGTTAGCATGGAACGTGGCCAGGCCACCCGGATGGCCCGTATTCCATGCCTTCAACATCGTGTGAGCTTCCTTCCCTCTCACTTCCCCAAGCACGATGCGTTTCGGGCTCAATCGCATACAAGCTTTCAAGCAACTGAGCGTGGGGAAGCTATCAGTCGAGAGCAGGGAAACGTGATTTGTCACGTTGCATTGCAGCTCCGGCGTGTCTTCAATCAAAATCGTCCGATCGTTAGGAGCGAGCCTGTATTGCGTGTCGAGGACCGCATTCACAAGGGTTGTCTTGCCCGAGCCGGTAGAGCCGACGATGACGATGTTCTTTTTTTCTTGCACTGCAATGCGGATCACTTCGATGTGCGATTTGTCCCGGCACATCTCCAAGAACGTGTCCATGCGCCGATACTCATTGGCAGGATCTTCCTTGTCGGTCAGGATGCCCGACTCTGCGTACTCTTCGAGAGTTGGCGCCCCGTTCCCGCGTTTACGGATAGCGAAGATTGGATTTGTGACGACCGGGGGTATCAGGCCTTCGATACGACTTCCATCCAGAGGGAGGTTCGTTTCAATCGCCGGTGTGTCGTTGTCCAGCTTGGTTTTCCGCATGGTCGCAATCGTCGCGAGCGCAGAAAATGCATTGATGGGGCTCAAAGAACCGACCTGAGAGAAGGGCTCGGCTCTACGCTTCACCCACAGGCAGGAATCAGGGTTGAGAACTATGTCTTCGGTCGCCTCGTTTTCAAGTTCACGCATGACGACGGGACCGAGCGAACGCCGGAGCATCACGAGCTGCCTGCGGTACGTAGCGTTCTCTTCGTAAACGCCGGTGCCGCCGCCATTGTCGCTGCCGTTAAGGACCTGCTCTGAGGGTTCCATTCTGTCCCTTAAACTTCTGTGGCGGTGTTTGTGCTACTGTGGGAGATATATACCACAGTTCTACGAGTAGTTTCTACTGTACCCCAGGGAATCCGGCGAGCGCCACCCAAATGTGTAACGGGGTTAGTCATCAGGTCGGTGATTTCGAACGGCGGATGGCCAACGGCGTCAGCCGTTCGGTTGAGAAAGGATCTAGACATGGCCGAGAACAGGGATCGGACACAGATCGCGGTTGCCCTCCAAGTCGCGGCAATGGGCGCGGCGGAGTATCAGCTTGGGTTGCTCAAGTTCGATGATGACGACTTGCCGATGAAGACGCGCGTCTATAGCGCGGAAATACTTGCGGACCCGAACACGATTCGTTACTTGCGTTTGGAGAACAGCCAGGACCGAAACATCAACATCGTCCCGCATGGCCTCCACAGCTTGACGCTGTTGGACGATGTGTCTCTCGCAACTGTGGCTCGCATGAAGGAGGAAGGCTTTCAGCCGGCTCTCGTTGTGGAGACATCACCGAATAACTGTCAGGCGTGGCTCCAACACGGCCAGGTCCTCCCCGAACAAGAGTCTTCTACTGCCGCCCGGTTGCTCGCCAAAAGATTCGACGCAGACCCGAGCAGCGCGAGTTGGTGTCACTACGGGAGACTCGCAGGCTTCACAAACCGGAAGGCCAAGTACAAAGACGCCAAAACGGGATACTTCCCTTTCGTTCGCCTACGTGAGCACAGCGGTGTCAAATACGATCGGGCGGAGAAATTTGTCGCCCAGGTGCGTCAGGCAATTCTGAAGGAAGAAGAAGAGTTTCGCAAAAAGGAAGAAGCCTCGAAGCATTTCCGCTGGACCAACAACAACAACGGTAAGAGACGGCTGAGAATATCGGACTTTAGGAATAGGCCTGAACTCGGAGGCGACGGCAACCGGATCGATATGGCCTACGCGAATTGGGCCCTAGACCACGGTGTACCAGAGCATGAAGTACGGTCCGAGATCGCTACCCGAGATCTAAGCAAGAAGGGCGGTCAACGCGGCCAGAAGGCGTATCTCGACCGCACTATCAAGGCAGCCTACAAATACATTTCTCGTCACCGCTAAGCCTCTACACGGGTCGGCGTACGTTTTGCCAGCCGTTCCTTGAGGAAGAGGACGATTAGGCCTGCAATCAGAATCGGTCCGCCGACAAACGTGGACAGGTCTGAGAAGGACATAGCCATCATCAAGACACCATCCTTCGTAGTGTGGGCAAGGAAATCTACCACGCCGCCGTACATGAGGAACGAGACCGCTTGGCTGATGAGCGTTGCTCCCATCAGGAGAACTCCCAGGCGAATGAGCGTCGAGGCGAGTGGCTGTCTCCAGTTGTTTGCATAGATGATTGAGATTGTTCCTGCTATGAAGAACCGAAGGGACACATCCACAAGGACGGAACGATAGCGAGTGTGTGCATGAATGATGTGCTCTATATGCCAGTAGGGCGACAAGGACAAGTGGGGATCATTCAAAACGTGTCCCGGTGGAACCATACGTGCACTCTGTGAACTGGGTGCGAGATGCAAAAGAGCTCCCGGAACCTGCTCCACGACCAATGCAAAAGCGGCGAGGAATACAGCCCCCGCAGCATAGGTCAGGATCTTGCTCCGATCCATGTTTCGTAATGGAAGGGCAACTCGCGCCAGGTTAACCTCTCTGGAGATAGTCGCTGTTTCCGATGGTGCCATCATGGGTTCACACGCGGCGGGCCAGGAGCGGATTGCGACTTTGCGCCATGAACGGCGTGGGGCTGCTGAGGGTGAGATGCCTTCAAACTCCAGATACCGAGTCCGAGGAGGACGATTACGCCTGCGATGAAGAGAAGCGCGACGATGCGGTAAACGCCACCGCGGAGCATAAATAGATTCAGTAAGAGCAGCAGCCTCATGGCACACCTACACGTGTCTATGGTATGTGCATGTATCTCATCAACAGAAGCATAAGAAACATGCCCAGCATCATCGAGCCCAGGCAAAGAACACAGCCTGTCGCGATCCACTTGAATTTCATGGCTCCGGAATTTGCCGAAAGAGCCAAGAGCACAGCATCCTTTGCTTTAACTGAAGCAGAGTTGATGTCGGCTTGCAACTCCCTTCTGACATTTACCGCCGCGTTTTGGGCGGCCGTGACAAGTTCGGCCTTTGCGGTCTCTACCCATTGAGACGCCGCAGACCCGATGTGGGTGACTGCATTCTGAGTCTTTTGGTCCAAAACCTCAGAACCACGCACAATTGCGAGTTCAATCACGGTGCCGAACGCGATCATAGGATCATTGTCAGGGATGTGGATACGATGCCTCGCAAAGGCCTCCACCACTACGGCCTTTGCAGCCTCAGACCCATCACCGTTATTGGCATTAGGCATTGACGACCTCTGGAATCACTTCCCAAACGTTGTCCATTTGCTCAAATACACCGCGCTGATACAATTGCAAACGTTTTTTTGAGATGACGTTGAAGAGTGGGCTTTTGTGCGCTTCCTCCAAAGTCAGCTTCTCGGTCGTCAGCTTCTTCAGATCATTGCTGATGAAAAGCTCGTTCTCGGGGAGCTGGATGGCGCCGAGCACTTTTGACGAGTTGTTCTGATAGACCTTCATGTCCTGAAACGTCTTGCCCTGATACTCGATAGGCCCGAGAATGCGATTCTCCCATACGATGATTGAGCCAGGCTCGGCCATCTCCGCAACCTGACGAAAGCCGTTGAGGCATTCCTGCTGAGCCTCACCGCCTTGCAGTACCGTGTGAATGTACAAGCGCCGGCCGTGTTCCTTCAGCACGTCCCGGATGCCGTTGCGGACGATGTAATCCCACACAGCGATGAAGGAGGATGCCCCGTTATCGACGATAAACGGCCCATCTTCTTCGAGCATAAGGACTACCATCTCTTCAAATCTAATCGGGTCGAGGGCATTGTCTTTCAGGAGCTCGATTGCCCTAGCGTTAAAGGCCTTGAACCCGGCAAGTGTATGGTTGACAGGGTCGGTATCGAAGCAGCGGGGTTTCGCGCCTTTGTGCATCAAGTATTGAGCCATGAGAGAGGCGACAAAGCTCTTGCCTACTCCCCCCTTGCCTTGCAGTGTCATGTGAATGTCGTGAACCGACGTTTTGAGCTTCGCGGGTCCTTGGGTAGCGTTGTTGCCGTTCAATTCCGTTTTGGCCATGTCATCTCCTGTCTCTGCCGCTGGATTAATACAAATCTTCCTTATTCGCCGTACCACTGAAATTCGGGATAGTTGGTTTCTTTTGCTTCAGGTTCGCCAGCGGATCCGTTTTGAGGAGCGGCACTTTCTCGTCTGCCGACGTTGACGAGGTAGTAAGGGAGTCCTCATTGCTCATGAGAGGATTCAGCCCTCTGTCCGGTGGCGGAGTGGATCGTTCGGCTCTTCCCCAACGTGGTCTCTTCTCCTCTTCGCGTCGGATTCTTCCGATGTAAAGGGAGAGTTGCTTATATGAAATCGCGATCCCATGTTTGTTGAGCATGGCGTAAACATCAGTGAGACTGTGACCCGAGTCGAGAGCAGCTTGAATGTCGGGCAGCATCCACCGAATTTGACCCATCAGTGACTTTGGTCTTTGGTGCCTGAGCTTGCGGATCGATTCAAGAACATCCTCTGTCTTGTCGGCTCCACTCCTTCGCCCTGAGTTCACTCTGGTTACCTCCCATGTCCGGAATTCAACAATATTCGTATAGTTTTCATACAAAATGTCGTCAGCGTTGCCAGTAACAGCTTGAGAGGAATCGGAAGCCACCCACACAGTGAAGGCAAACCGCAAAGACAACGTAGTGGAACATAAAAGAAACGTGCCACCCTGCGGGGCTCTGTCGATGTTTACTCTTGTATTTACAGTCAGTTATGGTGTGGTACGTTCTCGAGCCTTGCGCCACGTTTGTGGCGCACGTTATTTTCGGGGCGTTGTCGAACCGGTAAAGCTCCCCAATAAATCTCGCCATTTTCATAACCCCAACTGCAAGAAATGTTGACATCGCCGCCAAAACGTACTGTAGTAGATAGCAACCTGAGTCTAGTACGAAGCCGTCGCAACAGTCAACAGCTTTCATACGATAATCATCATCCAAAGAGGGGTGTTATTTGGCTAGAAGAGGTGAAGGTCGTAACGTGCGCTTCGAACCGACGATGCTTGAGGCTATTGACCAAGCAGCAAAGGACGGAGGTTTTGCCTCCCCTTCCTCGTTCATCCGGCAGGCAGTGGTCAATCAGCTCCAAGGCGCCTCGAAGGCCCTAAATGATACAGAAGAACGTATCTTAGCGACCCTAGAGCGCCAGAGCCGGGACATCCGCAAGTTGACCACGGCAGCGGTCCTCTCTTATGCCAGCCTCGACACTTTCATCAAGCTCTACCTGACCTACCAGCCGGAAATTCCGCCCGAGGCGAGGAGTGCTAGCGTGGCGACCGCGAAGCTGCGGTACGAGAAGTTCAAGGCCGATGTTGCCAGGGAAGTGACCGGCAACGTGGCCGCCGCTCTACGAGAATGGGTTGACTCATTAGGTAACAGCTGATGGCCACATTTGCTGTCGAAGAAAAGCCGTTTCGTCTTCGTCCGCGCGCGAACAAGCGCGCGGGCCGAGACGAGATTTCGATTTGGAGCCGTGCAGGCCGCTCCGTGATGCGAATTGTTCGCCTCAACGTCCGGAAGCCGAAAGCCTCATCAGGCAAGGGAGCGAAGAAAACCGTTGCCCTCGCCAATAGATCGGGCCGAGTCAGAAACCAGAGAGTAGCCGTGCGCGTCACGTATGCTCCGAATCTCATGCCTGGTCATTGGAAAGCGCATGGGCGATATATTGCCCGTGACAGCGCGAGCCAGCCCACCAAAGACCTTCCGCCCGGCTTCGGGCCGGCCGGGCCTGTGGGTGACATCGGCGCCACCTTGGCTGAATGGCAGAGGGGCAAGGATCCTCGTTTGTTCAAGCTCATCGTCTCACCTGAGTTTGGGGAGCGCATGGACTTGGTCGCACACACAAAAGCGCTGATGGAGGGCATGGGTCAAGACTTGGGAAAGCAACTCGAGTGGGTTGCCGTTGTCCATCACAACACCGACCACCCTCATGTGCATGTTGCGCTTCGTGGTGTGTCCAAGGAGAGACAGGAGATCAAGTTACCCCGTGAATACATTCAGAAAGGGATTCGCTTACGGGCAGAAGATCTCGCTACAGCGCAACTAGGTATCCGTACTGAGGCGGATGTTGCCGAAGCCCATCGGCGCGAGGTCGTTCAACGAAGGTTCACTCCACTCGATCGGTCAATCGTAAAGCAACAGCCTGCCAACGCTAAGGGGCAGGACTTTGCTGCCCGAGCGAATCCCGCAGACCCGACGATGAAACCGTATCAACGGCAGCAAGAACAGTTTCTTGCGAACCGACTCCGAGCGCTCGTTACTATGGGACTTGCGACTGAGAAAGGGCCGGGAGAATGGGAGGTCCGCGGCAATTTCACAGAAGTGTTGCGGACTATGCAACGGACCTCTGATCGGCAAAAATCAATAGCCCAACAAATGAGCCTTGCTTCAGATCATCGTATACCGCTCCAAGTGGATGACTGGCGGAAATTAAGAACTATCGAAGGGCGCGTACTCGGACACGGCGAGGAGGAAAATAGCGCCAAGCGCTACATGCTCCTTGAAGGCACCGATGGAAGGTTGCACTACCTCACGCACACGCCTCAGATCGACTGCGCCCGACAGGCGGGTCTGCTCAAACCCGACTCGTTTGTGACGATCCAGAGGACGGCGATAGACGGGAAGATCGGGCATCTGTTGGAAGAACACGGCACCGCAGACGCGATCGTGACGGACAGAGCGTTCATCAGCAATCGGGCGGCACGGCTCAATCAAATCCGAAATCACGCCAGCGCACAAGAACCTCTCGACGGCTCGAAAAACAGAGGGCCTGTTTACGGAGGCTGGCTCGGCAAGTACAACTCCGCGATCGAACAACGCGCACAGGAACTACAAACGGAAAAGGCAGCGCGACAGGTCGAAAGGGATTTAGCAACGTTCCCGAGACCGCGCCGCAAGGACATTGGCCGGTAAGGCTCCCGAATAAATCTCGCCAATCTCAGAGCCCTGACTAAAGGAAGTGTTGACTTCTTCGTTCAAACGCACTGTAGTAGATAGCAACCGCAGTATGGTACGAAGCCGCCGCAACAAAGGAGGATTTGCAATGGCTATTCAGGATGAAGTCTCGATAATCGAGACTGTCACGACCAACGGGAGTCAGATTGATTTTGCCGCAGCACCGCGCATCCATCAGACGGAAGTCGCAAAACTCATCGAATCCGTCCACGGTCCGGGTACGTCAAACACGTTTTTGCACGATGTTCACTGTAAAGGAAGGTCGTACATAGACCTTGAGAGTGGCGTGCAAATATCGGGTTCGAGCAAAGAGCATTTAGGGCAAGAAGACATCCGCCGCGATACGGTGGGCGCCCTGGCGGACGCCCAGGGCGTGTACGGCAATCTCTTTCAGCTCAATTACACGCAAGAAAACGAAGATGCTGCGAAGGAGCTGGTACAACGAGCTGGCCTACCCGACCTTGAGACCATCCGGGCGCGGAACCCCTGGCCGAATGAGCAAGCGTCGTTGCCGAGCTTGGAGCCGGAGGCAGAGGCTTTTGTGGCGGCAGAAATCAATGCTCGCGAAGCCGCAATCAATAGCGGGCCGCAGCAAGCCCTTATTTACGAGCTGGACGAATGGGGAGAACCGCGCCGGCAGCAGATTACTGCAGAGGATGAAGCCGTAAGAGCTGACGCGAGGGCTGCGGACGAGCAACGCGAGCAGACGAATGAAACCGTCGAGAAAACCACGAAAGAAGGCTCGCAACTTCGGTTCGAGACATCCACCCGCGCAGCCGAGTATCAGCCAGACACGAACACGGTCGATTTTACAAATAAGACAACCAGCACTAAAAGCGAACTAGTCCCGGGTGAAGGCCTCAGTGGTAGTCCTGAGTCGGCTGAAGCTGTTCGCTCCCGCATGGAAGAAGTGTTCGGAGCGAAGATCGATCGCGATGAGTTCGATAACAGCGATCAGCCCCTTGAAATTGCCGATCGCACCGCGGAACAGCGGCGGCTTGAGAACGCGCTGGCACTTGCGAGCCACGAGTTGAAGACGGATGCCCAGGTCACTTTAGCTGACAAAAACGATGGGATCTACAAAGGGAACATTTTAGGTGTGACCGATAGCTATCTACTACAGCGCAGTGGGCCTGCTTCTGCGGTTGCGCATGACAAAGGCATCTTTGAAAACCTGCCCGGCTACGGGCGCGACGTAACGATCCTCTATAGCGCGGGCACCGCGAGACTGAACGTTCAGCAAGTAAGAGACAAGGGATTGGGGATTGAGCGATGAGCCAAGACATTGCACTTTACCGCACGCCCAAAAAACCCGGCGATATCGGAGGGTTCAACTGGAAGCCGACCTTGTTCGGCTTCCTTTTGTTGTTTGCCTGGAACGTGGTCGCGACCGAGTGGGTTGCATGGCACTTTTCCTTTCAGCGGGCTTTGGGTCCCGCTCTATTCCGCATGCCCGGCCTAGCGATCTATGAGCCTTTCCAGTGGGCATTTTGGCTTTGGAAATATGGGGGCAGCTCTAATGCCGACATACGCCTTCCAATCGTCGGGAGTGCTGGAATCGTGGTCGTTGGCACGGCTGTCACAATCATGCTTGTTGCGCTTCTCAACATGCGCCGCACAAAAAAATACCTCACCGGAAGCGAGGATTTGCACGGCTCTGCCAAGTGGGCCGACGCGGCCACGATTGAAGAAACAGGGCTGCTGGAGACCGACACAGGGGTATACGTGGGCGGATGGTACGACAATACGCTGCAGCGCCTTCATTATCTCCGCCACGATGGCCCCGAGCATATCCTCGCCTTCGCCCCAACTCGTTCAGGCAAAGGTGTCGGGCTTGTCATTCCCACACTCCTTGCGTGGCAAGAGAGCGTAATTGTCTATGACATCAAGGGTGAGAATTGGGCGAAGACAAGTGGTTTCCGAGCTATAGGCCTCGACCAACTGTGCATGAAGTTTTCTCCAGTTGAAGACGGCAACGGCTCACGCTTCAACCCGCTGACCGAGGTTCGTATCCGGACCAAGCGTGACGTATCCGACGCGCAGAACCTCGCCGATATGCTCGTCCGCAGCGGCGAGGATAGCGCCCAGGAACGCTACTGGCAAGATGCTGCATCCTCCATCATGACCGGGATGCTCCTGCACGTCTGCTATGCCGCCGCCGCCGAAGGGCGGTTCGCGACCCTTAGCGATCTCTGCCTGGTCTTCACCTACCCAGGTATCGGCTTCCGCGACACGCTGAATACACTCCTTAATTACCCGCACGACCCTTACTACGAGCGCGGCTGGCGCACTCCGGCAGGACAGCCTACAAAGACCCACCCAACGGTGCGAGAAAAGGTTCAGGAAATGCTGGACAAGGAGGACAAGGACTTTTCCGGCGTGCTCTCGACGGCCAAGACAGCTCTTACACTCTACAGCGACCCTCTGGTCGCGAAGAATTGTGCTGTGAGCGATTTCACAATTCAGGATCTCGTAAACAGCTACCGCCCGATATCGCTATACCTTGTTGTACCTCCGAGCGACAAGATTCGACTGAGACCTCTTATCCGGCTCATGTTCACGATGATCGTCAATCGCCTCACCGAAAAGATGGACTTCGAGAACGGGGCACAGAAGACGAATCGGCACCGCCTTTTGTTCATGATCGATGAGTTTCCATCTCTCAAAAACATGCCCATTTTCGCTGATGCCCTTAGCTACATGGGCGGTTACGGGCTGAAAGCTTTCCTGATCACTCAAGACATCCGCCAGATCGTCAGCGAATACGGGCAGAACGAAAGCATCGTTTCGAACTGCCAGATCCGCATCGCTTACGCGCCCAACCAGTACGACACTGCGGAGCTGCTATCGAACCTCAGCGGCACGATGACCATCGAACGCGCAACTGTCAACTATTCAGGTGACCGCACAGCAGCGGTCATGAAGCACGCCAACACGAGCATTCAGTACGAAGAACGTCCGCTCATCACACCCGACGAGGTTATGCGCCTCAGGCCCGCACGCAAGAAAGGCTTTGGATGGAATCAAAGGATCGTCGCGCCAGGCGACATGCTCATTTTCATGTCCGGTACGCGGCCCATCTATGGCACTCAAATGCTCTACTTCATGGACCCGGTTCTGAGGGAGCGCGCCGCCATATCGCCTCCAACGAAGTTTTACCAACTCCAGCACCAAAACAACATTGAGGACGAACATGAGATCGATTTCGAAAGGGAAGAGGCCACGGTCCGCCCTCAGCTCTCACTTGCGTTTGCGCCTGAGCAGCCGGCTCCGGTCGACGAGGGGGACCTGCCTGACGAGGAGACCGTTGTTTCTGACGAAGGCATGGAGATTGTTCACCAACCGCGAACAGAAGGGACACGCGGCGTCCCCATAGCGCCGCCGCCTGTTTCAGTGTCTTCAGATGAGAGCGACGGCGGGATGGCCCCGGCGATAGTCGAAGTTTCTACTGTCACGCAGGCGGACTTCGCGCCGATCGGCGGGATCAATCAAGGGAGGGGGTAGTTATGCGGCATTACAGCAGCTATTGGACTGGCGACGGAAATCTGACCGCGCCCATCGAGATTCGCCACCTGCCAAGCGGAACACCCGTAGGCACAACGCGAATCGCCATTAGGGAAGTCTGGGATGACCCGAAGAAGGGCAGGCAAACCCACACGTCCTTTCTCAACCTTGTTTTTTGGGGCGAAGCCTTTGTAGAAGCAGCCAAGCATTTCCAAAAGGGTCAAAACATCCACGCCGAGGGAGCGCTTAAGAGCCGCACTTTCGAGAGCGGCGGCTACAAACGGACGATGACTGAAATTACGGTCTCCCGTGCTTTCGCTATCGCCTCATCCGACAGTGACGAGCACAACGCATTACCAGAGGAGGAGGGAGCTAATGGAAGCCACGATGCAGACAACCACGAGGACGCAGGCTGGCCCCAAGTCGTCTAAACCAGCCCGGAAACGTCGTCCTGTACTACTGGCAATCGCCATCATCTTCATTTCAACAATCGGCATCGCGGGTATTGCCGGCGTCCGATGGAACCCAACAGCGTCAGTTCGGACAGGCCTCTACGTCGTCACAAATGACCAGAATGCGCCCCTGGTCGCCTTTTGTCCGGCAGGGGAGGCCGCAGCCGAATCCATTTCACGCGGTTATCGTCAACGCGGCCTGCAATGCCCTGATAAATACGCGGCTTTGCTCAAGCCGGTGGCCGCCGGAGCCGGCGACACGGTAGAAGTCAGCCAGAAGGGAATCAGTGTCAACGGAAAACTGCTTCCCAACACCGCCGTTTTCAAAATCGATGCAAACAAACGTCCCATGCGCGCTTGGCCCAATGGAACCTACATCGTGCAACCCGGAACGGTTTGGGTTCTCTCCACCTATAACAAATACTCCTACGACTCCCGTTACTACGGGCCGATCCAGCTCTCGACGGTGATCACCCATGCAAAGCCTTTCTGGACTTCTCACTAAAGCCAGGCGGCTGGCGCCGCCTCTTGCTTCGTTGGTTGCCGGAGCGCTCATAGGGACTGTTGCGTGGAGTGGACATACACTGACCATCCCCATCAGTCTCCTCTTCTGTTTCGGCCTCCGCTTCGCGCCAGGCCCACTATGCCGCTTCCTGCTTTGCACCGCCTACTTTGGCGGAGCGACCTGGGCGATGTTGCCCGGAGCGGCCGTTTTCTATGGTTCGGACTTCAATCCAGGCGGGATCTTCTGGATGTGGGTGGGATTCGCTATTTTGATGGGCGCTCCGTGGGCCCTACTATGCAGCCCATCATCGCGCCGTCTTGTGTGGGCGATTCCAACCTGCTTAGTGCTCACTTCAATTCCGCCGATCGCACTCGCAAGCGTCGCAAATCCCTTAACGAGCGCCGGCGTTCTCATGCCTCGGACGAGTTGGTTCGGTCTCGTCGCTACTATCGGCCTCGCAACGTTCATGGCTCTGCGCCCACGGTACGGCTTGCTCGTGTGGTTCGTGCTGTTCGACACTGCATATCTCACCTACCGCCCAGCTCCGTCTCACCCCAACTGGCAGGGTATCGACACTCAGTTTGGAGGAGCAGGCATCAATCTTCCGGACCCTCTCAGCGAGTACCGCAACGCACAATTCATCCAGCGCGCCGCCCTTGCTTCGCAAGCGAACGTTGTTGTTTTCCCTGAAACTTCCGTGCATCGATGGAACAGCTCGACCGATCTTTTTTGGGGTCCACAGCTCGGGCTCCTGCAGAAGCAGGGGAAAACGCTCCTCATCGGAGCGGATGTTTCAATTCCCGGAGGGACTGCCTACAAAAACGTCGTCATCATTCGCGGCGAGGCGGCAACCGGACAGTTCCAGCAGCGCGTTCCTTTGCCGGTGGCGATGTGGAAACCTGGAGCACCCGACAGCGTTCCCTTGAATGTCAACGGCCCAGGAACGCTACAGGTCGGCCATGATCGGGCTGCGATCCTCGTTTGCTACGAACAGCTCCTCGTATGGCCGGTTCTGACTTCGATGGCAGAACGGCCTTCTGTTCTCGTTGGACTGGCGAACGATTATTGGGCGAAAGACACCATCATTCCGGCGATCCAGCATAGCTGCTTGGAAGCGTGGGTACGGCTCTTCAACATCCCTCTCGTAAAGGCGGTCAATTCCTGATGACCTTCCAGAGTCAGCAATTGTCGTACAGAAATCTGGCAGAAATGGGGGCGCTCAACCGCGTTGCCCCCTCCCTGGAGATAAACGTCAACAAAGTTCATACAAGAATCAGGCAATTTCGAAAGTACGCCGCCATGCTGGTTTCTGCGTTCGTTTGCAGCTCGTCTCTGGCCGCCCAGGCGAACAATCGGCTTCATATGGCTACGTTCAACGAACTCGCCGCAAGGTGTGCTCCCAGCGCCGCCCCTGACACACTACAAGCAGTCGCGCTGACCGAATCCGCCTTACACCCTTTCGCACTCAGCCTGAACTATCCAGCGACCGTGGCGACATATAACGGCCTACATAACCAAGAGGTCTACTTGTCCCGTCAGCCCGAGACGCTGGACGAGGCGATCCACTGGACACGCTGGCTTCACAGTCACGGCTACACCGTGAGCATCGGCCTCATGCAGATCAACAGCGAGAACGCGGCCAGGTACGGGGTCACGGTGCGCCGGCTTTTCGACCCATGTACGAATGTGGCGATCGGAGCACGAATGCTCGGGGAGATTTACTCAACGACTCAGCATTCCACCAAGCCGGACGTGAATTCGCTGATGTCCACCTTTTCCGCATACAATTCAGGTTCATTTACAACTGGATTGAAGAACGGGTATGCGGCTACAGTGATGGGGAAAGCTCATCGAAGAGCAGGGAACTAAAGAAAGTCATTGATTGGGTACTCTAGTTGCTGAACACTGCCAAATCATTTTGGCACCTGTCTTCTATTGACAATCTATACGAAGCAGCCCATATTCATATAGAAGCTTGATAGGAATATTTGATGAGTCCAACCAAGACCAATCTCTTGCAAGGAACACTCGATTTGCTGATTCTCAAGGCGCTCGGCCCTGGAGATCTCCATGGATTGGGTATTTCGCGACGCATCGAACAAATTACAAAAGGGACATTCCTCGTCAAACCGGGGTCGTTGTTTCCCGCCCTGCACCGCATGGAGGAGGCTGGCTGGCTAAGCTCTTTTTGGGGCGGGTCGGAGAACAACCGGCGTGCCAAGTTTTACCGGCTTACCAAGACTGGGACCAAACAGTTAGAGACCGAAACAGAGCAATGGGCGCGGGTTGCCCTAGCGATGACGAATGCTTTGAAAGCAACTTAAGGGCGGAATGATGAAACTCTGGCTTCGCTTCAAAGGCGCTCTGCGCAACCTCACCCGAAAGCCGCAGATCGACAGGCAATTGGACGATGAGCTTAGAGCTTACATCGATATGGTGACCGACGAACGGGTCGCTGCCGGCATGTCTGTTGCCGAGGCGCGCCGCACAGCCATGGCGGACTTCGGCGGCATCGAGCAGGTGAGGCAGGCTGTGCGCAACAACCGCGCCGGCGTCAGAATGGATCTGCTCTTGCAGGATCTGCGCTACGCCTCACGCCAGCTCCTGCACAATCGCGGATTTGCTCTAACCGCGGTGATCACTCTTGGATTGGGAATCGGCGCGACGACTTCCATTTTTTCAGCCGTCTATTCCCTATTGTTGCGCCCTTTGCCCTACCACAATTCGAGCCAACTTGTGAGCGTTTCAACTTCTTGGCCTAAGTATAATGCCGTATCTCAGCCTGTTATCGCGGCCGATCTTGTGGCGGCTCAATCCGAGACAAGATCCTTTGAGCAAGTCGGCGGCTACTCCCTGGAATTAGAGGGCAATCTCACCGGCAACGGAGACCCGGTACGGGTTGCCGGAGCCAGGGTGACTGCGAATTTCTTCCCTCTGCTTGGCATCGTTCCGCAGCTTGGGCGTGCATTTTTGCCTAATGAAGTGATCAGTGGCGGGCCGCCCGTCATCCTTCTTAGCGATCAATTATGGCGACAGAAGTTCAACGCTGATGCGCGCGTTGTGGGCAAGGCCGCAGTTTTAGACGGCAAGGAACAGACGATCATCGGTGTGTTGCCTTCGCACTTCAGCTTCCCCGATTCTTCCATCGAGCCTGACTACTATGCGCCTGCAGGACTTAAGCGCGATACCACGGTTTCCGTGCCCTTTTTCGTCATGTATGTCATTGCCCGGCTACGTCCAGAAGTGAGCATCGAGCAGGCTCAGGCGGAGATGCAAGCATTTTTCGAGGCGCGCGGTAGAACCTATCCCGCGCAAATGGCGGGAATTCCGACCGGTCGCCAGATGGTCGTTGAGCCCCTGCAGCGTCATCTCACGGGCGACGACCGCAAGCCTCTGCTTATTCTGCTCGCATCCGTGGCGGCTGTGCTGCTGATCGCTTGTACAAACGTGGCGAATCTGCAGCTAGCGCGTGCCGTGTCCCGGCAACATGAAACGGCTCTTCGAGGAGCCTTGGGCGCATCCCGATTTCGGCTCATCCGGCAATCCCTGGTCGAAAGCCTACTTCTCTCTTCACTCGGTGCTGCTTTGGGCCTGGCAATCGCGTTCCTTACCACGTCGCTTGTACACCTCGCGGGGGCACCTTCCGGGTCCAGCACGCCTTCGCAGGTCTCCGAACTCCTGCGGTTGCCGTTTGGCAAAGTGAGTACGGCGATTCAAATCGATGGCTGGGTACTGGCTTTCACTATCGGCCTTACTTTGCTCACGACTCTCCTATTTGGGCTCGCACCTGCCGTAAGCGGTGCCCGTAAGGATCTCAGAAACGCTCTTCAGACGGTTGCCCTCCGTATCACGTCGGGTCGTGAGCAGCGGCTATTCAGGTACGGGCTACTTGTTATCGAGGTGGGATTAGGGGTTGTGCTCCTCATCTCGGCCGGGTTGTTAGTTCGAAGCTTCGTCAATGTTTTGCGTTACGACACTGGCTTCGACCCATCGAATACGTTGACCGGCGCCACCATCCTTCGTGACGATCAAGCAAATGGTGCTTGGCCGCAGGAACGCATGCGGTCGTTTAGCGATCAGCTGGTTGGGAAACTGCAGGGCCTCCCCGGCGTGCAAGCGGCAGCTATCACGAGCCTACTTCCGCTGGAGCCAACATATCCCAATAGCTCTATCACGTTCAAGGAAACAAAGGCCGACTTACCTGGTACATATAGGATTCTGACCACTACAAGTGTCACACCGGATTACTTCCGCGTTGTTGGCACAATAGTCCTGAAAGGCCGCCCCTTCGACACCGGAGACCGGGGCGGTATGCCGCTCGTCACCATTGTGAACCGCACCTTCGCCAACCAATTCTTAGCGGGAGATGCGCTGGGAAAACGATTCTATACCAACGTGGGCGGAAGTGCAGCTCATCGCATACCGGCAACAATTGTCGGGATCGTCGATGACGTGAAGCATGGCGCCTTGGAAGGAGAACCGCAACCGGAAGCTTTTGTTCCTATGGATCAAATTCCGGCATCGAGAATGCGGATGGCGGTACGCACATTGAGTGATCCCCGCTTATTCGCGAATGCGCTGCGCCAGACCGTCACGACCGTGGACCGAGACCAGCCCGTATTCGACATCCAGACCATGGATCAACGTGTCTCGGACGCAACCGCGCAACGGCGGCTCATCATGCTGCTGATAGCCTGTTTCGCTCTGCTCGCCGTTGTCCTTTCTGCTGTCGGCGTCTATGGAGTCTTCGCTTATTCAGTCACCCAGCGCAGGTATGAGATGGGTATCCGCCTAGTTCTTGGCGCGTCACGAGGCGGATTGCTTCGGCTGGTGGTCATACAGGCTGTACGGCCAATCACTCTGGGCTGTGTTGTCGGAGCCGGTGCCGCATTGATATTGAGCAAGTTAATCGCCAGCCTTCTATTCGGGGTGACTCCGCGCGATGCAGTATCTTTTGCGGTCGCCTTGGCGCTGATGGCCATAGTCGCGCTGCTGGCAAGCGCCATACCCGCGGTGCAGGCGGCGCGCACAGATTTGGCTTCCGTACTTCGCTCAGAGTAAGTTGGCTCGGACTTCTTGTTTGCGTCTCGAATTCCTCTTTCGACCATTCGAATGGCACCGAGCATTTTTTGGCCGCTTGTTTGGGCAAGAAGCGAAAGTTTTGGGCAGGAAGTCGACTTTTTCGAGGGAATGGAATCGCCAGCAGCTCTACCGACCCCGTTCAAGCCCGCGCCGCACTGCAGGTTCACCCTTGATCTGCCCTCGAATTGAGTCTACCAATCCATGCGCGTAAAAACGCGCATGGTCAGTTTTGCCGTGGCGACCAGTCAGAAACGCCTGAATCTCCGTCTTACCTAAGCCGTACAGCAACCCGGCGCGAACGGATTCCATATCCTGCTTCACAACTTCCGCGCCGATCTGTGCTGCATAGGGGTTTGTTGCGACCCATACTGGCAATCGCAACGCAGTTTGTTTGCCGCTGTTGCCGCCTGCGACCAGGCGATTCACGCGGGGGACATCGACAAGCTTCGCCTGACTAGCAAACTCGACCTTCGGGATACCTTCGGCTACCCGCCCTTTGGGGCTCATCGTGTTCACGAAATCCAGCTCGCCCAGGACAAGAGCGTCTTTATGCGTTTCGAGCCATGACACATGGCGGTGATACGGGCGATCTTCGCCCTTGCGAGACATCTCGCGCACCGTAACGTCAACCGCGACTCCGCTCTTGAGTTCACGCGCCCACCGTTGCTCGAGATCCCAATACGTTCCGCCACCCTGATTTTGCCGGTAATTCTGAATACTTAGGTTGTATGGCGCTTCAGGACCGCCGAACTGATGCGCGATGAGATGGCCCGCGTCGTCCCCGCGGCCCTTTGACACGGCCCGCTGCGCTACTACGTCGCGCTGGCGGTCCACGGCGCCAGGGACTTGCAGTGTGCCCGCCGCGAATTTGATATCGTGCGTCGCCGTTGCCTCGCGCCAGAACCGCAAGGTTCCGTGCGTATGCTCATCCATTCTCATCACGAGCCTCTTAGAGCGATTTGTACGAAAAGAAAATTGGAGTGCAGAAGCCCATCACAGAAACGATCGCGCAGGCACGTGAGGCCCTGTAGACCAGATCGCCGTCCATGCCCATCAAGACAGCAAATGCGCACAAAAAAGAGAAACCGATCATACAGCCGAACAGCAAGGCACGCGCGAAGCGTTTCTCTTTTTGCTCGCCTCGGAGGGGATGGTGCTTTATCCGGTATCGGATCGGCTGCACGATCCCCAGGGCAAAAACCAGAATGAAGATCAGCATGACCATCCAGCCGACGACTAGCTTCATCTGGACCAGAACGATGAGTAGAAGGCCCGCCACCAGCATAATCAGCCCATTCTTACGCAGGGCGGCCTTCCGCCCGCGTGCGTATTCCATCAGCTCGAAATCCGCTTGCATCGCTCACCTCGCAGCCTTTTGACGGTATCGGATTTACATCTCCACGCCTTGCCACTGTGGTAGATAGCTACTATTGTAGAAAGTAAATCGTGATTCACGCCACACGATTGTGCTAAACCTTACACGCTCGGGAGAGGACGCAACTGTGTACCCCCACTTCCTTCCACGTCGCTCGCTCGTTTTCACAGTGGCTCTGATGCTCGCCGCCCCTGTCGCCGTAACGTCTCCGGCCGCCTTTGCTCAGAAAGCGCCGCCATCCGACAATCTCCTTACCGTCAAAGTTGAGAATGCCCTCAATGCTGAGCACGTCTTTCAAGGAATGCGAGTCACTGTCACGGTCTCCAAAGGCGTTGTGACACTAAGCGGCTTCGTCACGAGCGACGCTGCAAAGGTTTTAGCATCCGAAGAAGCCGGAAACGTTACGGGCGTCAAAACGGTTCTGAACAACCTTACCGTCCAGCAGCCGGGTGCACCCGCAGTCGTCCCGCCTACGCCAACTCCGGTCCGGCCCGCCCAGGTTGCACCTCCGGTCCAAACCCTTCCGCGCTCTCTGGTTCTCGGACAGGGCACGTTTATTCCGATTCGGATCACGGATCCAATCTCCAGCAAGACTTCGAAACCAAATGACGAGTTTCACGGTACGATTGCGGCGAACGTATTCCAGAGCAACCTGGTCCTCATCCCAAGCGGAACCCCTGTTCTCGGCCGAGTTGCGGAGGCAAAAGAGGCGGGACACTTCGTAGGGCAGGCATTGCTGACCATCGAGCTTGTAAGCATTCGCCTACCGTCGCCAGATGGCCCCCAGGATGTGTCGCTTATTACCGAGTCTCTCTCCAGCAAGACGAATGGCAGGGGAGCGAATACAGCAGGGAAAACAGCGGGCGGCGCCGGCGTCGGCGCACTCATAGGTGCTCTGGCCGGAGGCGGCACGGGGGCCGGCATCGGCGCGCTCGCTGGCGGAGGCCTTGGGGCCGGCGCCAACGCGATTACTCGCGGCCAGGAAATCAACATCAGGCCTGAAACGCTGCTGAGGTTTCGCACAGCAGCTCCGCTCCAGGTCACGGTGCTGATGCGAGGCAACATGCAGGTGCAAATACCCGCGCCGACAGGACCAGCGCTCAAGCCGCGGCCATCCGCGCCAGATGCAACAGCAACGCCGGCGACAACACCGAATGCCGAGACGCCAAAGACTCACCAATAAAGAGGACGGGTAGAGTGCGCCCACGGGCTCCGCCAACCACCCCAAGTTTTGTGGCCCAACGCGATGACAATCCCAGCCCATCTCGCCAGCTACACATCCGCAGGTCAGCGATTCTCGCAGGCGACAAGCCACTACAGCTCAGGTGCGAGAAGCGTTCACTTCACTTCTTACCGGCCAGGTTTCGTTCCGGGTGCTGCTACAGTCTTGACCTACAGTGGTTCTCGAATGAGACTCCCACACACGCGCTGCAACGGCGGCTCACGCCATTCACTTCCAGAATCATTGGCGACGTTCAACGTAACGCAGTCTAACTTGGGAGGGCGTCCCTGCAAGCCAATCGTGGGATGTTTTTCACGATTCTCCTTCAGTCTCCCCTAACGCTCGGGCACCATGCCGGTAATACCGTTCACGTCCTGCGGCAACGGCGGGCTTCTGCTTTCAAGCTCATCAGAAAGCAGCCCTTGGCACTTGGAAGCTCACAACACGTCATGCCCTCCGGGTGGATGCCCCGAGCGATTCGGAGGACTTACAAAGGAGAAGACATCATGAAATACCAAAACACCCACTCAATCCGCGGCTATCTAGGACAGGACGCCAAAACCACCAAGTTTGAAAACGATCGGCAGGTTACGAATTTTTCAGTCGCCACAAAGACCTTCTGGAAAGAGAACGGCGAAGACAAGAGCCGCACAGAATGGCATCGCGTCGTCGTGTGGGGCAACCTCAGCAAGAAAGTTGCCGAGAACCTGAAGAAAGGTCAACCGGTCCTCGTTGAGGGCGAGATCCGCACCCGCGAGTACCCGAAACAGGTCGAGGTTGGTAAGAAGAAGGTCGAAGTGAAGGCTTCCATCACGGAACTCTTCGCAAATACCGTACTGGTTTTCGCGGAGCAGGAATCCAACGACGCAGACCAGGCCGATGAAGCTCCAGCCAGCGCGGACGGTGAAGGCGTGCCGTTTTAGGATGCGCCACAAAACATCGACGGGCGGCTGGCGCCGCCCGTTTTATTTTGGTGCGCCCGGCAGGGCGCACTCACTAGGAGGTGTAAGTCCTCTACACACCCGGCAAGGGGAAGTGTTAGCCGAACAGCAAGGGTGTCCATCGCGAGGTGGGATCTGGAGGAAGCTGGAGGCAAAACGCTGCTCTGACGAACAGCCAGCGGATAGAGGCGACGCAGTGGGGTGAGCAGGCCAATCGATGCAAAGCCCGATACTTGCACGGACGCTGCGGCGTAGATCCGACAGAGATAAGCGTGAAGGTGAGTGCGTAATACCCGGGGAGATCTGGTGGTTTGCCTCCGGGCTACCGGCGTCGTGAGGCGTCGGGATGAGCCACCAGAAGTCAGCAGCGGCCATATTAGCTTCGCGGGAGCGGGGTGAAGGGCCAAACGTGAAACACGGGAGTAGGACAGCAGATCTCGATGCGAGCCATAGAAGCAGAAGCTTACGCAAGTAAGGCCAGCGCGGAGGTAGACGGGCGGAACCTGCCGAGGGCCGTGGTTGGTGCGGAGGCTCGTACGGCGACTGGTGGAGAAACGAAACCGGAAGCAGCGCAGGGACTTTTGGAAGCTGCGCTGGAACGCAGCAACATGATGCGCGCCTACCAGCGGGTGGTGGAAAACAAAGGAGCACCGGGAGTCGATGGGCTCACGGTTCTGGAGTTGAAGCCCTGGCTTGTGGCGCACTGGCCGAAGATAAAACAGTCTCTGTTGGGGGGCGAATACATGCCTCAGGCAGTGCGCAAGGTGGAGATACCAAAGCCGCAAGGCGGGGTCCGCATCCTGGGCATTCCTTGTGCGCTGGATCGGCTGATCCAACAGGCACTTCATCAGATACTGCAACCTCTGTTCGATCCCGGGTTCTCTGAATCGAGCTACGGTTTTCGCCCCGGACGCAACGCCCATCAGGCGGTGAATGCCGCACGAGGGTATGTTGCCGAAGGTCGGCGATGGACCGTAGATCTCGACTTGGAGAAATTTTTCGACCGAGTGAACCACGATGTGCTTATGGCGCGAGTGGGGCGCAAGGTGAAAGACCCCGGGGTGTTGAAGCTGATCCGGCGCTATCTGGAAGCGGGACTGATGGAAGGCGGGATAGCGAGTGCACGGAGCGAAGGGACGCCGCAGGGCAGTCCTCTTTCACCGCTGCTATCGAATATCCTGCTGGACGATCTGGATCGCGAACTGGAACGACGCGGGCATGGTTTCTGCCGCTACGCAGACGACTGCAACATCTATGTCAAAAGCGAGCGGGCCGGGCAGAGGGTGAGGCAGTCGATCACGGCGTTTCTGGAGCAAAGGCTGAAGCTGAAGGTCAATGCGGCCAAGAGCGCAGTGGCGCGACCGTGGGAGCGGAAGTTCCTGGGCTACAGCATGACGTGGCACAGGAAGCCGAAACTCAAGATCGCATCGCAGAGTCGTGAGCGCCTGAGGGAGAAGATCCGTCTCGCGCTACGGCGAGGCCGCGGGCAGAGCATGCAGCAAGTCATCAAGGGGCTCAATCCCGTCCTGAGGGGCTGGATGGCCTACTTCCGGCTCACCGAAGTAAAGAACGTGTTGGAGGAACTCGATGGCTGGCTGCGGCACAAACTGCGGAGTCTGCTGTGGCGGCAATGGAAGCGGGTCTATACACGAGTGCGAAATCTGATGAAAGCTGGGATAGATAAAGTTCGGGCGTGGAAGTCGGCCACCAACGGGCGAGGCCCATGGTGGAACGGCGGTGCCTCGCATATGAACCAAGCCTATCCCAAGAACTGGTTCGACTGCATGGGGTTGGTTTCGTTGCTGGATACACAACGACGCTTCCAGTCTGTTTCATGAACCGCCGGATGCCGAACGGCACGTCCGCGTGGTGTGGGAGGACGGCGGGAGTAATCCCGCCTCCTACCCGATCTCTCTCGTACCCGATCACTTTAGTTCCACGTTGTCGCTGCGCGACCACATCTCCTCGAATTTCTTCTCGAAACGCGCTACATCAGTCGGCGCTTGCGTGTAGATGGCGACATTATCCTGTCGCAGCAAGCTGCCGATCGACCAATTGGCCGATCCTGATCGGAGCAGGTATCCATCAACACCGAAATCTGCTTCGTGCATCAGATCCTCGCCCGTCTTGATTTTGACTTGAATGTTTTCAATCTCTGCGAGTTCATCTGTTACGCATATCTCGCCGCGCTCTTGGGCTCTCTGCTTCTCTTCGCGGTATTGTTCTTGATCGCGGTAGAGTCGGATTAGAACCCTGTGTTTCGCCAGCGTCTTCAACTCGCGCTCGATAGGCCGATCCGTAAAACTGTTCATCGCCACGTCGACTCGACTTTTTGCGTGATCGAGTATGCCGATGTCTATGCCTTCCAAATTCTCGTCAGGCGCGTAGTGTGTCGCTGCGTCCCAATTGCTTGAGAGCTTTGTCGATTGATGTTCCGGTTTGGCTACTGCGCTCAGAAGGCTTGATATTTGCTTGTTCTGTGGCATCCGCGGCAGCAGTAAAACTCCCAAACCAACGACAGCTACGACCGCCAGGAGTTTGTTGATTGTGCCCAGTTTCATGGGTTCTACCGTCTTTTCATGTGGGAGATAGCTACTACAGTAATTTTAGGCTAGAGAACCCGAGTTCCCATAGAAACCGCAAATCATTCAAAGGGGCTCCTGCCCCACGCTTCAACCTGGCCGCAGAGGGCGTGGCCAGTTTTCCGCTACCCCCTCTAGCGGGCATGTTCCTGCCCGCAACGCCATCCCTTAAGAGCAGCGATAACGATGGTTTAGTTCTATTGTTTGTGTTTGCGAATAGTTGCTTAACCGTCCTCCCCGAAACAGATAACAGACCGCTCCCGCAGCCTTCGGCTGATTACCTCTCTAGACATTCGTTTCCGGGCGAACTCTAGGCTCCGTTCGGCTCCTTCTGTCAATCCCGCTTGTGCAGCTCCGCGCGCCACAACCAAGCGCGCCGTGCTCGCTTCCGCGCCCCTCGCGGGCTTCGGGGATTGACAGCGCCTCTCTCCGCTCTTCCTTCGCCGCCATGAAACGAATGTCTTTTTCTTGGCCGCACTCCGGCCAGAAGGAGGCAAATCCACACGACCTAGGAGCCTAGTTCATGTTTGACATCGTGACCAATTTGATCTCTGAGAGAAAAATGCCTGCCCTCGACGAACTACAGATGCAGGCTCTGCTGCACCATCTGTTCACCGCCACGCCCAGAGACATCCGCATCCACGTGGCCGAGGTTGCTTACCGGTACGACCGCGACCATCCGCGCGCAATGGACGTGTTTCTTGCCTCTGCGCTGCCACTGGCCGAACGGGCCGCACGCAAGCGGGCGGCGAAGATCTTTGTCCATCCCTCCGACTTGCAGATTGAACTGATGTACGGTGGGGCAGTAGAGGCCGTCGTCGCCGTCTTTCAATCGAAGTACGAGCTAAAGCCAGAGGACAATGCTTTTCGGCGCTACCTGCTACGGGCCATGGCGCTCGGAGCAGTCCGCGCTTACTTCCGGTGCGGAGAGAACGACGTCATCCGCGCGGCAGCTGATCTCACGGCCTTCGCGGTCCCGAAGACGCCTTCTCGGAATGAGGCTGAGGACGAGATCATCACTTTGGAACTACTGGACCAGGTGACCACTTTTCCCCAGCTCCGGCCACCGGTGCGGGCGACCCTTGAGTGCATCCGTTCCCTTGGTCCCGATCATGCGCTTAAGGAACACGCCTTTACTTCATCGGGCGACCCGGACGCGTGGAAACGGGAGCGGGGCAGAAGACCGATCCTCGACCCGAAGGTGATCGCTCAGGCGATGGGAGTGAGAAAAGCAAAAGTGCACCAGTACCTGCGCGAAGCCAGGATCATTCTCCGCCAGGCATTCAATCAGGACGGCAAGCTATTTCTGAGTCGCTGAATCTATCAACCCTATGGGCCACATTTCCATGTGGCCCACACCGCAAGTCAACCATCCTCACGCCAGCTACGGATCACATCGTGGCTGGCGCTTTCGTTTGCATTGAAACCGAATCGGAGGAACTAAATGCATCGTGAATCGGAACAGTATCGCTTCGCCCGCATCGAAGGCTATATCATCACGCTGGCCCGTCTCCAAGAGAAGTTCGAGGACAGAGCCGTGAACCTCGAAGAAATGGAGGCAGCCGTCGTCGAGCAACTTGCGAAAGAGAATCTCTGCGCACCGTGGCGCGTTTCGGAAACCGAACGTGCAGGCTGCCGCGAGGGTATGCGGCTTGCCGCTCTTCAGTTCCTGTCTCAATATCGGGAGGCGATGCGGAATCTCAGATTGAACCACCCGGTATAGGCGCTATGAGAGGACTGCCGACGGACTCGTCTCTTGGAACGTTTTGTCCTTGCGGTTGACGGCAGCGGGGCATGAGTTCGCCGCCGCCCTCTGCAACAGCCACGTCTACGAAGAAATGGAATTGGCGGGGCGATCTCTGAGGAAGCCTGCCGAACGCGGTCGATGGTGTGGAGGCGGCGTTCGTGGTGTTGTTGCCAGATTTTGAGGCCGGGGATCGCACAAACTCCTACCGGTTAGGGATTACTCCCGGCAAACGCCTTAGGCAACGGCGAACCTCGCCGACGATAGGATTCCAGTCGCCATGCCGACTTTTCGATACCGATTCATGTTCCGTGAGCCCTAATGCAGGAGCCTCATGGGAACCGGGAGCAGGCCATTTACCCGCGTTCTATATCTGTCGTGGAACCGTATCGTAAGTCTGCAAGCAATAGATGAGGTCAGCAATCATCGGATCGCCCCCCGGATCACCCAGGATCGGCACCCGCGGATTGAGGGATGGGAAGAACGCACCCATTCCCGTAGGCGAAGGACTCTCGTTGTCTCCGTAATAGAAGGCGAAGTTGGTAATCATCACTCCGTTCTCGGGAGTCTGCCCGGTGGCTTCCTTCCAGATGGAGAGGAGCCGGTCGCGAATCTCAACCATCCACGCCGCGGTCTCGATGGGAATGTGGTCGTAGGAGGGAAGCCCCTTGGGAGGGCTGTCAGGAACGTTGGCATCGATGAAGATCAGAAAAGGTACTCCGCCCTCCGGGGGCTGTTGAACCGCTTTGTCGTAAAGATCGAAAACGTCGCCCTTAAGATGGGTTTCGAGCTTGACTTCTCCGCCAAGATAGTTGACAGCCCCGGAACGCTTGCGGCTCTTGGCCTCGACGCCAACCCGGTGGCCCGATGCCCTGTGGGTGGCAATAAATTCCGGATGCTTGCCTTTCGCCGCATCGTCGTCGATCCACTCGATGTCGAAACCCGCGCGGGCAAAAACAGCAGCGATCAGGACCTCGTAGCGGGCTCCCTGAAAACCGTGGAAGTCTTTCAGCTTTTCGATCAGGGACTCGGGCAGCTTGTGAAACAGCTGCAGCCAGTAGAGGTCATATCCAAAGCACTGGTAGGCTTTGACCGGCCCCGTGAGCGTATGCCCGACGTGAAAGCCGTCATCGATGAGCGGTGGTTTCTTAAGAAGCTCCACCATCGCAGAGCGCCATCGGGCCACCGCGTGCTGTTTCTCCGGGAGGCGCTGCGCCTGCTTGTCGAACCAATCCTTCCCCAGCGTCGCATAGACCAGGGCGTCGAGAAACTGATCGAAAGGTTCGGTCTGCGGACGCGGCCAGAGCGTATTCCACACGATCCGAAACCGGGTATCACCCTGGACCACGCTGGACTGAATCTGCGCGAGGGCCCCCGGCACCATCCTCGGGGCATTTCCTCGCAGCATCTCGTTCCCCATAGCATGGATGCCTTTATCGCGGCAGCAGTCGCCATAGAGCCTCCCGTGGAGGCCGCATGGACACGGCTTCGCGGGATCGAAGGGTTGTATGGGCACAGCGAGAGGACCCGGCAAGACCCGGTGCACACGAAGCAGAAACGCGAGGTCGCAACCAAACCGTTCTCGCACCCCCGGCCCTTGAAGGATGTTTTCAATGACCGCCTCGGTTCCCGCGTTCCCGCCGCTTCCGGGCTTCACGTCTCCGACTTCCCAAACCGTATTGCGCGGGCCATTGTCCTCACCCGCGGGCGTAAGTTGTCCGTTCCCGCCAATGACGAAGTAGCGATTCTTAACCAGCTTCTGCTCCGGATCCACCAGTTCCGCACCGGAAAATCGGTAGCCTGCCGCCTGGGAGTCCTTCAGGAACGCCAATGCCTCCGGACGGCTTGCAAACGTCACGGGTGCCGGCGTCCGCTCCTTCGCTCGATCCGTCAAGGCCGTGGCCGTCCATTTCTGTCCCGCATGTCCAGCTTGGAATCCAATGGTGTAGTCCATCTTCTTCATTGCGTCCTCTTACACCCAGTCAAGTATAGGGCGGGTGGTCATGGGGATTGGTACCCAGAAACGGGCTCTGCTCCAGGTTTCCGCCGGCGACATTGCGGCAGGAAACCTGAAGGCTGGCCGACTTTCGAGGACCTATCTACTCTCGGTGAGCGCATTTCTTAATAATTTGTACTCGATGGAATCGCAGACCCGAGAGTGAGTCAGCTTAACCCGACCTGGACGCAGTCTCCTTGACGCGAAAAGGAGAGAGCGTGTACTCTCCTTTCCCAGATAGGAGAGCCTTTGACGAAACCGGTTGAACTCCCGCAGGGCACACTGGAGATGCTCATCCTCAAGGCGGTCTCGCTCGGTTCGCTGCATGGCTACGGCATCCTGCTCCGCATCCAGCAGATTTCCGGCGAGCGCCTCGAAATCCTGCAGGGTTCCTTCTACACCGCCATCTATCGTCTTGAGCGCCGGGGCTGGATCAAAGGCGAGTGGGGTGAGTCGGAGAACAATCGCCGCGCCCGCTTTTACGCGCTCACCGCTTCAGGTACGCGTCAGCTCAAGGCCGAAACCGCCAAATGGACCGACATGGCCGCTGTCGTCGCCGGCATTCTCGACAAGAAGGCGCACGAGATATGAGCCTCCTCGCCGCAATTCGCAACCTCTGGCACTCCATCGCGCCGCGCACTCACAGCGACGTCGAAGAAGAGTTTCGTTCTTCCCTGGACGCCTATCAGGAAGATTTGATCCGCCAGGGCTTCCCCGAAGACGAAGCTCGCCGCAAAGCCCGCATCGACCTCGGACAGCCCGCCGCTCAAAACGAAACGTACCGCCGCGCCATCGGCCTCCGCCCCTTCGATGAGTTAAACGGAGATCTCCACTACGGGCTCCGCGCCCTGCGCCGCAACCCTGGCTTCGCCGCCGTCGCCGTGCTCTCCCTCGCGCTCGGCATCGGCGCCACCACGGCAATGTTCTCCCTCATCTACGCCGTTCTGCTGCACCCGTTTCCCTACGCCGGCGCCGACCGCATCATGAACCCCCACTTTATCCTCGCGCAACATCCTGACGTGTTTCAGTGGTTTACCCTTAGCGAGGCACAGTTGGATGACCTGCGCCTTGCCGCTCCGGTTGATTCGGTGCTTGGCTTCACGAACAGGCATCTGGAGATCACCAACGACGGGTTGCCGGAAGACATCTCGGGCGTGTACCTCACAGAGAATGCCGAGACGTTCCTTGGCGTGCGCCCCCTTTTCGGCCGAATGATCGAGCTGTTCGATGCAGGCCACCCGGTGGTTGTTCTCAACTACCGCTTTTGGCAGCGCCGCTTCGGCGGCGATCCCCACGTCATCGGGCGAACGCTGGAGATGGATCACGCCCCGTACATGATCGTCGGGGTGATGCCGCGCAGCTTCGCATTCAATGACATCGCCGGCGTCGGCGATGTTTATCTGCCGGCTAGTCTCATGCGGGCTGTTGCCAACGGTCCCGCCCCCTCCTACCTGCCGTGGATCAAGCTGCGGCCGCACGTCACAGTGGCCGCCGCCAACGTGGCACTCGAGCCCATCGTGCGCGAGATCATGAAAATCCATTCCGTAGCCTCGTTGGCCTGGCATCTCGGGCTGCAGCCGATCATCGTGCCTTACCAGCAGGATCTGGGGCGTACGCTCGCGCTTCTGCTGGCCGGTGTCGTCCTTCTGCTCATCATCGGCTGCGCCAACTGCTCCATCCTTCTGCTGGCCCGGGGCCGCACGCGCCAGCATGAACTCGCGATCCGCACGGCGATCGGCGCCAGCCGCTGGCGCATCGTGCGCCAGTTGATCGTCGAAGCTCTGGTCATCTCCGGCACGGGCGCCGTCCTGGGCGTGGCTGCGTCGTACTGGCTTGCCCGGCTTCCTCTGTTGCTGTCCCCGGACTCCTTTCCAGCCGAATCCGTCATCCGAATCAACGCTTCCGTCCTCGCGTTTTCCGTCGCGCTCGCGCTGCTTTGTGGCATCCTCTTCGGTCTCGCCCCCGCATTGCGTCTCTCGCGCAACGATCCTGCGCGCTCTCTCCCGGGCCGTCAGGCTGGCGTGGTCGCTGCTCCTGCACGGCGTCGCTGGAGCATTCTCATCGCGGCGCAGGTCGCGCTCACGCTTCTTCTTGTGGCCACCGCGGGCACTGCCATCCGTGGCTTTCTCCGGCTCACGCAGATGCCCCTCGGCTACGATCCCGCTAACGTCATGCAGCTCGGCATCTCGCTGCACGTCGACAACCCGGCCGAGTGGAGCCGCCTTCAGTCGCGGGAGGCGCGCCCCGCGTATATCGAGCAGATCCGGGAGAAGATCGCATCCGTCCCGGGTGTCTTGACTGTGGCTGTCGGCACCGATGCCACGCCGCCCTTCAGTGACCGGGTAGACACTGAGAGCTCCTTCAACATTGACGGAACTGGCGATCGCGAGCAGACGCAGGCTCGTGTGATGCTGGTCGACCAGCAGTATTTCGCTGCGCTCCGCATTCCGCTGCTGCAGGGCCGCGTCTGGAGTGCGGACGAAAACAGCAGCGGGGACTCCATCGCCGTCGTCAATCGGGCTTTCGCGACACGATATCTCTCCTCGTCCAATGCCTTGGGCCGACAGCTACGCATTCCCGCTTTCCCATTGCAGAGTCGCTTCACGGCCAGTTCTGCGCAAAGCACCGCCTGGCGTCAGATCATCGGCGTCGTCGGTGATGCGCGCAACGACGGCATCGGTCGCCCCGTCGTCCCCGCCATCTACCTTCCGTACACGACCCTGATGCGGCAATACGTGGAGTTTTTCGTCCGCACCCAGGGCGATCCGCTCACCTACCTGCACTCCATCCGCGCCGCGGTCGCATCCGTCGCTTCCGACCAGCAGATCTCCAACGGCGCCTTCAACCTGAACGAAGCCATCGAGCACGACGCACAGTACAGCCGCCAGCGCCTCTTCTCCATACTGTTTGGCGTCTTCTCGGCCATGGCGCTCGCGCTCGCGCTGGTCGGCATCTTCAGCGTCGTCGCCTACAGCGTCGCGCAGCGAACTACGGAGTTCGGCGTCCGCCTGGCGCTCGGGGCGCCGCGCACGCACGTCCTTTGGGTAGCCGCGCGCATCGCGCTCGTCAGCGCGGCGGCAGGCATCGTCGTAGGACTTCTCTTTGACAGCTTTCTCGGCACCGTCCTCGCCCACTGGATGCAAAACGCCTTTGCGGCAGGCAGTCTGCTCGCAGCCGCCGCGCTCATGGCTCTCGGCGCACTCCTCGCCTGCCTGCTGCCCGCCCGCCACGCCATCGCCGTCCCACCCGCCGAAGCTCTCCGCTATGAATAAAGCGTGTCTCATTTGATAAAAGCGCGGGTGCTACGCGGGCAGTCACTTGCGACAAACATCACAGACTGACCATGATTTCGGCTCTGACTCGGGGATAGCTCCCGAGAAACGCGGCAGGGTCCGGGAGTGCGGTCGCGCCCAGTCGGCCCGCGATTCGGAAGCTGCTGTCCACGAATTGAATCCCAGGTCGAATGCGGAGCAGGCAACGAACTTCATCATGACTATCGAAAAGCAGCCAAGGCCCAATCCGGGTCTGTCCATCTGGACCCATGAAGTGATCTGACCACTCGCTCGACATCACGTTGACCAACACCCGCGGCATAGTTCATCCCACCCCACGAATCGAATACATCTGCAATTCTCTCCGAACCTCTGCCAAAAGCAACAGCAACAGCAAAGGCAGCTAAGGGGAGCTCCGCCCCTCGCGCCCGCAAGGGGTTTCCCCAATCTTCCGCGCTTCGCTTGTGCAGACCTCCGCTGCGCTTCGCCCTTTCCGCTCTCGATAATGCGTGCAGCGCGTGCTTCCTCGTCGGTGTACTGGCGGCATACGCACGGAACCTCGGTTTTTCCTGCGATCTTGGAGGCACGGAGGCGTCGTTCACCCGCGATCAGCTCATAACGTTTTTCACCTTCAAAGACCCGGATGAGAAGCGGAACGTGTATCCCTTCGGAGGCGATGGATGCAGCCAGCTCTTCAAGGGCCTTCTGGTCAAAGGTTTTGCGTGGATTGTCGGGCGACACCTGAATCAGGGCCAGCTCGATCATTTCGATTGTCTTAGAATCAGTGGTAACGGCAACGGTGCTCATTTCGATCACTCTCCTGGTGGTTGTGTGCATCCTTGTTGTGGAGGGCGGTGTTCTCAGCACCGCCCTATAAAACGCCGCGGTTACAACTTCAGCGTTGCGTGGACCTTTAGAAAGCCCTGCGCGACTAAATTCGAGTCCCACACTCGGGCCATCTCTCGCTGTGACTGAATGGCCTTCACGTCGATGTCGCGGCTCTCTTCGTCAACCGCGAACTGCTCGAATGCGACGTAATCATTGCGGTAGTAGTACGGGTGAAATTCCTTCACCGCCCCGTTCCCGATTTCCATCTCGAAACACATCTCGGGGTCGCGCATCAGGTCGCCGTTTAGTTCTCCGTAGTGGCAGATAGACAGGGCGGGGAGGCCGCGAGGCCCTAGCCCGAT
>Ga0207098_10070_pt1 | contig 32400 bp, 28 predicted proteins | sample Alteio_BWMinHeat_84_FD_153548 | JGI IMG/M metagenome (GOLD analysis project Ga0207098, IMG submission 153548) | Enriched cells from forest soil in Barre Woods Harvard Forest LTER site, Petersham, Massachusetts, United States -... | ecosystem: Environmental > Terrestrial > Soil > Temperate forest >...
GGCAAATCCATCCATGATCGGATGATTCTGCAGTTCCACGTCGACTTTCATTTTGTTCGTCCACTCCTCGAAGTGATCGAGCGAATGTAGGAAAACCTTCATCTGGTCGGGCGACCCCTGTGGGAGCATGCCTCCCCCGACGATCCCAACCATGTGCTTCTTCCCGCCCTCTCTCACGGGAAAGATGAGTCCCAAAGATCCCGGGGTATGTCCAGGAATAAAAACCGGGGTCACCTTCTCGTCTCCGAGAATGATCGGCTGTCCGTCGTTCACGAACATGTCTACCTTCGGCGGAATGGCTGCTTGCCCTTGTGCCGGAGGTGGAGTGAGCTGCATGTAGTCCCAATCCGCGGCGGACATATAAATGCGTGGGCTGTAATGCTCTTGCATATAGGGCGCCCCGCCAAAATGGTCGGCATGACCATGGGTGATGATGATGATCTTGACGTCCGTCGGATCTAACCCGAGTTTTTTCATTCCTGGCAGATAGACCGTCTCGACGTCTTTTCGCAAGCCCGTATCAATCTGGATTATGCCTGCCGAAGTGATAATCAAATAGATCACGCCACTTCCAGCCGAGTACGCGCCAGGGATGGCGTAGAGGTTGTCAAAGAGTTTTTCCGGCCCAGAGTCCATGGCAGGGCTGATGGTTGGCAGGTCACAGATCACGTGTTCCTCCAGAGCCCACGTCGTGCCCGCAAGCGTCTTTGCTTTCTCGATATCCGCCTGAACTTGCGGAGAATCCGCCTTCGCGGCCCGCCCCTGGGCTTGCGCCTGTCCAGCCTGTTGTCCCCTCGCGTGGGGAGCGCACGTGAGCGCCCCACAAATAATCAAACATCCGAGAAACCAATGAAACCTGTCTGACATGTCTCTTCTCCATTTCTAGGCATGTGATTAGGCATTGCCTCGATGCGTAATTCTAAGTCTCCCTCACCTGTCATCCCCTACCCCCGGCATAGAGGCAGCAAACCTACTCAAATCTGTCCCACTCGTCTGAGGTCGCCGCGCATCAGGCGAGAGTGCAAAGCCAGTCGTGAAACTGGATGTCAGTTTCATCCAAGTAGGATTTGGCCCGAATGACCTTTTCTGCTTCGAAGACATCGCCATGGTGCACTTGTCTCGCTCGTTCGCGATACTGTAACGCAATTTTCACCGGGAGCGCACCCGACGATCTGCAATACACACGAACGCAGCTGAAATTTGCCCCATTTGAGGGCGACTTTGCAGCACCTCCCTTTACCCAACCCTGAGCTTGACAGATTCCGCTGCTGCCTTGGCCGCCAGGATTGCATCTTATCCAGAGCGCAAGCGGCGGGGTATGGCAGCTTGACATTACCGCATAGGAGACTTAGCAATCCGGGGATATTCAGTTTCCAGGTGCCTGCAGAAAAGAGTGGCAATCAGGCTGATGGTCTCCCAGGGCTGCGATGAAAACAATTTGCTTCAATCGGAAGGGCCCTGGGGTATAAGGGTATGCGTCGGGGATGTCAAAAACGGAAATCCTTGCTAGATCGAAGACGACGGCTACGCAGGGAGCAGGTGCGGTAACCACAACGTTCGGAGGCATGGGTTAGGCATCGACGAGCGTTTAGCCAGCATCCTTCATAGTTCGGCGCGCTCCTTAATTTGCTATCTTGCTGTTGCGACCGGTGTTCCTCACGTTAAACAAAGCCATTGTTCGAGGGCGGGGCATGAGATAGAGTCCGCTCCATCTAGTCTGGTCGGACAGTCCAATGGAGGTCGTTTATGTCACAATGCGTCTCTGTCAAATCAAGTTTGAGATTTCTGGCCACAATGGCCATAGTGTGCTGCGCAGTCGTATTCGCGCAGCAGCCGGCGCAGGCACAGGAGCAGGGTGCAAGACCCGCGGCTGGTGGAGGGGGGCAGACTCGTCCGGGCGCGGTAGTGGCGCCGCTTTTTCTGAAAGTGGAATGGGTACGCCCATCTAGCCAAACCGGACAGGTTCCCGTGATTCAGGAAAACATCCTCGACCCGAACGTGCAGATGATTTGGTACGGACCCGGCGCCAAGCAGTTGCTGACGACCGGCACACCGGGGAGTGACGTGACGCCATTTGGGGTATGGTCCGGTGCATGCGAGGCACCCTTTGCCATCACCTTCAAGCTCAAGAGCAGCTACGCAGATCTCACAGGTCTCGCGAACGTGCGCTGGTTCGTCAAGACCTCGGGCTTCCACGAGGTTCGGCCCGTCGTGAAGCTTCCGGACGGAACCTTGTTGGTCGCGGATCTCAGCTTCACCGCGGTTCCCATGCTGGTCGAAAGCGAATTTTCATTGCAGGGGCTTCGTTGGCTTAAACTGGATCCCGATCGAATCGTCACACTCGGGCGTACCCCAGCACCCAACAATGAGACGTGGGTCCCGGATCCGGATTTGAGCAAGGTCGATGAAGTGGGCTTTGTAGACTTGATGCCCGGCAGTGGCCACGGCACCGGAGGGTACATTCAGCTCGGTCAGATTGAAGTGTTCGCCAAGGCCGTTCCGCGTGACGCCGCAAGCATAAGCGGCAAAAATAAGTAAGCCCGAACTGCTTTCTCACCGGACCGCGCCCATTTCAAGGTCTGTGCTGAAGGTTAGTAAGGACACGGCAGGCTTGGAACGATTGCATTTTCAGAAACTGATTTACCGCAAATTGGATGTCCACCACGACTTGGAATCCATAGCTGCAAATTGTCGCATCATGGGCGTTGCATCTACCTGGTGTCGTAGAGTCAGCAGCTAGCAGTTATCCAAATGAAGGGATTTCCGACAATCTAGGAAATCGAGAAGGCCGATAAAGAGCAACTAGCGCGCTGGTATCGGTTTCTGCCCTCCGACTATTTTAGATATGGCGGAGAGGGTGGGATTTGAACCCACGGTTGAGTTTCCCCAACACACGCTTTCCAAGCGTGCTCCTTAAACCGCTCGGACACCTCTCCGTTCCGCGGAAGCCCAATCAGACTAACAGAAAGATGGGTCAAGAAACAGATTCCATATGGGCGGAATTGCTGTGAATGGGATTTTCTGTGCCAAATTTGCGCTGTCTGCTACACTTTTCTGCGCGACTCCGGGGTGGTGCAATTGGTAGCACATCAGCCTTTGGAGCTGGCTATCCTGGTTCGAGTCCAGGCCCCGGAGCCACTCTATTTTCTGCAACCGATTTTCGCGGTCTGAAGATGAACAACCCTGACCTTGCGCTGGGAATCATTTGGTACATCGTTTTTCTCTTTTCGACGACATGCCATGAGGCCGCGCACGCGCTGGCTGCAAAGATTGGCGGCGACAATACGGCGGCCGAGGGCGGGCAGGTGACGCTCAACCCCATTCCGCATATTCGCCGCTCCCCATTTGGCATGGTCGTCGTGCCGATACTATCTTTCCTCTTGGGGGGATGGATGATCGGATGGGCCAGCGCGCCTTATGACCCCAATTGGCAGCGCCGGTACCCGCGACGCGCAGGACTTATGGCTCTCGCCGGGCCTGCCGCAAACTTCGCGCTGATGCTGTTGGCCGCAGTGGCGATTCGTATGGGCATGATTGCCGGATATTTTCGCGCTCCAGCCAGCATTTCCAGCTACGGAAGCCTTACCGTTCCGTTGAATTCTGCCGACCCCAATTTTGTGACGACGGCATTGAGCATCCTCTTCGTCCTCAATCTTTTGCTGGGAGCTTTCAACCTTCTGCCAGTCCCTCCCCTGGATGGCCACGCGGGAATTATGGTGTTGATGCCCGAGGGTCTGGCCACGCGCTATCTCGACTGGACACGGCAATCAGGATTTGCAATGCTTGGATTATTTGTCGCGTGGACATTTTTTGGCAGGTTTTTCAGTATAATTTTCAGCGCCGCGATGCACGCCCTTTATCCCGGCGTTTACAATGGCTAATCAAAAGAGAATTTCCCCGAGAGTAAAATCTCTTCACTATTTGTCCATCCAAATACCAAGTAAGACTTCGGTTCTGTTTCGAAACTACCCATCGCCCCTCATTTCTACATGGTCCTACATTTCTCACCTAGCATAAGTCTTGGAAAATGAGTGAGCAGCAAATTTAGTACGGTGGCCCCCGAAATGCTCATATGTGTGTGGCTGGAAGCTGTGGAAGGGATTGGAAGTTCGAGGAGACACGACATGAAGCCCGCCGCAATGAACCTCAACACCCAAGACCGAATCGCCACCTGGGACGAAGTTCGCCAAGCCACCATGGCTACCCCTGATCGCGTGATGGAATTCATGTACACGGGGGGAACGCACTGCGAAGTGGATTCTGAAATGGGCGGCCGGGTAAGGTACCGCGCCGAAGAATTCGAGTTTTTCGCTTACTTGAGCGAAATGAGCGAATTTGACGTTAACTGAGTGTTTCGAATCAAAGTTCGCTGTTCACGTTTGGAACAGTTTCTGGGGGAGTTCGGCCCGAGTTGGAACCAATTGAATTTCCGACTGATTTTTCCCGAAGCGCCATTCGGCTGATTGGACACAACGCAAAATCACCTTCCTAATGCCTGCCTCTATAAGCTCTTGAAACAAAGAAGGTTAACAAGTTGCATAACCCAATGCACGGCGGGTGCGTCTCTCGAAATCGGCGTCCCGTATTTGGCGAATCTGGCACTGTCATTGCACTTGTTGGTGCATGACCACAATAACTCTCCCGCACGGTGGTGTGAGCGTCGTCGGAGGTTCACCCTCTAATTCCCTGACAGTTGGCGTGTTGGATGAAGAGACAGAAGTAGTGGATGGTTTGCAGGAATCCCTGCGCTCGATGGGGTTCGCCTCGATGGGAACCCGCCTCCCGGAGGCAGCGCTAGAGATGATCGAGCGGGCGGAAATCCGCGTATTGATGTCGGGTACGGAATTGCCGGGTATGGATGGGTATCAGCTCCTCGGACAGGCCCTCGAACGCGATCCCGGAATCTACGTGATCTTGATGGCGGAATCTTATGCCGTCGAGTTTGCTGTCGCAGCGATTAAGCGGGGCGCTTATGACTACATTGCCAAGCCACTGGACACCTTACGATTGACGCATTGCCTGAATGAACTAGCCAATTCCTTCGAGCTGCGCAGAGGGATCTGGAACCTGGAGGCGCAGATCCTATCAAACGTCGAATTCCATGGGCTCGTGGGCAAGAGTCCGGCAATGTTGGAAGTATTCGAAATGGTCCGAAAGGTGGCGCGGCATAGGACGGGCATCCTGCTTGTCGGCGGGCCGGGCACAGAAAAGGAACTGGTCGCCAAGGCCATCCATGAGATGAGTTCCCTCACGCAGCAGCGCTTTGCAATGTGCAATTGTTCCGGCGCCGAGGATTCCCGGCTCGAAGGGCAACTTTTCGGACACATCCAAGGCGCATTTCCGGAAGGAACCGATTCGTGTCCCGGTCTTTTCGAATCTGCGGACGGCGGAACTGTACTCCTTGACGAGGTCGAACTGTGTTCGCCGGCGATCCAGGAAAAATTGCTCCGTGTGATTCAGACAGGGGAGGTCCAGCGCGTGGGCGCAACGGAAATTCGCCGCGTAAATGTGCGGATTATCGCAGCCACTGGCAGCGACTTGCGCGCGGAAGTCATTGCCGGACGGTTTCGCGAGGACCTCTTCTATCACCTCAGTCAGATTCAGATTCGAGTGCCGAATCTCGCCGAACGCGAGGATGACATCCCTCTGCTCACGAGGTATTTCCTGAAGAAATGCAACGCGCTGTACTCCACGCAGGTCCGGGGCCTCACGCCCCGCGCACAAGCGCTAATGCTCCAACACTCCTGGCCGGGAAATATTCGCGAACTTGAGACCGTCATCATTTCCGCTGCCGTCAAAACGAGATACCCGTTTGTTGATGTCCACGACCTCTCAGTGAACGTGCAGAACCCGTCCGGCCGGCATCATGGTGGCGTACCCGATTCCTGGCGCCCAAGCCCCTTAAATGAAGTGCGCCGCCTGCATATCCAGCGCGTGCTCGAATCTTGCGGCGGCAATCGTGTCCGCGCGGCGCAGCTATTGGGGATTGGGCGAACAAGTCTCTATCGATTCCTGAAGCGAAACGAGAGAACATCTGTGACCTCGCCTGCAGGCTAACTCAGAAGCCTCACTACCGTCCCGGCAGATGTCTGAGTGTCCGCGAAGAATCCCACGTGGACAACTCTTGCTCGAATTGCGTACGTCTGCGCAATGCACGCCAATCGTTGAGGCGCTTGCGAAAAGTGTTCGATGCGGTCCTGGGATTCGCCGATGCTGAACTGCGGAACTCTTTCTGAACCCGGTCAACGAGGTCCTGGATCACATTGTTCCGCTTAGAACTTGTCATATTGGGGATCGCGACAGCCGCAGGCATAAAGGCCAAGCTACACTGGTCGATTTACAAGTGGCTTGTGGATTGCAAATTGTGGCCCACCCTTGAGCTGGCATTCTTTTTTCGAACTCGGTGCTGTGCTAGACTGCGTTGGCAGCCAATTTTGAGTCACGCGACTGCCGATGCGTGGAACTTCGGGCTCCGTGCGACGAAGTCCCGCGAACCCCGCCAGGCCCGGAAGGGAGCAACGGTACCGGGATCACTTCGAGTGCCGCGGAGTACCCGAAGTTCCTCTCATCGTATCCGACCTTCATCGGGAGCAGCACTCCGACTCAATGAGCTACCAGGTTATTGCGCGAAAATGGCGTCCGCAGACGTTTGCAGATGTGATCGGGCAGCAGCATGTGGCCCGCACGCTGGCGAACGCTGTGCAATCCGGCCGTGTGGCGCATGCGTATATTTTTTCCGGCGCGCGCGGTGTGGGAAAAACGACGACGGCGCGCATTCTCGCCAAGGCGCTCAACTGCGTCAAAGGCCCCGCCGCGGAACCTTGCAACGAGTGCAGTTCGTGCCTCGAAATCGCCGCCGGCAATTCGCTCGATGTGATCGAAATTGACGCGGCGTCAAATCGCGGGATCGATCAGATCCGCGAATTGCGGGAGATGGTGCGTTACGCGCCGGTGGGGGGCCGCTACAAAGTCGTCATTCTTGATGAAGCGCACATGCTCACCGATGAGGCATCGAACGCGCTCCTTAAAACCCTCGAAGAGCCTCCCGACAAAGTGATCTTTGTCCTGGCAACTACCGAACCCGAAAGCCTCGCCGAAACGATTCGCTCGCGCTCACAGCATTTTCATTTCCGCGCACTTTCGTTCGCGGAAATTGTGGAGGCGCTGCAAGAAATTTGTGCCAAAGAAAATCTTGTTGCGGAGTCCGGCGCACTTGCCGTGATGGCGCGGGCCGCCGAAGGCAGCCTTCGCGACGGGCTTTCCCTGTTGGAGCAAGCTCGCTCCTACTGCGGCACGAACATCACGGACGCCCAGGTCCGCGAGTTGCTCGGCGTAGTTCCCGAGGAGATTCTGGACGAGTTGATCGGAGCCATCGACGCGCGGTCCGCGGAACGCGTTCTAGGACTTGTTCACCGCCTGCTTGCCGTGGGACAGAATCTGCAGCATTTCTGTCGCGAAGCCATCGGGCACATCAGGAATCTATTGGTGGCGCGGGTGTGCGGTGCGGATTCCGATTTGATCGCCGCGCCCGCAGATCAGCGCCCGCGGCTCGCGCAGGCGGCTGCACTCTTTGGTGAAGAAGACCTCACGCGGTTTTTTCAAATACTGCTGCACACGGACGACGATTTGCGCCACAAGCCGGATCAGCGGCTGCATCTCGAAATGGGATTGCTTCGCATGGTGAACGCCGCGCGACTCGCTCCCCTCGAAGAATTGCTTGCCGAACTCGAAACGGGATCCTCCGCCGGTCCCTCGGCGAAGCGGCCGAGAGAGCAGTTAACCGCTCCAACGATTGCGCCAATTGTAGCGCAATCGGCATTCAGCGCCGCGGCATCGCAAGGCGGAGTGCAGCCCTTTCCGGTTTCAAGGTCTGCGAGCGAGCCCGCCCCGCGAACTGAAGTGAGTGCTGTGTTACCCGTGCGCGAGATGCGAGCCAGCAGTCCGCAAAAAAATGACGGGAACTTGGGCTCACAGTCTACCGCTTCGCAATTGGCTTCAAACACAGTGCAGATTGCGCCAGCGCCGACGGCAGTCGCGGGAGATGGTCTCTCCTGTGACCAAGTGGACGCGATCAAGGCCGCCGTCTTGACGCAGCAGAAATTTCTGGGCGAATTGATCGAGCACGCGGCGCGCTGGGAGATGAGCGGCGGCGAGCTGCGCCTCATCTTTCCTGCCGAAAGCCGAGCACTCGCCGAAATGTTGCAGGCACGAGATCCAATGGAACGTCTGCGCAACATCGCGAGCGGCATCCTCGGTCAGTCCGTGCGAGTTTGTGTTAAACTGGAGTCCATGTCGAGTGCGACCGCAGGTGCGAAGTCGGATACTGGGGTGCGAGAGTTGCGCGCAAAATTCGAGAAGGATCCAATTGTGCGCGGGATGATCGAGCGGTTTGGCGGCCAAATTTCGGACGTGAAGCACCGGAGCGAGGACTAGCCATGGAAGTAAAGGCGCTGCAACAGATTCTGACGCAATTTCGTCAAATGCAGGAGAACCTGCAGAAACAGGTCGAATCCGTGAACGTGGAAGCCTCGGCGGGCGGCGGCATGGTCACTGTCAAAATGAACGGCCAAAAACAGCTGACCGACCTCCGCATCGATCCTGAAGTATTCGCCGGGAAGGATCAGGAATTGTTACAGGACCTGATGCGCGCAGCGGTTAATGAAGCAGTGCGGCGCGTGGACGAAGAGTTGACCAGCCAGATGAAGAGCCTTTCCGGCGGAATCCCTGGACTTGCTGGCCTGAAAATTCCCGGGCTGTTCTGAGTGCCAATTCGGAATGCCTGATTTTGCCGAACCCGTTGAGCGTCTGATCGATCAATTGAAACATCTTCCCGGCATCGGCGCGAAAACCGCGCAGCGCCTTGCGTTCCATATTCTCCGCAGTGAGCCGGAGGATGCGCTGGCATTGGCCGACGCGATTCGCGACGCGAAGGCGAACATGCGCTTCTGCTCGGTATGCAACAACATTACCGACGTGGATCCGTGCCTCTACTGCACCAGCCCAACTCGTAACCGCGCAACAATTTGCGTCGTGGAAGAACCTCACAACATCATGGCCGTGGAGAAAACGCGGCAATACGGCGGGCTTTATCATGTCCTCGGCGGCGCGCTCGCGCCTCTACGCGGGATTGGCCCCGACCAACTGCACTTGAAGAGTTTGATCGAGCGGCTGAAGGGCGGCACGGTCCAGGAAATCATCATTGCCACGAACCCGAATGCGGAGGGCGAGGCAACCGCGGTCTATATTTCAAAGCTGATTAAGCCGCTCGGCGTCCGAGTGACGCGCATCGGCGTGGGCATTCCCGTCGGTTCCGACCTCGAATATGCCGACGAAGTCACCATGATGAAGGCCATGGAAGGCCGCCGCGATTTGTAATCACTCCTTCGCTGCGCCAATTTGATTCATTCTCGCTGCGCAATGATTTGCCGGGCCGCGTTGACGACAACGCCAGCATTTTCCTGACCGCCGGCGATTCTCTCAAGCGACGCCTCAAGCGAATCCAACTCTCGGGGATCGAATGATCGGCTAGCGTACGAGTCATTGCGCCACGTGCGGAGATTGGCCGCATGGAGTTCCGCCATTTCATTCGCGCTCTTCTCCAGAATGCGCCGTGTGCTCTCAACAACCTCCCAGCCTGTGTTCTTCAATGAGGGATCGAGAATCGCGCCAACATGCAAGGCTTGACCGTAGTACTTTTGCAACTGCGCGAGAAGCTCATAGTATCGACGCAGAGTCGGGTTGTCGGTCTCCAACGATTCTGTTTCGTGGATGATTAGCATCGCACCCGGAGCCGCGATGCTTGCCCAGTTGGCAAATACTGAGCCAAGTGCGCAGAGATGTGTAAGCAAGAATCGGCAGAACATGACATTGGGTGAAGGCGTGGGAAATGGCGCGTGAATAACATCGTGTACCAGGAATTCCAGATCCGGGCCATTGGCTTGCTGAGCTTCTGTAATATATCGTTGCGACGCATCCAGGCCGATTGTCCCCACGGGGCGCAGGACGTCTCGAATCAAACGAGTAGACCAACCCGGACCGCACCCTAGATCAACCGCCAGGCTTGGATAGCGTATTCCGGAATGCACCAGAAGATCGCGCGTTTCTGGTTCATAGATTTCCGCAAGACGGCGCAGCCTGGCACTGGCTCGGTCATTGTCTCCAAACGTGTAACTGTCGGTTGCCACTGTCGTCGCGCGCAATTCTCTCACGGAAAGAAGTTAGATAGCTGGTGCGAGAATCCTGAACGGTCACGTCTTAGCTCACGGCAACGGGATTAGGAATTGCCGCCTTGGTCCGAATATTTTAATTGCAGCATCTTGCCTCCACGCCCGGTTAGCAGTAGTCTTGCGGTAAATGAGCCTCATTAACCTCAATGTGAATGGAAAGTCGCACAGCCTGGACATCGATCCTTCCACTCCGCTGCTCTACGTTCTGAGCGACGATCTCGAACTGCGCGGACCAAAATTTGGATGCGGCCTGGGGCAGTGCGGCGCATGCACGGTGATCATGAGCGGGCAGGCCATCCGCTCCTGCCTCACTCCTGTGAGCGTGGTGGGCGAGAATGAAATCATCACCCTCGAAAGTTTGGGGACGATCGAGAAGCCGCACCCGCTGCAGAAAGCGTTCATCGAGGAGCAAGCTGCCCAGTGCGGCTTCTGCATCAATGGCGTGATCATGACTGCGAAGGCACTGCTGGACAAGAATCCGAAAGCAACGGAAGCGGAAATCCAGCAGGGCATGTCCACCGTTTTGTGCCGTTGCTTCACGCACGTTCGAATGTTCCGGGCCATCGAGAAAGCCAGGAAGGAAATGGCGCGATGAAGCCGATTCGAAGTCTGAAATCGACGCACGCGGAGAAGCCGTATCTAACGAAGGAGGCACTCGAAGCCTTGGAACGTGCGGGTTTTTCGCGCAGGCGTTTCTTGCAGGGCGCGGGAGCGCTTGTGGTGAGCTTTTCGGTCCGCGGACTTGTGGGCACTGCCGCGGGCCAAGGCGCTTTCGATGGCGGCACGGCAGGGTCGCCAGCTGCGAATCTGCTGGATTCCTGGATTGCGATTGGCGCGGATGGAGTCGTGACGGCCTACACCGGCAAAGCGGAACTTGGCCAAGGCATGACAACCGCGCAAACTCAATTGGTGGCGGAAGAGCTCTGCGTACCATTCAATCGAGTCAAGCTGATTATGTGCGACACGGCGCAAACGCCGGACCAGGGAATTACGTCGGGAAGCCAGTCGCACCCCACAAATTTCAATCACTCGAATTTGGCACAGGCCGCAGCGACGGCGCGCCAGGCACTCGTCCAACTTGCCTCAAAGCGCCTCGGGGTTCCCGAGGATCAGCTTTTGGCGAAGGATGGTGTTATCAGGTCTAAGAGTGACGCTTCAAAGAAGGTAGCGTACGGCGAATTTCTAGGTGGGAAACGGTTTGAGCTGCAAGTTGACCCAAAAGCACCTCGGAAACCAGCCGCCGAGTGGACTGTTCTTGGCACTGCGGCTCGCCGTCCGGACTTAGCCGCGCTTGTCACCGGGCAATTTGAGTTTGTCCATAACGTGAAGCTGCCCGGCATGCTTCATGGCCGAGTCGTCCGCCCACCCGCGGTAGGGGCGACCGTGGTCAGTGTGGATGAAGGCTCGGTCGCAAAGTTGCAGGGAATTGTGAAGGTTGTGGTCAAGAAAAATTTCGTCGGTGTGGTCGCGCAGAAGCCATGGCAGGCAATACAAGCTGCCAATCAATTAATGGTCACTTGGACTTTGGGCACAGGAATGCCGAAGCAGGAAATCTTCTACGACCACGTGAGAAATCAAAAACCCACGCGTGACACCATGCTGGTCGACTCGAAGGATACGGACCAGAAGATTGCGGAGGCCGCAGCATCTCTCAAAGCAACGTACCTGTATCCCTATCAGATGCATGGTTCGCTTGGCAGTTCCTGCGCCGTCGCTGACGTGCAGGGCGACAAGGCCACGCTGTATTCTCCAACCCAGGGAGTGTGGCCACAGCGAGGGTCAGCGGCCATTCTTTTGGGCCTGAAGCCCGAAAACGTTCGCGTGATTTTTCGACGCGGCTCCGGTTGTTATGGCTTGAACGGCGCGGATACCGTGACGTTCGATGCTGCGCTGCTGTCGCAGGCCGTGGGCAAACCCGTGCGCGTGCAGCTTACGCGAAAGGATGAAATGGCGTGGGGCGAGAACTATGGCCTCCCGTATGTAATGGACGAGCGCGCAGGATTGGATGCTGCAGGAAATATCGTGGCCTGGGATTTTGAAACTTGGTCGCCGGTCCTCGGAAATCGCCCGGGGTACACGATGCCCGGAAATGTCGTCACCGGCACGCTTGCGGGGTTTGAGGCTGACCCGTTTGTGCCCAGGTCCCCCGCGCCTCCGCCCAGGACTTACGGGAATGGTAGCAACGGAGTCCCGTCCTATGTGGCAGGCAATGTGGGCGGGACAGCCAGTGGTACCGGGACGATCAAGTCCGAGCGATCGCTGGTTCACAATGTCACGTCCCCGCTTTTTACTGGTCCTCTGCGCTCTCCCGCGCGACTGCAGAATACGTTCGCCCACGAATGCTTTATGGATGAACTCGCATCGCAAGCGAAAGCCGATCCGGTCGCCTTCCGTTTGCGCCATTTGAGCGATTCTCGGCTGAGCGATGTTGTAAGGGCGGCGGCCAAGGCTGCGAATTGGGACTCGCGCCCTTCGCCGAAGGCACAAACCCGCATTGCGAGCACACGCGCTGGTCGAGGCATTGCGTGCGTCGCCTACGAAGGGGAGAATGGTTATTCCGCGATGGTTGCCGAAGTGGATGTCGATCCAGCGACAGGAAAAGTTGCCGTGAAACGGCTGACCATCGCGGCCGATTGCGGCCCAATTTCTAATCCGGACGGCCTGAAAAATCAGATGGAGGGCGGCGCGCTTCAAGGAATGAGCCGGGCATTGATGGAAGAAGTCACTTGGGACGACCAGAAAATAACTTCAGTGGACTGGATTTCTTACCGCACACTGCCGCTGGGGTTTGCTATCCCCACAATCGATGTCGTGCTGCTTAACCGGCCAGACCACCCTGCAACTGGCGCGGGGGAACTTTCAATTACACTTTCATGCGCCGCGATCGGCAACGCTATTTTTGATGCCACTGCCGCTCGCATTCGCCAGGCTCCATTTACTCCCGAACGTGTGAAGGCCGCGTTGAACCACGCTTGATGTCAAAGCTCTAAATGAAGGCGCAGGGCAGGCACAAACACCGGTCCTCGATCGCGGTTGTACCCCGGATGGTCGACGAACTGGAAATCAAGCGAAGTGAATATTCCACGCCAAACGTGCAAAGTGTAATAGGTTTCTGCAATGTTTTCGCGGCCATAGTTGAGTTTTCCATCTCCCAATATAAAGCCATATCCGCCCCGCGCAAGATATTCTTGGTGGTCACGCGAGATTCCATTCGAAACGTATGCGATTCCTGCGCGGTCTAGTTTTCGCCCCCATCGCGCCCCGTTTGAACCCGCACCAAACAGCAGTGTTTCGTCCACCTCCGTGTAGGCGTACGACTCATGCTGCCCCTCATTCCAACCCCATCGCCCAAAGATACCCATCCAGTCGTTAACGGGCTGTTCAAGGTTTGCTCCGAATCCGTACTTGATGGTGGTCTGAAGAGGATGAGCCGTGATGTCGGGGCTTGGTGTCGCCCCTGCGAGGTAATTGCCGACGGCTTGGCTATACACGCCCATGTTCGCGTGATTGACGAACATCAGCAAGCGGAGTATGCCTTCGCGGCGTGGCGCCGCCGAGACATGAACCTCTAATTCCGCATCTTCCGCGTGAGCACGGCTGATGTTTGCGTCAAGATTGATACCATTCGCCACCTTGGGCATGAGTCCTTCAGCAAAACGCACGGCCCAGCGGCGTTCGTCGTACTCAATCATGGCACCAAATGTGAAGCCGCGGGTGTCGGCGTCGTAATCGTATGCGCCATTGTCGTCCATCGCCCAGTTCATGAACTGAAAATTGCTATCCGTACCATATGTATTCAAGTCGAAGAAATCCACCATGCTGAACTTGCCGAGACGGATTTCGAGCCGGCGTTGAGGCAATCTGCTGAAGAGGGAAAGCGGCGTTCTCTCAGAAGGTATTTCTTCCGGGGCCAACGCAATGATTTGGTGCCACATCAGACGGGCTACATAGGGCGCCTTGCTAAGGGTCGGATTGCGGACCACATCAAGATTCGTGAAACCAGCGATTCCGAGCGCCTCGCCAATTCCGTGACCACCGGTCTCTTGGACATCAAAAAGCAACTCTGTCCGATTGCTGACTCGCAGCCCAGTGAACAGAGTCAAGACACGGGAAGTGGCATCCTGGGAGCCGGGGGGAAGGCTGTTCAATCCCTGGTATGGCGAATGAAATCGCGAGTGCCACTGCGAAATGAAATTCACCTGGCCGGAAATCCAAATGCGATCCGATTTTGGATGGGGCAGTAGCGTCGTTGGCGAATCTTGGTCGGGTTCGATCGGTGTGGGCGGTTCCGTTGCCTGCGCCCGCAACACAATTGGCAACCATAAGATCATCATGATCGCGCCTTGGCAGACCATGTGCGCTCGCCGTTTATGGTGACTAATCCGTCGCATCCCTGAGATATTCTCCATCGTGAAGTTTCTCCGTGCATCGACAAACTGCGAGGCGCGATCAATAGTCTCATGGCCGAGTTGATGGAAGATCACATTCGCTTTCACATGCCTCGCAAGACGAAGTCCGCGGAAGAAGCAGCCGACGACCTCATCGAGATCGTCCGTTCGTACCTGAAATAATCTTGCTGCGATAATCGAACCGCCGTACCGTCGATAGCAACCGGGCGGCGGATGATGGCAGGCTGACTGCAGACACCTGCGCCGAGCGACAACGGGAATTTCTACGATTGCTGCGACGCGCCGCAGGGCGTAGACTTGAGCAATCGATCGGGTTGCGGAAGATGCTCCAACTTCGACGTACCGAACTCCTCCTCCCGCCGCTTCTCATCGGCGTCTTGTTCGTCTTGGTCGTGCCCGCTTCCGCACAAAGGCCACCGAATCAGCCGACCCGGCCTGGACCCGGCGGCACAACCACCAACCTACCACAAAGATTTTCCGTTAGTGGAATGGTGTCGGACGCAGAAAGCCAGACTCGAATCGATGGCGTGCGGGTGGAACTGCGCGCCTTCACCGGGGGAACAATAGCAACCGCGTTCACGAGCGGGAATGGAAACTTTCAGTTCAACGATATTTCACGCGGCAGCTACGAGCTGTTCGTGGAGGAGCAAGGATACGCAACGGCCCGACAACGGGTTGACGTGGAAGGTTCAACGATGGGTATCTTTGTCGAGCTCCGCAGCGTTTCGGGAACAACCCCGCCGTCCTCGCGAAGCCCTTCAGTATCCGCCCGAGAGCTCTCAATTCCGCATAAGGCCCACGATGCAATGGATAAGGGCCGGACGCTTCTTTACGCCAAGTCGAACTATGCGGCGAGTATCAAACAATTCGAGCATGCCGCGCAAGAGTATCCGGGCTACTACGAGGCCTACACTGAGATGGGCATAGCCTACCTGAAGATGGATGACGCCGCGAATTCCGAACGTGTCTTGCGCAAGGCACTCGACCTGAGTGACCAGCACTACCGGGACGCATTATTTTGGCTCGCCTCACTTCTGTCGTCCAAAGAACGCTTTGCCGAGTCTGAACCGCTCGCCCGCAAGGGCGTTGAGGTCGACCCGAATTCCTGGCAGGCAAATGCGGAGCTGGCGCGTGCACTGCTTGGGTTAGGGCGCGCCGCCGAAGCGGAAACCGCGGCCTTTGCAGCCGTCAAGTTTCAGCCCGAGAATCCGACGCTCCACCTGCTGTTGGCCAATATCCACGGAGAGTTGCAGGATGGACCGGCGCTGCTTGATGACCTTGACGCCTACCTCAAGCTTGCGCCCAAAGGCCCATTTGCCGATCAGGTCCGCAAACAGCGGGACGAAGTCCGCCAGGCACTTCAGAACAGCAAGACATCCTCCGCTCCCTCGCTCAATCAGAATCCCTGAAAGCCGCGACTATCCACGACGCTCGTCGCAAATTCGCCGGAAATCAAACTCAACGGGTAGTAATGTCAAGCGCAGGTATGGGGTGACGATTTCACGATAATTTCCAGTGGCAACCACCACATAATATGAACCCCCGACATGGCGGGGAGTGTATCTTTGCAAGCTGGGGTGATGCAGTCATGAGTGCTTGGAGACCAAGCAGTTAAAATCACGAGTCCGTCTTGGCCTGTGGCGTGATATTGTTTTGTGATTTACAAATCTTGTTCTGAAATCGTCATTTTCATACTCCATGATTGAATTCACTTGGGGGAAACCATGAAGTTGCGGATTTTTGTGCAGTTCGCATTCATAAGCTCAGCGATAATCGCGCTGGGCGTGGAAAATTCTGCGGTTTACGCTCAGTCAGGCACCACAGGGGCGTTGTCAGGGATGGTCACCAACAGCACAGGAGGAGCCGTGCCGGGTGCAATAGTCACGCTGACGAACACGGCGACCAGCCAGACGCAATCGGCGACGACAGACTTGAAGGGCCTTTACGGGTTTTCGCTCCTTCCTCCGGGCACCTACGAAGTAGACTTTTCCGCTAAGGGATTTAAGTTATCGCAGGCGGCAATGGTCGTTGTGAATGTGTCCGAGGCTCCCAGCCTAAACGCGCGACTGGAAGCGGGATCGTCTGAAGACCGCGTAATATGCCAATGTCAATTCACTCAATCGGCGAGTTCTTCCGGCACTCTCGTGGATCGCAAAACGATTACGGCGGTCCCCCTGACGACACGCAACTTTACGCAAGTACTCTCGATGTCATCGGGTTCGGCGGGTGCCGTGAACAATGCGGCGCTCCTGGGTACCGGCTCCCAGACCGTGAATGTGAACGGCAACACGGCCGCCGGAACCTACACCGTCGACGGCGCAATTTCCGCCAACACAGTCCCCAATCCGGACACCATTTCGGAGTTTAAGATTCAAACGTCGCAATATGACGCTGGATATGGCGCCCGTGTTCCAAATACGAACTTGATCACCAGGTCGGGAGAGAACGACCTTCACGGAACGCTGTGGGAATTTGTTCGCAATGATATTTTCAACGCCAATTCTTTTTTCCAGAATGCGAACCGGCAGCCGAAACCGAACCTGAAGCAGAACCAGTTCGGCGGAACGATCGGCGGAGCAATAAAGAAGGATCGCGTGTTCTTCTTTGGCTCTTACCAGGGAACCCGCCAAACGAACGGATTAGATCCCAGTTCTTTGGCTACCATGCTTTTGCCGGCGCTTACTAACGATCGCTCGGCCGCGAAAATCGGTTCCGAGTTTTGTCCGTCGAATAACGGCCCAGCGGGCGCGCCCAACAATCCGTTTTACACATTCGCGGGAGGAATACTTGGCCAGGGAGTCCAGGTGGCATGCGATGGATCAAACATCAATCCAGTCGCTCTGAAAATCCTCCAAGCATCGCTTCCGGATGGCACCTTTGTTATACCCACGCCACAACACATAGCGAGTGGCAGCAGTTCCGGATTTGCATACCAGCTCGGGCAGTCCTCGTTCAGCCTGCCGTCGACGTATCGAGAGAATCATTACCTGAGCAACCTGGATTACTTGATCTCGAAGAAGCATACGCTGGCTGGGCGCTTCTACTACGCCAATTCTGGCACGCTGAGGGCACTCGGAGGCAGCATCTTTACTTCTGCCGCGACGCCCAATGTGCCTGGCTTTCCACAAAACTCGACCGGCACCGACTACATGGCAAGCGCGAAGCTCACCTCAGTGTTGACTAGCAATCTGGTGAACGAAGCTCGAATGACATTCACCCGCACGTATTCTTTCTCCTCGGGGCCGCATGACCTTACGACTGCTGCTATCGGAATGACCTCCGTAGACCCGCTCCTGCCGGTTGCGCCGGACATGACGATCCAGGGATTCCTGGGAGGCTTCCGTGTGGGCAACGCACAAAACCAGGCCTCGCAGCTGAACAAGCCATACTCGTTTGCGGACAATCTTTCCTGGAATCGCGGCAGGCACACAATTCGCTCAGGCATCCTTATCCTCGCCCAAAGTCAGGTGCTTTATGACACTGGTCCGGCCCGCGGTAAAATCACCTTTCAAAACTTTACAGACTTCCTCTTGGGAATGAGCGCCGCGCAGAATGGAAGTCCCACCGGACTAAGCAATATTCAGTCCATCGATGCAAAGGAAGGCCCCGGGCCGAATGGAGAAATCATTTATGGAAACCGGACGAACTACGGGTCAGTCTTCATCGCGGACGACCTTAAAATCTACTCGCGCCTCACGCTTAACTTTGGGCTTCGCTGGGAGTATCTTCCGGCAGCTTCAGACATCACTGGCGATCAAGGGAACTCCTGGTCATCACTCTTGAATCTGGCCCCGATTCCACCTGTTGCCGGGACGTACATAGGAGTGACCATCCCCGCCAACTTCGATCCGAACCAAATCAACCCATACACGAGTAAACCGTTTGGCACGCCTCCGCCTGGCGTGCTCGTTCGCCCCGATTCCGGCTTTTACCAAAACAAGGCTCCGTTGCGCAATTTCGCTCCTCGGTTCGGTTTTGCGTGGCAGCCCGGAGGTCAACAGAGCCGCCTTACTTTGCGAGGCGGTTACGGATGGTTCTACCAGACCACAGCGGACAGAGGAAATGCGCCTGGCTTCCCCCTCGTGAATATGCAGCCCTTTGCCCAACTCTCTCAAAATGCGGGTGCCAGCAATGGCACATCAACTTTGCAGAAGCCGTTCCCCACCACAACGTTGGGCTACGTGTTGCGTACTCCTGCCACGCGCCTGACTGATCGAGTCTTGGGTTCAATGTATCAAATTCCAAAGCTGCAGCAATGGAACTTGAATGTGCAATTCGGTGTGTCGCAGTCGTTCTCGCTCGATTTGGGGTATGTCGGATCGTATGCAAGCAATTTATTGCTGGGATACGGCTCTAACCAGCCGCAACTGGGTTCCGCAGGTCATCCGGTCAACTGCGGGCTGCCCACAAATGCGGCTGCATTCGGGGTAGATGCAACGACCTTTGCGGGCTTCGGAGTCGATTCATCCGGTTGCGTTGCGACGAATACTGCCGGCAATGCATTTCTGCGCGCTCCCATAATTGGTGAAACTCCCACTGCGCTGGTCGCGAGCCGGTACATCGGAGCTTCCTGGTATCACAGTATGCAGGCTACGATCAGAAAACAGGTTTCCCATGGCCTGTTGTTCCAAGTTGCTTACACTTTCTCGAAATCTTTGGCCAATACGACGGTGGACAACGATCAGACCAATCTCGGCCTCGATTGGGCCCGAACGAGTTTTGATCGTACACATCGACTGATCGCGAACCTTAGCTACGACCTGCCGGGAATTCGCGCGAGTGGATTTACGGGCGCCCTGCTGAATGGCTGGTCCACGACTGGGATCATCATCATCCAAAGCGGATTGCCCATGACACTCACCGACCGGAGTGGAGGTTCAGTTTATGGATTTGCCGGAACTTCTACCGTCACACTTTGCCCGGGCGCCACGTACAAAGAGCTTGCGACCTCTGGCAGCATCGATTCCCGTTTGAATAATTGGATCAACAAGCCCGCAGTATGTTCAGCACCCATTCTCGGATCTGACGGCAAAGCGACTGGCTATGGCAATGCTGGGCAAAGCATCATGAATGGTCCCGGCCAATTCAACACGGATTTCTCGCTTGGCAAGACCACGACCGTCGGGGGGATGCGTGAAAACGCGCAACTCGCATTCCGAGTGGAATTCTATAACGCATTGAATCACCCTCAGTTCAACAACCCAGGCACCGTTTTTGGAACATCGAACTTCGGCGTCATCAATCAAACGTCTGTCGGACCTCGTTTGATCCAGTTTGGCGTGAAATACATCTTCTAGGACTGGAGCACTCGCCGATAGGTAGGATTGAACACGGGGGGTTGGGCGGACGCGTCGCTGCATTCCAAGAGAATTGCAACGATGATGCTTTCACGGTCGGGTTCGGTAACGCACAGCTCACCAACTCACTCACCCCGTATATCGTTTCAGTTTTCGCTTGAGATTGGCGTGGCGCGTTTCTACTGTCTAAGCGATTAGACCAACGAAAAATCCGAGAAAATCTGCCTGGAAAAAGGCCCCGGACTTCTCCGGGGCCTCGAGTCCTTAGGATTAACTCAGAGCAAAACTCTAGTGGTGTTCCTTGGTCACCAGGTGCGCGCCATCCTGCTCGATGCATGGAGGATCTTCCCACAGAAGATCCTTGCTGAGATGCATGGTGCGCGGGGTTTCTACCCAAGGCTTCACCAAGACATTCGGATCTTCCACGGTTGATTGATACGTAAGCGTATCTCCCTGGCGGGAAAGCCGTTCGGTGACGTGCAATGCTGTGGTGTGGAAATACCCGGCGATGTCCAGCCAGGTATCATCGGTGAATCCGATCACATCAACCACGAGCGTATCTCCTTCCCAGTGGCCAATGGAATCACCCAGGTAGGTTTCATCCAGGTTCTTTCGATGCGGACGCCCATCCGTTGGGACGACACGGAAAGTGTTTCCGTTCGCGTACAGGAAAACAATTTGTCCCGGGGATTGAACGATCTGGCTTGGTGCGCCGAGGCGCGGCACACCCGGGTTCTTGCAGAAGAAGGCGGGATCCTCGGTCGCTTCATTGTCATCCAGGTCCTTCACCTTCTGGATATATTCAGTCTTGTAGGCAGGCTTGTTTGGATCGGAACGCCGCTTGATGGCGTTATCGATTTCAAAATTCGCCCCGCTGCCACCGCGAGCCGCCAATACCACGTTGATATTACCGTTCGCGTCCTTCTTGGGACCATTCTGACTTCCACCCCCGCCGTTCCCTCCCCTCCAAATACCAGTGAGGTCGGGATGCCCGTCCGCTGTTCGCGGTGTTGTTGCCGCCGAGGTATCAGTCTTTTTCGCTGTTCCCCCGGCCTGGCCCGAGGCGTTCACAGATATCAACCAGCCGACTGCCATGGCGGCCACTGTCGCGATGCCGTACCTACGCAAACTGTGCTTCATCTTCGAATCCCTTCTCCGGAACACGATCCGGCTTACGGCCAATCAAGAAAAGAATCATCACGCGACGGCGAACATCGCGATTCGGCGATGGCCGCCTTCCCCACATGCCACAGTAAACAATAGACCTTCGCGCTATCTGGCGTCGTTGGGGTCGCCAAACCAAACGGTGACCTTGTGCCCGTCGGGGAAAAACCAATCCTTCACATGGGCCAGGTTTGTCTTATCCTTTGCCGCGGCGGCCGTCACGGTATAAGTGTCCCCAAGAGTCCACATACTCTTCGTCAAACCGGCATTCCGGTAGGCGCCTGGAGCCGTTGTCCCGAGCGTCCAGTGCTGCATGTTTCCGCTTGCGTCCTTGACGTCAAGATAAAAGTAAATGTGGGGATTGATCCAGTCGATCTTGGTTAGCGTCCCCTTCAGCGTGATAATCTTCGTTTCGTCGTACTCCGCCTGAAACGCGTGATGCGCTAACGCTGGGGCAGCCGCTACGAATAACCCCATCAAGGCTGCAAAAGCACCAAAAGCTTTATATTTCATTATCTTGCGCTCCTTGGGATAAATGCTAGCTGCACAACGATTACTGAAACTCCCGCTCCCTGTCAACAAAGATCCACGTCTCGACGATTGCCTGATAGCCTGAGCTTGATCGGCTCACTTATTGACGTTTGGCAAGGTCCCCATGTTTCATATACTTTTTCCATGTGCCAAATAATAGTTGCGGAAAATATCTCCAATCTTCGTTTGTTCATAAATTCAAGAATGGGATGGTTAATCGTTACGGTTCAGCCGGGGCGGCAGTCTTCGCTTTTGCACGCTCAGCCCAGGCCTGCGTGCATTCATCGAAAACGCCATAGTAGGCGAGTGCACCCTTTGATCCCACCACGTATGGATTCAGATCTTCCCGCGCGGTGAAGTGGTTGAGTCTCGGCAACTTCTCGATGGTGTTGTCCGCAAACGGATGGGAACTGACCACCACATCAACTTTTTGTTCCTCCGCGATCTTCATGAAGCGTTCGACCGATCTTGCATACTGGAGGATACCCCCGTTCGCCGCGGATGGATCGAGGTTCGTCGGAATCCCCACGCCGCCCATGAATCCGACAACATGCGACTTACCGTGTTCAGTCACCGGAAAGATCGCCGAAAGCGTGGCGGGCGTATGGCCTGGTGATATATAAAAGGTCACCGTTGTCTTGCCAAGGGTTAGTTTCTGTCCGTCCGTGACATCCATGTCTTTTGCGGGGCGCAAATCGGGATTCGGCGGCTGCTGATTGGGTTGCAGGGGCCTGTGAATAAAGTCCCAATCGACCGCGCTCAACAGCACATGCGGATGATATTTCGCCACCAGATAGGTGGCGCCGCCGAAATGATCGGGATGGCCATGCGTCAAGACAATGTATTTAATTCGAGTAGGGTCTAGACCGACTGTCTTCATGCCGCCCACGATCACGCGCTCAGCTTCCTCCGGGTTATCCAGAGTATCGAATAGGATTATGCCTTCGCTTGTATCGAGCGCCCACGAACTTACCCAGGGCATGCCCAGGAAATAGAGCTGGTCGAAAGCTTTCGTCGGCGTCATTGCGTTTCGGTTCTGCGTGTACTCAGGCGTGATGGCGGGGGTGAGTTGCTTGGGCGAGCATTGCAGATGCAGAATGAGGCTCAGGTTTGGGTCGTTGCCCGCGAGGGCGTACGCTTTTTCCACGTGCATCTGAATCGCGTCCGCCTCTTTCGCCTGGATGAACTTAGGATCTTCCTGTGCTCGCCCTACTGCCCCAACCGATACGATTACAACCAAATTCGTTACCAATATCTCTTGGATTCGATTGAGCAATTTCCACCTCCACATCCGAACGGATCATATACTTGCAGAGGAAAGTTACCTTTCCTGTAGAAGCTGTTTGTAGGCCTCTCGTTTTGCCAGTCCTCGCTCCCTCGCGGCTTGCTTCAGCGCCGCTTTTCGGTCAAGTCCGACTTCGGTCTCCAGTTGCTCAACGCGCTGTTTGAGGGATTGTCTCTGGTCCACAACCATGGTCTGCTCCGAAGGAGCGCCGATCAGCAGAGTGATTTCCCCTTTGGGTGGTTTCACGCTAGTCTGCGCGAGCAATTCGGCAAGCGTTCCACGGAGAAATTCCTCGTGAATTTTTGTGACCTCACGCGCGAGAACAGCGGGCCGAAGGCCAAGAATATCGAGCGCGTCGGAAAGCGTTTCCGCGACACGATGGGGAGCTTCATAGAAAACAAGAGTGTGCGTTTCGTGCATCAGTTGTTCGAGGGCCTTCCTGCGGGCGCTCGATCGCGAAGGCAAAAACCCAATGAAGCGAAACTCGTCCGAGGGCAATCCGGAGGCTGCCAACGCCGAGACAAATGCGCACGGGCCGGGAATGGGCACGACGGCTACGTGGTGTCGCAGACAAAGCGACACCAGTCGATGGCCCGGGTCCGAAATCACGGGGGTTCCCGCATCACTCACGAGAGCCACGCTGGCGCTTTGCTCGAGTTCGATTATTAATTCTGGGGCGCGTGTCAGTTCGTTGTGCAGGTGATAGCTGACCAGTCGCTTTCGAATGCCATAATGGTTTAGAAGTTTCTGGGTCTGCCGGGTATCTTCACAGGCGATCAGATCGGTTTCCTTGAGGATACGGATAGCCCGTAGTGTGATGTCCTCCAGATTGCCGATGGGTGTCGCGACGATGAAGAGTGTGCCCGTACCGGACGATGAATTAGCTGCTTCTGCCATAGTTCCTTCCGGCCGTAGTCTAGCACGCCGTAGGATGGCGCCAACATGTCAAACCGAATCGCCGCACGCGGATTATTTGTGCGGCATGATAAAATCCGATGGTCAAGGAACAGCCCGAGGTGATGTGAATTGCCGCTCTACGAATACCACTGCCTGAAGTGCGACCGGAATACGGAAAAAATTGAGAAATACGAAGGCCCACATCTCAAGAAATGCCCCCATTGCGGCGGGAAAGTAGAGTCTGTCATGGGCGCGCCCGCAATCCAATTCAAGGGAAGCGGTTGGTATGTGACGGACTACGGACGGAAAAATTCCGACGACGGTTCGTCGAAGACCGAAAAATCCGAGAATTCACAAAAGTCTGAAAAGTCAGAGAAGAGCGAGAAGGCAGATAAGGCCGACTCGAAGCCGGCCACGTCGGCGAAGGAAAGCAAGAAACCGGCCACATCATCCAAAGAGAAGTAAAATCTTCATTGCAATTTTGATGTCTCATAGCTTAGAACTACGTCTTCTCACACGCTGCTAGAGTTTAAGTGATTGCAAGTATGTCCTGAATTCGGCTCCGAATTCCGCATTTTCCAGTCCAAGCTCAACCGTTGCTTTGAGGAAGCCAAGCTTGTCGCCGGCATCGTACGATTTCCCTTCGTACACATAGGCGAATAAGCCGCGTTCATTCTTGAGAAGTTGAAGTCCGTCCGTGAGTTGGATTTCACCTCCTCGACCGGGCGGGGTTCTTTCCAAGCAGTCGAAAATTTCCGGCGGGAGAACGTACCTGCCGGTTACTCCGAGGTCGGAGGGTGCGTCAGCCGGATTGGGCTTCTCGACGAGGTCTCGAATTTGCAGTAGCCGACTCCCCCAATTTGTGTTTGCCGCTGGTTCAACATCCACGATGCCATACATTCCAGTTCGTTCATGCGGGACGCCTTCCACGGCGATCACGCCAATGCCCGTCGATTCATATACGTCGATCAGTTGTTTGGTAGCGGGCCGCGGGCCGGGGATAATGACATCGCCCAGCAGGACGGCGAACGGTTCGTCGCCGACGAGGTCCTTGGCAGCCAAAACGGCGTGTCCCAGGCCAAGAGCTTCTTTCTGCCTCGTGTAGCTGAACTGCACCATGCTGCCGATGCTGCGAACGAGGGCCGCCAACTCCGGCTTGCCCTTCCGCTCGAGAAAACTCTCCAGTTCCGGCGAAGAATCAAAGTGATCCTCGATGGCATTCTTGCCCCTCCCCGTGACGATGATAATGTGCTCGATGCCGGAGGCAACGCACTCTTCCACGACGTATTGGACCAAAGGCTTATCGACAACAGGAAGCATTTCCTTAGGTTGCGCCTTTGTGGCCGGCAAAAATCGAGTGCCCAGACCAGCGGCAGGAAGGACGGCTTTACGGACTCTTTGTTGGATTTCACTCATCGTTGTTCATCGCTCAGCAACCTTACGTGCCGACCCTTTCGGTGTCAATCCAAACCGTAAGCGGCCATTGCGAACTACTAAATAAGAAGGATTCATCTGTCTCCTTGCGTGACCCATTCAAAGAGCGCCAGCGGATTGGAATTTATCCCCGTGCTACCATGAATAACTGCCATCGTGGAATTGGGCCATGCATACACGCATCCTGGGAATTGAATCATCCTGTGACGAGACGGCAGCCGCTGTCGTCGTGGATGGCCGCATAATACTTTCCAATGTGGTGGCGTCTCAAGTGGACCTCCATCGTAAATACGGCGGTATCGTGCCTGAGTTGGCTTCTCGGGAGCATCTGCGGCAGATTGTTCCCGTCGTTCGCGAGGCCCTCGCTGAGGCAAGGCTCCAATTTTCAGATATCGATGCCATCGCGGTCACGTATGGCCCGGGATTGATCGGGTCTCTACTGGTTGGTGTGACCTACGGCAAAGTTCTGGCACTCGAGCTCGGCAAGCCGCTCATTGCCGTAAATCACCTCGAAGGGCATGTGCGTGCCGTGCTTCTCCAGGCGTCCCTGGAGGAATGCGTTCCTGCATTACCCGCCACTTGCTTGATAGTTTCTGGCGGCCACACGCTGCTCTACGAGGTTAAGGCGTCAACTGGAGGGGCTGATCTGTTTGCCGAACGATTTGAGTATCGGCGGTTGGGCGGAACACGCGATGATGCAGCCGGCGAAGCCTACGACAAGGTAGCTAGGCTGTTGGCCCTCGGGTATCCCGGCGGTCCTGTGATTGACAGCCTTGCGCGCCACGCCGACCAGGGAACGAGGGACCCCGAGGCGTTCAATTTCGGGCCGATCAAAATCAAGGGGAACCCGTACGACTTTAGTTTCAGTGGAATAAAGACGGCTGTGCTTTATTACGTCCGGGCGCATGCTGGCTTCAATGCAGAAATTGAGCAGCGCGCCCGTGCCCTGCAGCATCGGCCAGTTCAGGCGTCCGAACTGCTTCCACTCTGCAGTCGCCACACATTGTCCCTGATCGCGACCTTTCAATCGGCCGTCGTGAACGAACTGGTGAGGCGCACACTTTCGGCGGCCGAGGAAACTGGATCAAGGACGATCTTCGTCTCCGGGGGGGTGGCAGCCAATTCGGAACTCCGAGCGACATTCAAATCGAGGGGACTGGCATTGGGGCTGGACATCCGCTTTCCTAGCCGGCCCCTATCGACGGACAATGCCGCGATGATTGCGGCGGCCGCGTATCATCGATATCTCGTCCGCAATTATGCGTCCGCCGAATTGGAAGTCGCTTCGAGCCTACCGTTGGCCTAAGAAAAGTTTTAAGAGCGCCTACGCCAGATGCACAAAAACCCTCCAGACAAGTTTGTCTGAAGGGTTTTGCGGATAACCGTTCGAATGGTCTAGAACTCGACGCCTTCGGCTTTTTCAAGTGGTGAGGGCATTTGCAAGCGCGCCTTCGCCAGAGACTTGACCAGGGCATCTTCCATTGTTTCGGCGGACGTGTTGCGGGCGGTGGCGAGTTCGCTGACCAGGAGATACTTGGCGCGTTCGAGCATTTTCTTTTCCCGGAAAGACAGCGGTTTGGTGCGGCTGAGGGATACCAGGCTCTTCAACACGGCAGCCACTTCAATTAAAGCGCCGGTGCGCATCCTCTCAGAGTTTTCTTTGAATCGGTGTTTCCAGTCGTGATGAGAATTTGGTTTCCCCTTTTCGAGAAACCCCAACACTTTGGTGGTGTCGCCGTTACGGATCACAGGTCGTAGTCCGACAGAGATCGCGTTACTCGAAGGTACCATTACTTTCAGTCCGCTCGAGAAGATCTTTACCATAAAGTACTTTTCCGTTTGTCCGTTCAGAACTCCGAAATTGATTTGTTCGATGGTTCCCACACCGTGGTTCGGATAGACGACTTTATCGCCGATCTTATAATCCATGGATAAGTTTCCCCCCAGACAGATACTAACCATAAAGGATTTGGATGGCGCAGTCAAGATATTTATATTAGAATCAGCGAGTTAAGCTTATTTTGGTTCGCGATTGGCAGTCGAATTGCTGGGAATTCACCCGATTTTCTCGGCGGATTTGCCTTAAATCTCTGATCCCGCGTAGGCAGGGGATAGCGGCTTTTTATGCTCATTCTTGCTGTAGACACCAGTACACGATCCCGTAGCCTTGCTATCTTACAGGATAACCGCGTGTTAGCGGAGGTGCATGACACTGAGGAGAGCCCCTATTCGGAGCGCTTCTTCCACGATCTCGGGGAGCTCCAAGCCCTGCATTCTTTCCAAATCCGTGAAATAGACTTGTTCGCGGTCGCGGCCGGTCCGGGATCATTCACAGGATTGCGCGTCGGACTGACTGCTGTAAAGGGGTGGGCTGAGGTCCATCGCAAACCGATTGCGGCTGTCAGCGCCTTGGACGCCGTAGCAATCCAGACGCGTGATGAAGAAGCAAATCTGGCGGCGTTCATCGATGCCCGTCGCGGTCATGTGTTCGGCGCCATATATCGGCGAGAGCAGCAAGGTCTTGGGAGGATCGAGCGCATTGGGGAGGAAGTTCTCGTTCCAGCAACCGAGTTCCTGAGTTTGGCAAGCAAGGCCTGTGGCGCGGGGCTAACGCTCCTTGTTTCACCTACTCCGGAAGCTATCTCAGCCGCCGTGACCGACTCCGGACTTTCGGGTACGCAGGTGGAGAGAGTCTCTGGAGCGCTTGCACCATTCATTGGCACTCTGGGTTGCTTGAAGGCGTTGAAGGGGGAATTAGTCGATTCGCTCACCCTCGATGCAAACTACGTTCGCCGACCGGATGCTGAGCTCTATTTGAAGAGCGTATGACCACCGACGGAAGTAAACAATCGAGCGGGGGTCATCCGGAGATTCGAGGGCTGGGGCCGGCCGATGCCCCGAGGATTGCTGAGATTTTGGAGGAAAGCCCAGGTGCCGCGCCCTGGTCCAAAGAAACACTTGCGGAGTTCTTGTCGACCGGAGGGTCCGCGTGGGGTGCGGAGGTTTGTAGGCAGGTTGTTGGTGTACTTGCCGGTCGAGTCGTCGTCGATGAATTCGAAATCTTGAATCTGGCGGTCTTAACGGTGCACCGGCGTCTCAGGCTCGGTACAGCCCTAATCGTTTGCGCGCTAGATTACGCGAGATCATGTCATTGCAAGAGGGTCCATTTGGAGGTTCGATCGTCGAACTCGAATGCCATCACTCTATACGCGCGTCTCGGCTTCGTCGAAACAGGTCTTCGTAAGCAGTACTATACCCAGCCATTTGAGGACGCCCGCCTATTTATGTTTCCTATGTGAAATTATCGTTAATTTTGTGATCGGAATCACTTTTCTGGACATTTTACTTATGTTACTCTCTCGGTATGACCTGAGTTCATCCCCAATCTAATCCATCAGGAGGCGCTGGATGCCCACCATCACCAGGGAAGTTCGCGAGCAACTGATGACATATGACGAAAAGTACCAACGACTGTCCGAGGAACATTCGAAATACGAGTCCCAGCTGGAGCAACTCTCCAAATCGGCCTACCTCAATCTCGAAGATCTGGAACTGCAAATCAAACTCAAAAAACTGAAACTCCGGGTTAAAGACGAAATCGAAAAGTATCTCGCCGACCGCATGCGCATTGATCCCCCTCGATAGAAACGACGGAGGGACGACAAATTGAGATAGAATACCCGCGGATAGAGGAGGAGTGTACTGTTTTGTCTCCCTCCAAGGGGCTGGATGGTCAAAGACGGCTACAAATTTGCATTCCCGCCGCTCGTTATCGGACTTCTCGCATTCGGGGTTCATTGGTTGGTCGTGGGGGCAGTCCTAGTTGCGCTCGGGCTGTTTGTGGCTTACTTTTTTCGGGATCCGGACAGACAGCCTCCAGAAGATCCGGATGCCATCGTCTCCCCCGCCGACGGGCGCGTCATGGAAGTCGTCCAGGAATCTCGGGATGGGATCTCCGGTCGCCGAATAAGCGTTTTCCTTTCGATTTTCAATGTTCATGTAAACCGGGTGCCGTTTGATGGCCGCATTTCCAGGATCGACTATCGAACCGGGAAATTCTACGCCGCGATGCGTGGCCGCGCCTCTGCTGAGAATGAGCAAAACGTCATTCACTTGTCCACTACCCGCGGCGAAATTGTCTTTAAGCAGATTGCCGGCTGGGTCGCGCGACGGATTCTGTGCTGGAAATCCGTCGGGGATTCCGTGACTCGTGGCGAACGCCTAGGTATGATACGTTTTGGTTCGCGTGTGGATATCTGGCTCCCACCCGGAATAGAAATTCAAGTACGACCGGGCCAGCACGTGGCGGGCGGTTCGAGCATTCTGGCGAGATGGAAATGAGTACCTTCGAACAAAAAGAGCTGAGTTTTCCGGGGACCCGCGGGGCGAATCTGCGCTTGCGTCGCGGAATCTACCTACTTCCCAGTTTCATGACGGTCGCCAACATGCTTTGCGGTTTTTACGCCATCATGTCGACGCTGCGGGGCGGCAGCACGGACTTGGACAATGCGGCGAAATCCATCGGATTGGCAATTGTGTTTGACACTTTTGATGGGTTTGTTGCGCGAGCGACCAATACCACCAGTGAATTTGGGAAACAGTTCGATTCTCTCGCGGATATGGTGAGCTTTGGCATTGCGCCCGCGGTCCTGGCATTTACTTGGGGTGTTCGCGGCATCTTGGAAAGTGACCAGATCGACATCCGCCGGATTCACCAGATCGGGTGGTGGGCCGCCCTCATCTTCACAATCTGCTGCGCGTGGCGGCTCGCGCGCTTCAATATTCAGGGAATGGCGCCGGGATCGGGATCGAAGTATTTCATTGGACTGCCCTGCCCCGCAGCCGCCGGATTGATTGCCGCTACTGTTCATTCGCTTAAGTATTCGATTGATGATTGGCGATGGTCAGTCATTTGGATGCTGGTGCTGGCAGGTGATGCGGCGCTGATGGCAAGCACGGTTCGCTTCCGAAGTTTTAAGGACATCTCGATGGCGCGGCGCCAGCCGTCGTTGACAATTATCCTGATCGCTCTTTTCATTTGGCTCACCGTCGCTTATTCCGAAATCGCGTTGATGATGATCGCATCGGGCTACATTGCGATCGGAATCGCGCTTCACCTGGTGCGTTACGCCCGCCGTCATTCCACCTCACGCTCGGCCTGACCAGATGCCCCCTCAATCCGATAAAGTCCGTGTGGCAATACTGGGCGCGTCTTCCCTACGAGGGAAGGATTTGAAAGAGTGTCTCGCCGAAGGTCGTATTCGAGGTCTCGAAATACGCCTGTTCGACGAAGAGTTCGCAGCGGGGACCCTGACCGAAGCTGCGGGAGAGGCTGCCGTGATTAAGTTGGTTGACGAGGAAAGCTTCAACGACACGCGATTTGTCTTCCTGACAGGGTCACCTGAGTTCGCCGGGTTGCATTGGCGAGCGGCAAGCAATGCTGGTGCGACTGTCATAGACGTCAGTGGCAGTTTGGCCGCAGAGCCGGATGCCATCCCGTGGATTCCCGCGCTTAACTCGGCACAAACTTTCCAGACTGAAAGTGGCGCGAGCCGCGAGGCGAAGAACTTGTTCCTGGTTCCCTCCGCTCCTGCGGATATTGCGATTTCGATCCACAGCGCCTTTGCGTCAAGGGAGTTGGAGTTATTGGTTTTTACGTTTTTCCAGCCGGTGTCCGAACATGGGCTAGAAGGAATCGAAGAATTGGAGGGTCAGGTTGCAAAGCTTTTGTCACTCGCGCCCATTCCGCAGGCTGTCTTCGATACCCAGGTCGCTTTCAACATGTTGAGTGAATACGGCGAAGAAAGCGGGGGAAAACTTCGCGATGTACGTGCACATATACAGACCGAAGTGCGGAGGTATCTCGGACGAAGTGTTCGGATACCGGTGATCGCTGTCGTGCATGCGCCTGTCTTTCACGCAAACGCATTCACGGCGTATGCGCAGTTCAAGCCCCGCGTGGGTCTGGATGAAATTACCGAATTGCTGGTGAATGCGGGCCTCAAAGTTTCGGGATTGGACGAGCAGCCTCCGACGAACGTAAGTGTGGCCGGAGAATCGAGACCTGTGCTCGGTCACCCCGAGTATGAAGCGGGGAACGAACGAGGGATTTGGCTTTGGGGGGCCGCAGACAACCTGCGTGTGCCTTCAGCGACGGCGGTGGCGATTGCGGAGGCACTCCTTGCGCGTTGATCGGGCGCCTTCGACGTACTCCCCCGCGTCACGACGCGGCACATTGGCCCGGTTAACAAACCACGTTTGTCGGATTCTGACAATCGGTGCGTCATTGGCCCTGTCCGCGTGCGGGTATCATGTTGCAGGACGGACGTCACAACTTGGCCCAGGGATCAAAGTGATCGCGGTTCCTGCCTTTGAAAATCGCACAAATCGATATCGAATCGAGCAACCGCTGACCGAGTCGGTTATCCACGAATTTCTGGCGCGCACAAATTGCCGCGTAGTGTCGTCCGAGAACTCCGCGGACGCTGTCCTGCATGGGGAGATTCTAAGCCTGGAATCGAGTGCCGCCGTATTCGATACCGCCTCGAATCCGAGCTCGACCACCTCGACAGCCAGGGCGACAACGATGCTTGTGACGGTACGATTCCATGTTCGACTCGAAGAGCGAGAGACGAAGAAGGTGATCTACGAAAACAACAACTTTCTCTTCCGCGAGCCCTATGAAATTTCAACCGAAGCCGCGAGTTTCTTTGATGAACAAGGCCCCGCGCTCGACCGGATGTATCGCGATTTCGCCGCTCACCTGGTTGCGGACGTAACGGAGAAGTTCTGATGGCGTCCCTTTCCGCGGATCAATTCCTCGAACGTATTGCCAAGGGCCAGCCGATCCCCGGCATCCTGCTCTCCGGCGAGGAAGCGTACCTGCGAGACCTCTGCCGCCGAAAAATAACAGATGCTTATGTGCCCGAGGCGGTTCGCGAATGGGCCCTGACGCGCTTCTCCGCGCGTGAGGATAGCTTGTCGGAAATGCTAGGACAGGCGTTAACAATGCCAATGCTGGCCACGCGCCAGGTGATTTTTGTGGGCGATGTCCAGGTATGGGAGCGCCTGGGCGACGAGTCGCGCGATCAATTACTCGCGGAGTTATCGAAATATTTCGACGATCCACCACCGTATACGCTTCTGGTATTCGAAGC
>Ga0207098_10071_pt1 | contig 31995 bp, 26 predicted proteins | sample Alteio_BWMinHeat_84_FD_153548 | JGI IMG/M metagenome (GOLD analysis project Ga0207098, IMG submission 153548) | Enriched cells from forest soil in Barre Woods Harvard Forest LTER site, Petersham, Massachusetts, United States -... | ecosystem: Environmental > Terrestrial > Soil > Temperate forest >...
TTGAGTACGACTGCGATTGTGAATTGTTCGGAGGTACTGGCAGCGATCGCGTTAGCCAAGGAAAAATATAATCGTTTATTGGATAGTAGTATGGAACCGGTTGTACCGGAAGACCTCCTAACGACAGCTGCGGCGAGCCGTCTGCGACTGTTCGTAAGGGGGATAACAGCGATTGTTGATAATTAGGGACATTCACCGTATAAATGGGTGTTTCTTGCTCCGAGCCGGTCGAAAATTCCTTCTGTGATTTCTGTTGTATTTTACCAGCTTTCTGGCAGGTTTTCTGCGTCGACGTTTGTGGTCTTGTCTGCGATTCAGGTTTTTCCTCTGTCGTCGCTGCGACGCCACCGCCGACCAAGATTGCACAGGTTTGAACGATAAGTAAGAATTGAACTAAACGGTAAAAAGGACTATTTTTAAGCATGAGATTAATCCTTTCTTTGGAGTTTTTCTCTATAATAGCACCTTTGTTAATATTGGTTACGGAAAAATAAGCGAGCGGCAAACTAGCTGAAGAAAGTTTACAATAAGTCTCCAAGTATTTCCGAATACAAAAGGACCTAAGAATAGACGTCCTCAAGCAAAAGGCAGCAGAGTTTAAGCGTTGGGTAGAAGTAAGAAGAAAGTTCCTTGGGTCGTCGCGGCCAGCATGCCGGGCTTATACGTTAACTCCGTGGCCCGATCCATTCAGTTGAGAGGGTCTCCAATGTCTTTTCTCAATTGCTCCATCCAGCGTCGCGCCACAATTGAGGGCGTTAGTCTAGCTGCCACTGAATAAAATTTACGTACGGATCTTTCTAAATGAGGAAATTTATCCCTCATGTTTTGATATTCTGTGGCAAGGACCACTTGTACATTGGGTTCTCCTAGCCTGGAAGCCTTTTCTAGAACGCTTATGGCTCTATTGTGTAAGATATTAGCACCTTCTAATAACAGTTCTTGCTTTTGCAAAAGGGCTTTTTGTTTCGCAGGATCCTTGTCTGTCCTAGCTGTTTTTCGAGCGAATATTTCAACCCTTCGAGCTTCTGCTTTAGCTCGGGAGGAGTCGTCCAGATAGTTCAATCCAACTTTTCTAAACATTTCTCCGAGACTATCCTCTGGATCTATGCGTTGGGCTGAAAACTCGTTAGGCTCCGTAAGTTCGGCGACAAATCTATCCATGTCAATTTGAGTTTCCTTTTGCAAGCTAGAATGTAGATTACTCTCACTAGAAATATGTTCTTGGACCGCTTTCCCAGATAGTTGATTATATTTCGGACCCAAGAATTTTTTAGCATTTATAATGGCTCCCGCAATTCGTGCAGGGCTTGCTCCAACATCCTCGTATAATTCCGACATCCATAAAATGGCTTTCCCGACATATTCATTCATAAGCGTGTTCCCAGGAATGTACGGATACTTTGCTGCCTGCGAGTACAGTTGCCGAATAGATGATTCAAGACGGTGAAGGCTACGTCGATCGTCAAGATTTTCAGATCCGGAAATTCTGTTTCGTTGTAGTTCATAGTGTTGGGCCAGGAGCACTTGGGCCATGGGATTCCCTCTCTGGGCTTCTGATATCAGGCGGGCTAGATTATTCGCTTTTCTTGCGTTTGGTTTAATTTCGGGTTTAGTTTCTGGCTTGGTCTCTACACCTTCAACGATAGTTTGAATAACATCAGAAACCAATTTACTAACAACAGACTCTCTTGCCGTCTCGCATTCTGTTTGCGTTCTTTCGGCGTCTTTCAATGCTTCTCTCACCCGAGCGATACATGTGACTAAATAGTCTATACCGACTACTAAGGCTTCCCCAATATCCAAAACACCTCTCCCTTGGCCTGGCGAACGACCTAACGTAGCTGTAGCATTCGCATAAGACCCCATAGCTTTGAGAAAGTCACCCTTATTTTCATAAATTTCTCCTAAATAATAGTAGGCTTTCCATGATCCATTCATTCCCGCTTGTGTAAAAGCTTTTATTGCTTCCGGGATGTTCGGATTCGAAGACCGCAAATAACGAAGCCCCTCTTGTAAAGGTTTGTCCCAAAAGTTGAGTTTGGATGGCTTGAGGAGTGTTGGACTCAGTTCCTGGCTATTTGCTGAGTCAGAGAGTGAATCCAGCCTACGATTAGAATCTGTCATAAAGGTTTGAGAGACTTCCGAGGATGTCGAAGAAGTCAACGCATGTGAGCTTGGGCTTAGGGGCGTCGGTGGTATGGGTGAGGTTGCTGAATCTTTCAGAGAATCTAAGTCGGAAGATAGTTCCGGTGTCTGTGATGAAGACGTATCAGACAATCTAGGTCTAGAGTGAGAAAGCCGCGAGCTAGACTTTCCTTTTTTCTTTTTCTTGCGTTGTGGCGTAGAGGAAAGTTCGTCTATTTCTTCATCGCTGGGAAACTGAACAGATGGGCGAGACGGGGCTTTGTCCTCGTCCAATCTTATTTCTTGGTCTATTCCAGACATGGTAGATAGCGCTTTTTCCAGTACTTTCGGAAGTCCTTGAGGAAACATTTGCGGATTCAGATTTGTGAGTTTTACTGTCTCTCCTATTTTCTGAGCAAGTCTATTCTTTCTGTCAGGTCCGAGGCCATTCCAAATCGTTTCCCAGGTAGGCAAAGCGGAGCGAATCCCTAAGACTTTTCCAAGTTGAATCATGAATTTGAGTTCTTGTGAGATCGGCAGGAATTTGTTCTCGCGATTTGCAGAGAATACAATAATTGAATCGGTGATTTTTTCCACTGCAGCTAATCTGTCTCCAACGCCTAAGCATTTCTTAAATTCAAATGACCCATCCAAGATTTCTTCGTAATATCGCAACGCTTTCTCATCTAGACTCACAGAATCAAGCAGAGGCGCTAATTTTTGATCCCATAATACTATTTGATCTCTTAGAGCGGTGCTTAGCTTAAGTCTAGACTCTATCCAACGTCTCCTGTTTTGATCGTTTATGCTTTGCGAGTCTACAGATGAAGTGCTTAACAGATCTGTTTTTAGTTCAGTCGTTTGGAGGGCGTAGATTTCGTATTCCTCATAACTACTCTCTTCATTTAAAAATAATTTAAGTTTTTCCGTTTCTGCGAGCTTTTTTGACCATTGTTGCCAAAATTCAATTCGAGAATCGATGTGCTGCGTGAACGCTTCAACGTTCCCTGGATACACTGTCAATTCTGAATATTGGATCAGTAGGTCCAGTAAGTCGCTGCTGTTTTTTGCTGAACTTACTGCTTTAGATGTCCTTCTTATTTTTGCTAGAATCTTTTCAAAGAAATTCTCATTTAGAACACCTAGTACTGAGTCAAAAGTATCTCCTAATTCTTTTGTTGATTCTTTTGTTGATTCTTTTGTACTCTTGTTAGTAGTTTTAATGATTTTTTTAGCTGTTTTTTTACCTATTATTAATTTAAGTCTATTATCCATTGCAAATGATGCAAGGCCATTAAATAAAAAAGAGATCACGATAACAAAGTGTACTAAATACCGTAGATTTAACATGTAGCAAAATGAGTAATATAAAATAGCGGGTAAATCAACAGCAATTATTCTACAAAATATAATTAATGTCACACTAACGGTAAGCAAGGATCTGTCTTCATCGGAGTTTTATTGGCACATTGAGAGTATTTTGAACTGCGCCCCTCAATTTGGACAGTTGATTAGTAGTTCTTAAAAGGCTTTGAGTGCGCCCCCGAAACTGGCGCAAATATCACGTCGCAGTGGACCCACAAACTCACGAAGTAGTCGCTCAAGAAATAACCTATTTCCAATACCCACGATTGCAATTGGGTAGAGACTCTTATGCGCAAGGTTTCGCACGGAAATCGCTCTTGGCAGGGAGCTCATATATTAGAAGTGATACTTTCAGTTGTTCGGACCTGTTTGAAGAATAAAATCAGTTCATAGATCTGGCGGCAAAATACCTTACCAGCCCATTAAACAGTCACTGAGCAATTACTGTGCAACAACGCCTCTCTTTTATATAACTGTTTGATATTGTTGTACAAATTTTTAAACTGTATTTTCCGCATCTTAGATGCGGAAAATACGTGAAAATCCGCAGCTTAAATGCTATATTTAATATTGCATGCCGACCGAGAACTACATTCACCGCATTATCAATATTGATGAAACTTTGAAGAAAAAGAGCGTGTTGCTCTTAGGTCCAAGACGAACTGGAAAAAGTAGCCTAATCAAGAACGAGATCCAGCCCAAACGAGTTTACAATCTATTAGATTCTGTGACGTTTCGACAACTAGCCCTCCGGCCTTCACTTATCCGAGAGCAGCTCGAACCTGGCGAAAATCTGATTGTAATCGATGAAATTCAGAAACTACCAAATCTAATGGACGAGGTTCATCTGATGATTGAAGATTACGGTTCGAAGTTTCTTCTAACAGGAAGTAGCGCCAGAAAACTTCGTCGCACTCATACTTCTCTGATGGCAGGGCGAGCAAAACGACAGGTTTTACATCCATTTTGTGCACGTGAATTAGGCGATCGATTTGATCTTCAGAAAATCACCCAGTTTGGCTGCCTTCCACCCGTATATTTATCTGATGATCCCTGGTCGGAATTAGAAAGTTACGTTGGAGACTACTTAAGAGAAGAAATAATGGCAGAGGCGCTCTCACGAAATATTGAAAGTTTCTCGAGATTTCTTCAAACTGCTGCATATTCCAATGGAGAACTCCTTAATTTTGAAGCAATTGCATCTGATGCTCAAGTTCCCGCCAGGACGATTAGGGAATATTACTCAGTATTGGAAGATACGCTGATAGGCTCGATGGTCGACCCTATCACGATAAAAAAGTCTCGAAAGTCCGTTTCAAAAAGCAAATTTTACTTCTTTGATCTCGGTGTCTTGAATTCTCTTCTTAGTCGAAAAACCGTTTCTCCGAAAACGCCCGAATACGGAAACTTATTTGAAACTTGGGTGTATCTAGAATTGAAAGCTTATCTCGACTATCGAAAAAATGGAGAGAAAATCCATTTTTGGCGAACTCATTCCGGAGAAGAAGTAGACTTTATCGTAGATGATGATATTGCCATCGAAGTCAAGGCGACCTCACTCGTCAATGAACGACATCTTTCTGGACTGCTGGCACTCAACTCAGAAACTCGGCTGAGCAAAAAGATAGTCGTATCACAGGACACAAATGTGAGACGTATTTCAGAGGTTGAGATATTACCTTACACTTTTTTTATAGATAGACTCTGGAACGGTGAAATTATTTAGTGTGGAGAAATTAATACCTGTGCTGCCACTCCAGGTAGGCCGAAGCCACGTTGCTGCCATCTGTGTTGCGGGTCACGTCAGTCGTAATCGTCCAGTAGCCGCCGAGGCGTTTGCGAATTCCGACGGTTGTAAGATCATTGCTCCTGCCCAAGTTGAGTGAAATACCCTCGCCTAATTTTACTTTTGCACTCACTACACCTGTATTGGAATCGTACCCCACACTTTGAATGGGCGTAGATGCCAACGCATAAAGAGAAACAAGAGTGAGTGCGCCGTCTGCGACCGCAGCTCGAGTATTCTGAACTGACGAACCCTGCTCAGGATCAAGTTGTTCAGGTTTGCCGAATAGAAGAACTGAAATAATCTGCGTATCCGTAAGGGGTGGATCGCTGCTAAATTTGACTTCCGGTTTGTCGATAGTGTTTCCAAGTCGGATATGAATCGTATAGTCAGCGAATGCAACTCGAACGCTTCCGTCGATTCGACTTTCGCCAAGAGGATCTTTAAGATCTAAAGTCAGTTTTTCCATTTTCGCTTCACGCCTGAAGAACGAAACCGGAAACTGGCCGATGCGAACTTTTCCGGCGAGTGCGGGTTCCTCTTGAAGCAATAGGTCTAAGGAAGCAGGTATGTCTTTTTCAGAAAAACTACTGATGATCCGAACAGGTGTCGCAGCTGTTTTGATCGCTACTTGGTACTTAAAACCACTCTCGTCAGAATCAGAATCGGCCTCAGAAATCTCCTTTTCCAGATCTACCTTTACAAAACGTGCATCGGGAAGCAGTTGAGGCGGTGCAGCCCAATTCAGACGAGGGAGCGCAAGCCGAACATTTGAAAGAACTACATTGGCTTTCATTTCCGGAATGAATTTATCGTCTTTCCGCAAAAAGCCAAAACTGCCATTTCCTTCCAAATCAAAAGCCTGAACTTCTGAACGGAGATGTGTGACCATTGTAAAAGGCAATCGACCTTCCTTTAAACTCAGATCTCCACTCGCCTTCAGCTCACCCTTTCCCTGCAGAGTATAAAATGGCGCTGGCACCATCCAGGCTGTCTTTTTCAGGAGCTGCACGAGTCGCTCAAAGCTCGAAATTTGTAGCTGTAAATCTGCTTTGGAATCGACTTTCCAAGTGTCTAATGGCTCCTTCGGAATCATGGCTACTTGCGCTTTCACACTACCTTGGCCTCGAAAAAATGGCGTCAGCAACGGCACGATCTCTGCCACAATTTCGCCACTGACGCGAGAATCAAGATCCGGAGGAAAATGAGGATTTGAGAGTTCAGACTTAACCAGGATTCCGACATCAGTAGGAATTTTAAGCAACTCTCGTGATTTAGGTGGTACCGGAATACTGACACGAATCGGGCAATGCATTCGAAACTGACTATGCTGGGAGACTTTTTCTGAAATCGCTTGACCTGACAAATCCAGATCACAGTTTTTCACTACAATCAATTTAACACCATCCGCCAGATCCGTTGCTCGCCCAGAAATTCGATTAAAGACTCGATCCGGCATGGCAAAACCCTGAAGATTTGCAAATATTTTTCCGCGCTGCAATTCATAATCTGCATTGAGGCCGTAGCTGAGCTTTAAATCGCCAGTAGTCGATTTGTAATTAACGTTTACCTTACCTTTAGCGGACAATTTCGATCGATCAGGAAGATCTGTGTTTGCTTGTACCAATAAATCAATTCCACGGTGGTAAGATCTATTCTCATCGTTCTCGTCATCCCCCGTTTCTTTTATTCCCTCCACCTTTGCTGCGGCCAAATCTAGAAGACCTTGACTGGAAATATCTGCACTTCCAGAAATAATTTGATCTCCTTCGTTCACCGACCAATGCAAGCTCTGAAGTTCCACCGGTCCTAGCGCAATAAGCTTCAATTTTAAATGAGAAAAATCGATCTCCACTCCAGCGTTTAACTTCTTAGTGCAGCCTCGAATAGTGGACTGTTTATAACTAAAACAAAAATTACTTGATGTTACAAAGAATCGCTGCCTCAGAAATCCGGTCGAGGCAGCTTCAACTCCCAAAGACGTCCAGTGAACAGCTATTTCTGTTTTCTCTGCGAGTACAGCTGCTGCAAACCTGAATACCGGCTCATTGAGCACTATCTTAGGCCAAACAGCAATGCAAACTACGGCAATCAGACTAAAACTGACTAGACAAAGAAAACTGAATACGAGCACTTTCACTATTCTGACAAAATTTTTTAATTTCAAAATTCCTCTCCGAAACTAAAATAGAATTGAAATCCAAAAGGACTACCATCGGTGTATCCTCGTGCAAGTGTCAGTCTCACAGGCCCCACGGGTGAGGCCCATCTTACTCCGATTCCGGGTGACCAGTAGATAGGCGTATCCACGGACAATGATCCCATACCGATCGCCCCAACATCAACAAATAAAAACGGATCGAGTTGAAAAGGCAACGTGTTACTGAGCCGACCTTCCATTCCTAAATAGGCAGAACTTAAACCTCCGACCAAAGAATTGAGCGGAAGTTGCAAACGTCCAAAGCCTCGAATACTAGCGGCTCCGCCCAAGAACTGATAGAAGCTCGCTGGCAAACCAGCGCCTGGACCAGGTAAATCGCCTGTAATAATAGTTGTTACAGAACCTCGTATGCCCCAAATCCACAAGGGCGGATCCAGATTGCTCCAATTCCAGAGACCTTCTCCACTGAGTGTGTATTTTTGAACTGAAGTATCGGAGTAAATACTGGAATCACTGACATCGATGATGAGATTTAAATTCACGCCTGCCTGCGGATTATTTGCAAAATATTCAAACGGATGGCTTTTCATCTGTACTCTCGTTTCTAAAAACAAAAACCGAGAGTCGGGTGCACCCTGACCTTGCAGGGTGCGATAAAAAGATAAATTCGGGCCAAGAAAGAAAACAAATCCTAGAGGAAAGTGATCAACAGTTGTTGAAATTCCCACCTGTCCTGTCGCTTGCAGAATTTCAAACTTGACTTCGTTTTGATGGCTAAACTGAACAAATGGATTGAGATAGATTCGACTCACGTAAGGCAAGAAATACCAATTGTAATTTCCCTGGATTGACTGCAGCTGTTTAGAGGCATTCGCAGAGACGTCGAGTAATGAACCTCCACCACCAAGCCGTGTGTTCCGCCATGAGGTCCGCCCTGTGGCCAGGCCTTCTGTGTTAATTCCCACTCCGAAAGACAGGAGGCGAGGCGGTCCAGAAAATACGTCTTGATACAGATCTACCAAATCGCCGCGGCACTCTTTGCGAATATGCAAACTTTCGACGATACCCACCGTTTTTACCCGACTATCGGCGATTGAAATCAAATTCGAATTGTAAAGATCTCCAATATTAAAGGGAAAATAACGCGTCAGTATTCCTGGATCCAGCCCTGGAATGGACTCACCGCCTACAGTTCCAATCCGCTTTCGCGTTCCCTTGTTGACTTGAAGACGAATCTCGCCTGTGTCAACAATAGCTTTGCTTTTCACGACAGGGCAAGCATAGCCAAGGACTTGAAGCCGCGCGACTACCCAGTTTTCAAGCGTATCGAGTAACGCCGGAGTCAACGGTTTACCGATAATTTTTCGGCGTCGCTCAATTTCGATTTCATTTTCCGGATCACCTTCAACAGATACACCATGCGCAACCGTTTTTTCCCCGAGGTAAACCGTGATTTTCGGATCGTCCGCAGGACCTGCAACTTCAAAAGCAGGATGATGGTACGCACGATTTTGCAAAAACTGCGTCAGGTGGTATTTAGCCTGATTATAAGGAATCCGTACCCACGCTTTGCTCAGCGCTTTATCAGGAGTGTCACCACAAACGAGGCGCAACTCCACGTCAGAGAGCGGAGGATCGATCGATTTGACGACATTCCAATTTCGACAGAGTTGTGAGGTATTTTGGACTTTAGGAGCGGAAGCAGAACTAGGAGCAGGAGGATAAGAATACACAGGCCGTGTGCATGTCAAAATGCTGAAAAATAGAATGAGAAAATGCCGGGCCCGGAATCGCATAGCGGCACATCATAGCCCATGCGTCCCGCGCCAAAAAATCTTTTTCTTGTTTAGGCAGCTTCGCCGGCTTTGTTTCTTGCGAATTTGCGTTTATCGAGATTGTATTTTTCAACCTTCATGATCAAGCCAGCACGCGAAATTCCGAGATCCTTGGCGAGTTTGCTCTTATTCCAGTTAGTACGGCGAAGGCCCTCGCGAATCAGAGTTTTTTCTAGTTCTTCGATCATGTCTCTGAGTTTGCCAGTAGTTTTGACTCCTGCGAGTTTACTCTTGTCAGCCCAGTCTCGAATTCTAGGGGAAAGAAGTTCGGAGTCAATTCTCTGTTCAGGGCCCGATAAAACGATGAGACGCTCCACTTCGTTCTCAAGTTCGCGAATATTACCCGGCCATTGATAGTCAAAGAATTTTTCCATAGTGCGTTTAGCAAAGGATTTTTCAGAGAGGTTCTTCTCCCTAGTTCCTTTGCTGAGGAAGTGTTCGACAAGTAATGGAATGTCTTCTTTACGTTCTCTGAGAGCAGGCACAACTAGGCTGATCACATTAATTCTGTAATAAAGGTCTTCTCGGAAAGTGCCTTCTTCGACCATTTCTTTGAGATCTTTATTCGTTGCAGCCAGAACTCGCACATTCACTTTGATCTGTTGAGTCCCACCAACTGGAGTAAGTGTCCCTTCCTGTAACACGCGTAGAAGTTTGACTTGCATGGCCGGAGGCATATCGCCGACTTCGTCCAAAAACAGTGTTCCAGCATCGGCGGTTTCAAAAACGCCCTTTCTATCGCGGATTGCACCAGTAAATGCACCTCGCACATGACCAAATAATTCACTGTCTAATAGATTTTCATTAAAGGCTGAGCAGTTAACAGTCACAAACTGGGCATCTTTACGAGGTGAATTGAAATGGATAGCCTTTGCAATCAACTCTTTACCGGTTCCGTTTTCACCCTGGATGAGAACTGTGGACTCGGAAATTTTAATCTTATCGAGAAGCGAATATAGTTCTTGCATGGCCTTGGATTTGCCGATCATGGAGTGATAACTATAACGATTACCCAGCTGACTATTCAGATCATTGATTTTTTCGTCCCGTTTTGAAATTTCCGTATGGAAAGTGACGATTTCCTGGGCTACTAAGTCGACCAACTCAAAGAAATATTTCCTTTGCGCCTCTGAAATCACATTTAAACGTGAAAGAGCGGACTCAAATTGTTCTCCGTCCAACCCTAGTTCTTCGAGATGCGCCTTCAACTTGGATTTAGAATCTGAAGACGCTTCCTTATCAACATAAGAATAAGCGATGACAGCTCCAAGGATTTCGTTTTCATCAGTAATCTTAGAAATCAGTACATTCTCGATACCTGCGGGGCCCTTTACGATATTACGCACGCGGTCGTTTTCGAACGATTTTTCACTAGCTTGCTTTAAAAAATCAAAAAGATGGTTACGGGCTTTTTCTCTGCCAAGAAAAGCTGCCGACAAAGGACTTTTATATTCTTTCGACTTTCGGTCAGCATCAAAATTTTGAATTACCCCGCGTTCATCGACGAAGAAGATATCGGTATTGAACCACTGCGCGAGAATTTCTTCTAGTTTTCTAATCACATGAATATGTTTTAATTCTTCCCAATTAATCATACGTCCTACTCCAGGGCTTCAGCTACTCATTCAATAAATCAGCCCACTACAAATAGTATACACTTTTATTCAGGTATTAAAAGACCGAATAGAATTTTGACAACATGTCCCATTATTGATGTGAATTCAACAGGTTATTATGAATAAAATACTGTGTTAAATATGACAGCACTGTAAAATTACTGTCATCCCGCACTCTGGCTGGCTTTAGCCGGAGGAGGCATTTGGATTTGAATAATTCCAGGCAATATCTCAAGCCTGGCGCCCACTATGGTCTTGTTTTCAGGAATTTCCCCATCGATTTCAAAAATGGAATGCGTTTTCTGTTCCTGATTGCTGAGAAGGACTTCAAACTGCTTACCAGTGGCCAACCACACTCCCGGAATCTTTTCGCGCGACCCCAGGATCAGTCGGGAGAGACGTCTACTTTGTTCGAAGGGATTACAGGGTGCCATAACAAAAATATTAAGGAGTCCATCGTCAATTCGTGTGCTCGGATCCCAACAAATTCCCCCAGCATTACGCCGACCATTCATTATAAATCCATACGTAATCTTGCCCTTATAGCCTTCTTTTCCATCGACCTTCACTTCAAACTCCAAAGGCTTATATTGAGTCATTGCAACAGCGCCCTGGAGGACATAAGCGAGCCCGGTTTTATTGATAAGGGAACTTCCCAAATACTTTTTCTGTGTAAGAACTCGTTCCACAATAAGACCAGGAAATCCAAAGCTCGCAATATTGATAAAGTACCGATCCTTCGCCGGATGAGTACCAATCCACTGAATCTTTCCGAGATCCGATCGCATGGGCGTCCCTGTTTTGATAATCTCTAAACCTCTATTCCACCCGCTTTGTCTGCTGAAAAAAAACTCATTCGAGATCGTTTTGAAAAGATCGTCGCCGCGCCCCCCCGGAAGAACCATTAATACAGCGTCAGTCGAAATCACCTTATCATCTTCAAAAAAACCCTGAATCGCTTCAGAAATCGTCCCATCACCACCGATTACTAAAATCTGTTTAATCCCGCTCTTCAAAGCCACTTTAATCGTCTCACCACCCGGATTCGTGGGCCTGGTAAAAGTCACGTGAACTTCATTTTCTATTTTTCCCAATGCATCCAAAATGGGATTTTTGAATTCGTCCCAATCCCGCTCCAGTCTGCCGTTTCTAGCGCGCGGATTTGCTAAAATTAAAGTAGTGATATTCGTTTTTCGAGAATTCGAATTCTTGCTCATTCTGATCTATCTCTATTCTATCTCATTCTTTTAGTCAGGGAAAAGTTCAGATAATGCGATTATAGGAGTTTTTTCGCCCAGGACTTTTCCCAGAGAACTTCTAAGGTGCTGGGCGCAACGCGCGCTCACACACAGAATTCCGTCCGCCGTATGTTTATCACGCTCCCAGATATCACTGGCCATTTGTCTTGCCTGTTCAGAAAAAAGGTACGGATAGGCGCCTTCGCCTCCGCAATCAATGCAATCGTCGCCCTTTGCAAAAGGCTGCTGAATCTGGATCCCTTGTCCTTGCGCCCACTTCAACCACTCCTTAATAACATCTGTTTTTCCTAAGTGTCGATTATACCAAACAGACTCATGCAGGAGCCAAGGCGTTTTCTTTAGTTTTTGAAGCTGCATTTTGGAGTTGCTGGGATTCATCAGCATTTTCTCCCAGTGCAAAACCGCCGATACCCCATTCTGCTGCAAAAAATAGAGCGACTTCGGTTCCGTTACTTTACGAGATTTTTCTCCACCACTCCCCTGCCTTTTCAGGAACTGCTCGAGGCGTCGTTTTGCATTGGCACTATCGCCTAACTCATCAGCTAGATCGCCCACTGGATCTTCTGCATCGGTTATTCGTGCCGCCGCTTTCTCTGCTTCTTCCCACTTGTACTTTTTTCGCGCTTCAAAAAGTTTCAGCGCCACAGGCATATCGTAAACACAGTACTCAGTGCATCGCCCACACCCGGTACAATCATAAATCGGCCAGAGCGGGCCTCCTTGTGTCGCTTTCCCCGGCCAAGTTTCTTCTTTGTATAACAAACCCATTTTATTGCATGGAGTGACGGCATCGTTTGCACTCACCACAGCAGTGGGACAAGAAAAACGGCACATCTCTGGACAGTACACACAGACCATGGGCTGATGTGCATCGCCCCCGGGAAATCTTAGCAGGGTATGGTTCAGTATTTTTTTAGAGACCCATTTTAAAGGGGTTGAGACGATTTTCGGGATCGATCCCATTTTTCACCTTCCTCATGAAATCCAGCCACGGGCCTTTTTCTTTTCGCATCCACTCGGTCTTTAACAATCCTACACCGTGATGGTGGCTTAGCGATGCACCCGCTTCGAGAGCCGCTTTGAGCATCTCGTTCCAAATTTCATCATACCTCTCAGAGGAGGATCCAGACCAGCCAGAATGACTGACCAGCGAGAAGTAGATATTCGCTCCCGTGTGATAGAAATGGCTGAGGTGAGCTAAAATCACACCCAAGCCAACCTTCACTTTTTTTACTGCCGTGTAAACCTGCTCTAAATTGTCCCAGGTCGCAGCTATCTCGAACGTATCAACTATCGTCCGCTGGTGGCTTAAGATAAGTTGCTGTTTGTAGGAAACATCATAGCGATGCTCCCACCAATGCTCTCCCAATGCCGGACCCAAATAGTCGATTCCAGAGCTTAGCGCTAAATCTCGTGCTTCTTCGGCTTCGGCGTTCGACAGCTTTTTTCCACCCTCAAAAATCGCAACAATCGCAGCCCCACCCTTAAACCCAACTTTTTTAAGCAGTTCGGAATTCAGGGTCAGCGAAGTCTCCAGTGGATCATAGATTCGTAAAACCGCGGGTCGCATTCCGCGTTGTACCATCGCTCGAGTAAAATCCAACGCTCGAGTCATATCCGGCGCACCAAATCCCATCATCACTCTTGCTTCTGGAAACGATTGAACCTGTAAACACGCGGCCGTAAAAAAACAGAGCGTGCCCTCGGAACCCAACAATAATTGTGTCCAATCCGGACCCATTGCACTCCGAGGCGCTCTCCCTGTTACCGCAACCGTTCCGTCTGGGAGTACACACTCGAGTGAAAGCACCATATCTTCGATTTTTCCATATTTGGTAGATAGCTGTCCGGCAGAGCGAGCTGCTAGATAACCACCAACGCTACTACAGTAAATCGATGAAGGAAAATGTCCGAGCGTGAGATTCTCCTGATTCAGATAGCGCTCTAAATTTTCGCCAATAATTCCGGCTTCAACCCACACGACCATGGATTTTCGATCTATTGACCGAACTGCCCGCATTTGCTTGAGATCAACAACAACCTTGGGCCGTACGTCCTTGGCTGAAGCCATCGTTGCTCCGCAGACTCCTGATCCAGCACCGTAGGGATAAAGGCTTATGTCGCATTTGGTAGCCCATTTTACGATTTCTGCAACTTGTTCAGTTGACTTTGGCCAAACCACTAGATCAATCGTAGGTTGGGATGGGCCTTTTTCACGTAATTCCAATAACATCCGTGGCCATTGGTCTTGCGAGTAGCTGTGCAGGACTACTGGGTCCACGCTAGAGCGAATATCCTTTTTTAGCGTTTCCAACGCGGAAGAAAGCTTGCTACTTGATTCGCCTGATTCAGACTGACTTGGCATTCGCTATGTTCTCCGTTAGAAAAGATGTTGTGAAGAAATACCTTTATTTTGATAGTGCCTCAACGACAAAATGTTCGGAAGAGGCCGCACGAGAATTACTGCGATTTGCGACTGAAGACTTTGGTAACCCTTCCTCGGCTCACATCTACGGTCAAAAATCCGCACATGCCATTGCAGAGGCCCGAGCTTTTTTTGCCGAGCAGTTTCACGTCGAACCAAACCAGGTGATCTTTACCAGCAGTGGGACTGAATCCGATAATTTGGCGATTTATGGCAGTACTATGCCGTGGTTCCTCTCGGCGACCCGGCAAACTATTCGTGTCCTTGCGTCCGCAATCGAACACGCTGCCGTTCGCAATACTGTTGAATCATTGAACGCCTTTGGGGCGAATATTCATTGGATTCCTGTTCAATCGGATGGACAGATTGATTCTGAAAAATACTTGGAACTTCTGACACCGGAAACGTCATTCATCACCATTCAACAAGTCAATAATCTACTCGGCACGATTCTGCCTGTCGATGATCTTGCCACCGAAGCCAAATCCCGAGTGCGCGACTTGATCTTCCATACAGATGCGGTTCAGAGTTTTGGAAAAATTGACGTTCCAAGGGCCGGTTCTTCGATCGATCTTGTCTCCCTATCCGGACATAAAATCTATGGCCCGAAGGGTATTGGTGCTCTCATAGTTTTAAACAAAAGTCTTTTGACGTCACACCGACTCAGACCGCTGATCTGGGGAGGAAAACAAGAAAATGGCTTGAGGTCAGGCACGCAGAACGCAGGGCTTATCGCTGGATTTCACATTGCCGCCAAACGAACACTAGCCACCCAAAAACTTCGATTTCAGAAAGTCACAACGCTCCGAAACTTTCTCTATGATCGATTGAAGCATCATTCAGAAATTCACTGGAATTCGCCGATCGAAACGCCAGCGGTCCCTCATATTGTGAGCCTCTCCTTTCCTCAGCTACCGTCCAGCGCATCTGCCAGCACACTAGCGCAGCTTCTAGAAACATCGGGGTGTATTATCTCAGTCGGTTCCGCTTGTCGCTCTAAGAACCCAAAGCCCGATCCGGTATTAAAAGCGATTGGAATGCCCCAACGGCTTCAGAATACCACTCTCCGGATCAGCCTGGACGCCGAACTAGAAAAGGAAGATGTGGAAACTCTGGCCGACTCATTGGAAAAAGCACTCGCTCGAATTGCCAGAATCACCAAAATCAAAAGACCCGGGAGAGAAGGATAAAATTCACTTGGATAAGAGAACTGTTATACTTCGTTATCACGAAATCGCCTTGAAAGGGCGAAACCGAAAATGGTTTGAGCAGCGTCTTGCTACGAATGCCAAAAGACTCGTATCACGAGAGATATTAGGGGAGTTGTCTGGGGAGAAAGAGAAAATTTCGGCCACGCTTATCGATGGCCGCATTCTTCTCAAGGCACCTTGGACAAACGAAACTAGGAGTGCTCTCAGAAGACTTTTTGGCCTTACTAGTTTCAGCGCTGTACGACCTGTTAAAACTGATCCGCAAGCATTAGTTTCAGCCGGAATCGAAGCTTTAGAAGACTATCTAAAAGATCATGAAATGCCTGAGCGATTCCGGGTTCGAACACGTAGAAGCCATAAAGCGCTGTCTGCTACCTCAATGGAACTCGACACGCTGATTGGATCTGCCATCAAAACTAAGTATCCAACTCTAACGGTCGACCTAAAAAATGCAGATTTTACCCTAGGCGTTGAAATCCGTACCGAAGAGTCTTTTGTTTGGAGCACTTCTTACCAAGCGTTGGGAGGACTCCCCGTTGGAACGAATGCTTCAACTCTCACCCTGCTTTCGGGCGGGTTAGATTCGCCGGTTGCAGCTATTCAAATTTTGAGCCGCGGCTCGCCAACTTCATTTATTCATTTTCATGGCGTCCCATTTGTCGGAGACCAAGTTTTAGACAAAATCTGTCGCCTAGCAGAACTTGTGAATCGATTTCAACCCCATACTCAACCGCTCTACGTTATTCCATTTGGAAATATTCAGGAAAAAATCGCCTTAGCAGTCCATCCCAAGATGCGAACTGTCATTTATCGCAGAATGATGATTCGAATCGCTAGTGAAGTCGCTAAAAAGATCGGAGTTCTCGCCCTGGTCACCGGCGAAAGTCTAGGACAGGTGGCCAGCCAAACGTTAGAAAATCTCTCGACTATTAATTCCGTCGCCGAAATTCCTATTCTGCGCCCACTGATTGGAATGGATAAGGACAAGATTATTGAACTGGCCCAACGCTACGAAACTTTTTCCACCTCAATCGAACCCACCCTCGATTGTTGTACCCTTTTTGCTGATCGGCATCCTATTCTACGATCGACGGACAGCACCGCTCTCGAGCAAGAACGCAAATTTTCGGTCTCGGATCTAGTCGCCGAGGCGCTCTCAGGGATGAGAACCTTGGGCGGAAGAACTGGCGATCCGCTCCATCCGATCCAATAGCTCAATTAATTTGGGATTATTCCACTCTTGGGGTCCTACCCATTTAGTAATAATTTTTAAGTCGGGACTCAACAAATAAGTTTCCGGAAACTGATAGCTTCCAAAGTCTTCGGCTACTTTTCCCGAATCATCGAGTAAAGATAAGACATTTGATGGGAGTGACGCACCAGGCACTATTTTTAATGCATCTCGCCAATTTTGATCAAGGCTTATCGCTATAAACTTGAATCGCTTTCCTTTAAAGCGGTTCGCAAATTCAATCCATTTCGGAATTTCGTCTAAACAGGGTGGACACCAACTCGCCCAAAAATGAATTAACACAACGGAACCTCGTTGATCTCCGAGCCGTTGCTTTTTGCCGCGCCAATCAGTCAATTCAAAATTTGGTGCATAGCGGTAATTTAATTCGCTAGATGGTTCCGGAATTTGGTCAAGATTCTGACGCGAATGGATAAAAAATGTCGCCCCTATTACAATCGCAATAATCCCAATACTAACGCCGATGTAAAATTTGGCCGACGAAATCCTGATTCTTTGCATTCTTGAATTTACCTCTGTTTAGGGACAGGAGGGCATCGATCTTAGCAGAAAAAGTTGCAACATCAAATTATTAGTATTTATAATATTAATTGATGAGCCATGCTCTCGTGCTCAACGCTTCATTCGAGCCCCTTCATATCGTGACCTGGCAACGGGCTATTCAGCTTTTAGTCCAAGGCAAAGTAGAAGTTGTTGAGGAGTCAGAACACGAAGTAAGAACGGTTCGATTTACTATCAAAGTACCTGCCGTACTGAGATTGCTAAAGTACGTACCGTTGAAAGGCAAACGAGCGATGGTTCGCTTCTCGCGAGCTAATATTTTTCTCCGCGACAACCATATTTGCCAATATTGCGGAAAAAAATTTAATCGTTCCCATCTCACTCTGGACCATGTGATCCCTATTGTGCAGGGTGGCGGAAAGAACTGGGAAAACATAGTAACCGCTTGTAAGATCTGCAATCAGACCAAGGGCGGAAGGACCCCTCTTCAGGCCGGCGTACAGCTGATTCGCAAACCCAGAGAACCTCTCTGGCTACCAGCAGCTAGCCTCCAAGTAGGGTTTACTCGAACACCTGAAAAATGGCGAGTCTACCTGAAATTAGTATCTGACAAAGGACCTTCACCGTCCCTAGAAATGGAACCAATTTGAGCGCGACAAAAGGAAGTGACTATTTTGCAAGAACGTACGGAGACCTGCTATATGATCTCTGTGTTTCGCTCTTAAGAAATTCTGGCGAAGCTCAACTTGTCCTCAGATCTTTGTTAAAAAAAATGACCATTCAAAGTAAAAATAAGAAAAACGCTTACACGAAATATGAGCGCGCATGGATTTTGAGAATGGCCTGCGAAAAGCTGATCCATCTTTATAAGCAAAGTGATTTTCAAATACCGCCCGAAGAACAGATTAAACTGGACTCGAACGAGAGTGTCTCCATTCGGCTGAAGCAATTTGAGTCTTACTTTCATCGGCTGGTACCTGAGGATCAACTCCTCTTTCTTCTCAAAGAAAAATGGAAGATCCCAGATACTGAAATTGCCATGGCCCTGGCCATTCCCGAAGGATCCTTAAAAATACAACGTTTACAAGCACTGCGAACCTTAGAGGAATGGATTTGGACAAATCACTCGAAAAGCCATTAGAAGAATCACGACCATTAGACTGCTTTGGGATTCAATCTCACCTCAGCGAATTCCTCGACGAGAAACTTAAGTCTGAACTTGCAGATGCCGTAGACGGTCATCTCATTCATTGTAAGCAGTGCACACAGAGAAATCTCCACTACACTAATCTGATCGAAGCGATTCGAAGCCTACCAAAACATCCGATGCCCCAGACACTCAAGAAACCTTTTTTGTTTTTTGGCCTGCCCTGGTTCTCCAAATGGGAACATCTTCCATGGTACATCCGGATTGTCGCAGAAACATCTGGGATCATTGCAATTACCCTGATCGGGATCTCGTTGGTTCCGAAGATTCGATCGTTTTATGAACAAAAGATTGAAAGCCAACTCCGAGACTTTCGCGAGTCTGCTTCGGGAACCGGCGAAGGAAAGTTGACACCAACTCTCTCCCGAGATGCTTTGGTCATTCTACCGGCGCAAGATTCAGGAGATTCGATCGATGGCGAAGACGAAGATACAGAAGGAAAAGCCCCCCCGAAATCTGGAGATGACGAAGAAGATGTTGAAGCAAATGCAAAACCATTTCAAGGTCTAGCCCTCGCTCGACAAACGGAGCTCTGGCGATTTACGCTTAAAACCGTTAGTCCGGACGAACTCCGCGCCCAAGTAGCGAAAATTATTCAAAGCCTCAAAATCCAAAACGTTCACGCAGAAAACGGCATCCAAGTCCCCGGCGGGATCGAATTTGACCTATTGGTAGCCAAAGGTGTCGTACCACAATTGAAAGAACAGCTTGAGAAGCTTGCATCGCAGGCCTCTAACACAACCGAACCAAACCTCGGCACCACGGATACATTTTCTTGGTACAAGGTGAAGTACCGTCAGAAACTACCAGAAGGATATGTGAAGGCGGTTATCTGGCTCGCGCAACCAAACTATTGAGGGTCACCTACCGGTCCTCTGACACCATAGCAACTCCGATGAAAAAGTTTGCGGGCAATCGGGGTCCTCATCCATGAAGCATCGCCGCCCTCCATGGCGGCTCTTTTACGCTTGCCGCAAACTTTTTCATCAGAGTTGCTGTGAGTTCAGTGGAACCTATAATGCAAAAACTTCAGCAAAGACTACAGTGAAGCTACTATAACTTGGTCTGCGAAAGATCTCCAATTTCGCCTTTAAAATGCGCAGCAACTTCTTCGAGCGGGCCCTTGGGTCGAGCGAGATACCGTTTCGAAAAGTGAAATGGGATGATTTTCTTTACCTTGGCTTGGGTAGCAACCTCTGCCATGAACTGTGCAGTAAAGTGTTTCGTTTCGTCCGCAAGGTGTTGGTCTTCTTTGAGGAAGCAGGTTTCGCTATAAAACTCGTCGGCGCCTTCGGCGAGGGTGAGTAACTTTCGACGGTTCTCATCATTAGCTGCACCGTCCGTAGCATAAACAATTTTGTGTCGCTGCCGAGGAATGAGAATTTTCTTCGACAGGATCTTACAGTCGAATGACAGATGCGTACCAGAAACAGTTGGCACGTCCATTTGTTTGGACTTCGCGCGGTCAAATAAGTACCAGTGCTTCAAATCCGCAACCCACGGGCCGGGCCGGAGGCCGAGTTCTTTCATCACTTCGGAGTTCACGCTTACGGTTTCTTTTTCCTCAACGCTGTAAGCGAGAGAGGGTGTCCGATGATCCAGCTCGACAGTGTGAACATGAAAAATACCAGCATCTAAGACAGGCTTGAGAGGGTTCCATTCAGCAACAGTTTGCCTGGAAGAACGAAAGCCATCTCTCGCATGAAAATGGGTTGTGGTCATCGTCTTTTGGCGAGAGTCGAGATCGATAACCGTAAATTCGAGAGTTTGATCGTAAACAAGATTCCAAGTATAGCCCTGTAATTTACCAGCAACTCTTTCCGACGTTTGCGGTGGACCATAGATAAACGTGTTCTTCTCCGAACCAACGTGCACGCGAAGAAAAAGATCGAAACCAAAGAAATGATCGATGTGGCAGTGACTGAGAAAAATATATTTTGTTTTCAAAAGCTGTCGAGTGGTAAATCGACTCAAGTCACCACAATCGATCAGAAGGGCATCTTTTTCGTTGATTTCCCAGATATAGAGCGCTGGATCACCGAAGTGGCCGTTTGGAAATTCAGGTCGAAGAAGCATTCGCATAAAAACTACTCATCTATAAACTCATTGGTCCTTTAAGTAAACATCGAATGGACTCGGCGCCGTATTCGGCGGAGGAGGATCCTCGTGGACCTTAATCGATTTCGAAGTATGCGACATCGTAGTCCCAGTGCTATTTGCCCTAGGCTTTGCCTCTTTTTCTCCAGTGATCTCAGGCTTCTTCCGTTGCGAATCCGTGCTTAACTGGCCCTGGTTAGTCTGATTGGCAGGCTGATTTTGATCACCGTTCTTTCCGTCTGTGTTCTTTTGATCTTTCTTGCTCTCCTGTTGCTTCAGTTTTTCCTGATTCGAATTAAACTGATCCGCATAATCTTCCTGAGCTTCACTGAAGTTTTCGCGAAGAACACCATTGCCGCCTTTAGAAAATTGCTTCTTAAATTCCTCTGCGTTTTGCTTTCGTAATTCCGCGAGTCTCTTTTGAGTACCTTGGTCGCCGAACTGATTCATCAGCTGATCCCAGTCTGCCTTTGCCTTCTGAAACAACGTCTTGTTTGGCACCGGAACTTCTACCCCGTCTTTATCTTTCTTAAAGTCGAAAAAATCCTCTTCACGGGGTTGATAGGCAGTAATAGTTTCGTTTTCGTTGATAATATTTTTGAAAAAATCCTCATTACTGGATTTATCCGCAACTTCCTTTAATTTTTCGAAGTTATTCCGAACATCCTCCATCTGACTCGATTTGGTAATATAAGTATTGTAGATTTGCGGCTGTTCCTCTCCAGCTTTGAGTTCTTGGTTCAAATCCGCGCTGAATCGAGAGGAATGGCATTCCTGATTATCTGGGTTCTTTGAACATAAATACAAGAGCTTGGCTTGTTCGTTGTCCTTCAAGGCCTTTTTCATTTTTATAACCCACCACTTGTTAGCTTCAGTATAGTCTTGGACACACTCATCGATGTCATTCTTGCCCGCGACATCACAAAAATTTCCCATGAGAATTCGTTTACTATTCTCGGGGTAATTCTGATCCAGCAAGTGGCTCTGCTTTATCAAATATGTCTGGAGTTGAAGGGAGAGATTATCAATGGCTCGTTGATAATAGCAGGCCTGATCGCATTTCTGAAACTTGGAATCGACAAGCGCCTGGGTAACATTTTCTTTAGGGATTTGCTTAAGGCCGGTAGAAAAGGGAACCTTAGATTCACCAGCGCTGAGTGGCCAGCAATCCATAAACGCAAGGATGCCCAATAGGCAAACTACCCTAAATGATTTGGCAAATGAACGTTTTTGCGTTCTTTTCATACTCAACCTTCCATCTTCTATATTAAACGATATAACGCGTTGCCGAAAGCTCCTTTTAGATCACCTAATTATTTAATATTTCAAGGGAAAGGGCCAATCTCAGACGGAATATAAATTCAATTAATTTAATAACTTACCTCCTTTGCCATGGATCTACCTTGTGTTAGTAAAGTTGATTGAGGGCAAAAGATGTCACATCCTATAATCCACATCGTCGGTTTCGGGAGCCAAGGCTCCGCCTGGGCGCAATGCCTCAGAACATCCGGCTGGAATGTTCAAGTTTATCTCGGAAGTCGCGAATCACGTTCGTTTCAAAAAGCGGCAGAACTCGATTTTAAACCCAAGCTGCTGTCGGACTTGGCGACTACCTTAAACTCAAGTGATCCAGCCCAAACGCACTGGATAGCCACCCTCTGTCCCGACACCATTATAGGTTCGATTTACCGGGACTTCATTGCCCCTTCCCCAGCAACTATCAGAATAATCTTAGCGCATGGATTTGCCGTGTATTCGGGCGACCTAAAACCCAAATCGCCTTTGCATGAGGCGACTCTACTCGCGCCCAAGGCAATTGGGCCGAAGTTACTCGAAAACTTTAATAAGAACTTTCCCAGCAACCATGATTTAAGCGCAGCTTTATGCTGCAGCGAAGACGATCAGGCAAAACTCAGGTGGATTGCTAAAAGTCTTGGCTTTGATTCGGATCATTTAATTCCAGCGACTTTTGAGCAAGAGACCATTGGTGACCTGATCTCAGAACAGGGGCTCCTCTGCGGTGGAATTTTTAACCTTCTACTGATGACGTTTGAAGCAATGGCGCGCGCGGGTGTTCCGGATGCACTCATCCGAGAAGAATGTCTGACAGAGCTCGAGTTAATGACAGGAATGCTCAGAAGGCGTGGTCCTGCAGACACCTTCCGGGCCATTAGTCAGGCCGCACAAGCTGGAACGATCGCGATGGAAAAGCAGTTAGAAGCTGCAGAGTTCGAAAAGTTCTTTGAAAAGCAAACAGACAGTGTGACGAATGGCGAGTTTATCCGATTTTTCAAATCGGACGTTTGGAGAAGGGATGCAGACGAACTGATCCGAAAATTTCAAACTTGGGATGAACGATTTAGCAAATTATCGAAAGAGAAAAAATAATTCAAAGGAGTGTGGTAGCCATGAGTACAATTTCTATTCAAAAAGCTGTTACCGTTCCGTGGATAAAGTCGCTCAAAGGTAAAGAAAGATGTACGGCGCTCACCGCCTATGATTATCCAACAGCGGTATTTCTGGACGAAGCGGGAGTCGAAATAATTTTGGTTGGCGATAGCGTAGGAACCGTAATCTATGGAGAACCAAATACTCTTTCAGTAACTATGGATGATATGCTCAGACATACGCGTGCTGTGACTCGAGGAGCGAAGCGAGCATTGGTCGTCACGGACCTACCTTTCATGAGCTATCAGGTGAGTGTCGAACAAGCCGTAAGCAACGCAGGCCGATTTATCAAAGAGGCGCATGCACAAGCCGTAAAACTCGAAGGCGGCGGTGAAATGGCCCCCACGGTGCGGGCAATTGTAAGAGCTGGCATTCCAGTGATCGGCCATATTGGGCTCACTCCACAATCTATAAATGTAATGGGAAATTATCGAATGCACGGGAAGTCTCAGGCTGAGAGAGAGTACCTTCTAGAATCCGCGCGAGCTCTATCGGAGGCCGGGGCTTTTGCGATCGTTCTTGAATGCGTTGAAGAGAGTCTCGCTGCAGAAATTACGAAAGATGTTCCAGTCCCCACAATTGGAATTGGGGCGGGGGCGGTTTGTGATGGTGAGATTCTCGTTATCCATGATTTGGTAGGCATGACTATTGGGCACGTTCCAAAGTTTGCAAAGCCGCTAGCACAATTGAAGGAATCTTTTGTAGCGGCCGTACACGGATATATTGCTCGAACAAAAGAAGTAAAACAAACCGCGCAGATACCAGTTGATGGACTAACGCGAGAGGCTGACGTTGCAGGTAAAGAGCGATTCTCAAAATCATGAGGATTTCACTATGAACTCGTTTGTCACAGAAAATCTATCTTTCGTATTAAAAGGCAAGAAAGTTTTGATCGGCGTTACTGGCAGTATCGCAGCTTTTAAGGTTTGCGATATCGTCAGATATCTCAGAGATTGCGGAGCATTCGTACGAGTGGGATTGAGTCAAGGCGCCGAAAATTTTGTTACCCAAACTACACTGGAAGCCCTTTCGGGAAATCCTGTCCTAAGCGGTTTTTGGAATAATGGCGCCAGTACAGAGGCTAAATCAGAAAACACTGGCGTTGAAAATAATTTTCGACCAACGTTCCATATTGACTACGCCCGCTGGGCAGATGTCATGGTAATCGCTCCATGCACGGCTCATTTTATTGCTAAGATGGCGAATGGTTTTGCGGACGATTTGCTGTCAACGGAGCTTCTTGCCTTTAGAGGACCCGTTCTTATCGCACCTGCGATGAATCCAGCCATGTACGCACATCCTGCCGTTCAAGAAAATATTTTAAAGTTGAAGAGTCGAGGCGTGATTTTCGTTGGCCCGACCGAGGGCGATACTTCCTGTGGCGAAACAGGGCTTGGCAGAATGCTCGAACCCGAACAGATCGTCGAACAAGTTGCAGAGACTTTTTACGGTGCTGAAAACGGTAAAAAAGCGCTGATTTCTTTGGGACCGACTCTCTCGGCGATCGATCCTGTGCGCTACATCACCAATCGATCTAGTGGTCTGATGGGCGCTTCCCTCTGCTGGGCATTTGCTCAGGCAGGCTACCGAGTCACAGCAGTTTGCGGGCCTTCGAGTATTGCACTTCCACGAGGCGTTGAAACCGTTCGCGTTCAAACTAACTCAGAAATGGCTAAGGCAATTGCAGATGCCTTTCCAAAATCAGATATTTTTATTTCAGCAGCTGCTGTTCTGGACTGGACCATAAAAAATCCCGCTCGAGAAAAAATTAAAAAACGTGAAGGAACGCTACCCCTGGAACTTGAAGAAGGAATTGACATCTTGAGATGGATGGCAAGTCACAAAATGCCTCACCAATTTACTCTTGGGTTTGCAGCCGAAACCAACAATCCGATCGAAAATGGTTTTACCAAGCTGAGACTAAAGAAGTGCGACGCTATTTTTGTAAACGATGTTTCCAGATCCGATGAAGGCTTTGAATCCCCTATGAACAGTGGATGGTGGCTAAAAACATCGCAGGACCCGGTTCGTTTCGAGCGGTCTACTAAGCCGGAGTTAGCGAGAAAGATTCTGAATCAACTGATGAAACAACAAATCTGCAACACCGCTTCAGCCGTTCCTTCTAATCGCGAGACCTAAAGGAGTTCACCCTGAATGGGATTTCAGGACCTGACCTAAACTGCGCGGTTTGAGTCCTTTGAAGCGAGTCAGACTTTTGGGCCATTTTGCCCATAGCCTAAGGATACTGGATCCGTCCCTGGGTCTGAAACTACATCTTAATCAGATTTACTTTGGTTTACTCAATGAAAAGTGGATATTGACCGATCTGAAAAGGAAGGCAGGTATGGTGCTTTTTCAAAAACCTGATCTATTGAATCGCATTTCCAAAGCCCCTACTCTCATTGCCATCATTATCTCCCTGATCGGAGGTGGCTCCCTAGCGTACGCTATGGATTGGGAGCCCTACAGCACCCGTCCCGATATTCTATCCACTGAGTTTGCGCCACCAAAGTCAAAAGGAACACAGACCGAAAAAGGTTCGGGAAGTAAGAGACCCGCAGTCGAAGACAAACTCTGGCATAAACTACTCAGAGCACACATTGAAGCTGTTGCAGAAATTCTAACGATGTATCCGAACCATAGATTTTACTTTTTAGCGCGAGACTCAGAATATCTCTACGATACCGCAAAACTTCTGACACGGGACAAACCTGAGCTTTCTGACAGAATTCATCTGCTGAATGTTTCCAGAGCCAATATTGACAAGCCGGACGATCTCAAGGGTTATCTCAAACAAGAGAAAATAAGCGAAGATATCATTTCTGCGGCTAAACCCATTCTCTTAGTGGACACGGGCTTTAAGGGCACTATTCCTGAAGCTATTTCCAAACTCTTCAAACCAGAACAAAGACCTTTTTTACAAACTCATTTAATGTGTTCTGGTAACCCTGATCACCCATCCAATCGAGCCTTTTTGACCGCCATCAGTGAGACAGCATCTCGGCTAGACCCCATGAAAATGCACGGAGCAATTATGACCTATGAGGGGATGCCTCATTGGACAGACCGGTCTTCCAAGTTTGAACTGGTGTCGACGCCAGACGGCGGAAAACGTTACGAGCCGATGAGCATAAAGCCCAAAGCAGATGGAGAAATGATGTCGGATGGCAAAGTCTCTCGCGAATTTACACTCGAGACGATGAAAAAAATTAGAGCTTTTGTGGAAAGTGATGAAGCTAAAAGCCTTTTTAAGGAAAGATCCGAAACATGGAAGGAGCTTAAGACCGCTTTGGAGGAAAAAAAGGATTCTGCTCTTATCCCACGTCTCAATGCCCTGATCGAAACAAAAGAACCCAGCAAAGTGGCTATTGCGAAAGATTTTCTTGAAACCATACGTCGTAATTTTAAGACGATGGCAGCTCCCATTGCCGAATATAGGTACGATCAGGAAGGGATGGTTGCCGCCGAATCTGGACTTTCCAAACAAGAACTCATGAAGAGCTTTAAAGGATATCAAGAATATCTAACCGATGATCCGGCCGCGGGGATTCATAAGCTAATTAAAGGAAAGGACTTTGCAACTCTACGCGATATCCTGGGGGCGATTAAGGATCATCCATTCATGTCTGCACTTTGTAAAACTCTGATCGATCAAATGAAGGACTCAAATATTGTAAAAGACAGGGACCTTTTGAAGGAAATCAGACTTACTGCGAAAGCAATTATTCAAAAAGGATTTCCGTTGGAAGAAATTGCAAGAATCTTTTCCCTGCCTAGTACAAAAAATTGGAAAGAAGAACTGAATTTATTGATTCAGAGTAAGGAGAGTAAAGTGTATTCGGAACTCGTCGAACACGCTTTTGTCCAGCCCCATTCGAAAGACTGGGGAAAAGAGTTAACTTTGATTACAAAACTTAAAGATGATGAACAATCGGAGACGATAGGGGAAGTGATAGACGATGAGCTCCATAATAAAGTCGCCATTCTCTTATTTTCCCAGCCTCATTCTGCTGGATGGGGAGAGGCACTCACCGGGTTGATTAAAGGAACTAGTTTTGTGACTCACCAGGACTTAGCGATGGATGTATTCTCACAGCCACATTCTGTGAAGTGGAAAGGCCAGTTGCGGTTACTCATCGAAATGGGAGGACCCAATGTTCGGGAGTATCTTGCCAAAGATTTCTCCAAACCCCATGCAGAAGGATGGAAAGAAGATTTTAGATTTCTTCTTGAGATGTATCCAGAGGAAGGGCATCCAGACAACGGCACTATAGAGCAATTTCTAAAAGACAATCCACATCGATGGCCTCGTGCAGAATGCGAAGTGTTCCTGAAAGCCCTGAAAGTTCAAGTGACAGAAAGTAACCCCAATGCTCGAAAAATCTTTATGGATAATGAGTTCAACCGTTTATCTGCAAACCAGGATTCTTCGAGCGCGACGTGCACTGCAGATAGCCAGATGGCTCACCCTTCTTCAGGACAAGGCCAAAAACTAATTAAAGATTTAAACGATTGTAAATCTCCAATCATCGACAAACATTAAGGTGTGAGGTCTTGGCCTTCGTAGCCCTTATGAAGCTAAGTCCACATGATTGTAAGACGCTTTGCTGAACAAATACGCTACGGCGCTCAGCAACTCATTAACCGCCAGCGCTACCAGTGGGAGTCTTACGAGCGGCGCCGCCTTTTTGTGCAGCACCCATCGTGCCGTGTTCGCCACCTTTGACTTTGGATTTGGATCTAAACATCTTTTTAAAACGGTTTCCAAAATCAGGACTTGTAGCTTGCTTCTGTTCGGACTTTTCGCCCTCTGCGCCTTCTGGCTTCTTCTTACGCTTGCGATCGATAGCTGGGTGATCGACTAATTCGAGCACTGCCATTTCCGCAGCATCGCCCCATCGGCGATCAGCAAGTTTCAGAACACGGGTATATCCACCTGGTCGGGACTTGTAGCGTTCAGCGAGCGCGCCAAATAATTTCGAAACGACGAGATCACTACGGGTTCTATCAAACGCCAGACGTCGAGAAGCTGGAGAACCTTTTTTCCCAAGAGTGATCAGTCGGTCAACAACTCGACGAGTTTCTTTTGCTTTCTGAACAGTCGTAATAATCTGTTCTTTCTCAATCACAGAGTTGGCCATGTTGCGAAACATTGCCATACGATGGGATGTATTTCGTCCGAATTTACGACCGTTTACCTGATGCCTCATAAAAGTACTCCTAGTCTGGCTACCGTTTTTTCGAAGCGACGCTTCTGTCTTCTAAATCTTGCGTCAACTCGTCGCTGCCGCTCTAACCAATTAGTCTTCGATACCCTCATCATCACCATCTACTGCATCCAGATCTTCCGCTTTTCGGCGATCATTCATGAGGCGACTCTCATCAACGTCAGTATCAGCTGGCTTCAATGGCTGCGAGGGCGGAACAAAACCGTCGAGTTTCATTCCCAAGCTCAAACCCATTTCACTCAAAATGTCTTTAATTTCGTTCAAAGACTTTCTGCCAAAATTCTTTGTCTTGAGCATTTCAGATTCAGTCTTCTGAACAAGTTCGTAAATATATTTAATATTAGCATTCTGAAGACAGTTGGCCGAACGAACCGAAAGTTCTAGTTCTTCTACTGAACGATACAGATTCGGGTTAAATTGGGCGCCGCCCTCTTCCTTCATCTGAATGATCGGTTCTGGTTCCTCTTCAAAATTCAGGAATACCGAAAGCTGATCCTTCAGGATTTTTGAACCTAGGGATACAGCATCTTCAGGATGAACGGATCCATCGGTCCACACTTCAAAAGTGAGCTTATCAAAGTCTGTTCTTTGACCGACGCGGCTTTGGGTCACCGTATAGTTAATTCGTCGGATGGGAGAGAAGAAGCTATCGACTGGAATCCAGCCTACTGGCATTTCTTCTGTCTTGTTTGTTTCGGCTGGACGGTAACCTCTGCCTCTTGAAATTTGAATTTCAGCGCGTAATCGACCGCCCTGACCCAGAGTTGCAATGATTTGCTCAGGATTGAGCACTTCAATCTGGTTCGAGACGGTAATATCTGAAGCTCTGACAAGGCCACCACCAGACTTATCAATCGTCACGGTAGTCTGTTCAGCTCCTAACAGCTTGAATCTGACCTCTTTCAGATTGAGTATGATTTCCGCCACGTCTTCCTTGAGATCGGGAATACCGGTGAACTCATGCACAACACCATCGATCTTTACTGCCGTCACTGCAGCACCCTGCAACGATGATAGTAAAACTCGCCTGAGCGAATTTCCGAGTGTTAAACCAAAACCTCTCTCTAGGGGCTTTGCGATAAACTTTCCGTATGATCCGGATAATGATTCCTTGTCTACGTCCAAAGCCTTCGGTTTAATTAAGTCACGCCAGTTTTTCTCTAAACTACTCATAGCTCTCCTATGTAACGATCGAATCGCCTACTCCAAATAGATTCGAGCGGCTAGATTACAATCCCTCTCCCATTATTTCGAGTACAATTCTACTACTAGTCGTTCTTCCATAGGTGCAGTAAGATCATCTCGTGACGGGAGGTCGCGAACTCGAGCCTTCATTGTCGCAGAATCCAGCTCTATCCATTGCGGAACTTCTCGTCGCTTCACTGCTTCCAAGGCGCCACCGACTCGTGCAACACCCTTACTATTTTCACGAACCTCGACCATATCACCTTTTTCTACAAGATAGGAAGGTATATCTACACGTTTGCCGTTGATAGAAAAATGACCATGTCGAACTAAATGTCTTGCTTCGGCACGTGAATTTGCAAACCCAGACCGGTAGGCTACGCTATCCAAGCGACGTTCGAGCATGCACAATAAGTTTGAACCAGTCACACCCTTCATTCGCTCGGCAGTCTCAAAAAGGTTACGAAACTGCTTTTCCAGCAGCCCGTAAATTCTCTTGATCTTCTGCTTTTCTCGTAGCTGCAGCCCGTACTCTGAAAACTTAATTCTTCCTTGCCCATGTTGTCCGGGCGGGTAACCACGTCGATCAAAGCCACACTTATCGGTGTAGCATCTGTCACCCTTTAAAAATAACTTCTGATTTTCCCGTCGGCATAACCTACAAACCGGGCCAGTACAACGTGCCATAATTAGACTCTCCTCCGCTTCGGTGGGCGGCAACCGTTATGAGGAATAGGCGTTACGTCTTCAATATAAGTAACACGTAACCCTGCTGAAACAAGTGCTCTCAGAGCTGATTCTCGGCCCGCTCCAGGACCACTTACAAAAACTTGAACTTGGCGCATTCCATTTTCAACGGCTTTTCTAGCTGCGTCTTCTGCCGCTACCTGAGCCGCAAATGGAGTGTTCTTTCGTGAACCTCTAAAGCCTTTTCCGCCCGCACTCGACCAGCAGACTGCATTTCCCATCGCGTCTGTGATCGTTACGATCGTATTGTTAAACGAGGAAAGAACATAAACATTTCCTGAAGAAACGCTCTTCTTTCCCTTCTTCACTTTGCGAGCCGCAGCCTCAGGAGCTGTTCCAGCTGCGCCGCCTTCCTTCTTTGTTTCTTCTGTTTTCTGCTCTGCCATATTTACCTACTTAATCCTACTTCATTGCCTTGACGGACTTCTTACCTGCAATTGCGACTGCTGGACCTTTGCGAGTTCTTGCATTTGAATGGGTACGTTGACCCCGAACAGGTAGACCTTTTCTGTGGCGAACGCCCCGATAGCATCCTAAATCCACTAGGCGTTTAATATTGAGGCTAACCTCTCTTCGCAAATCACCTTCCACTCGACTAGCGCGATCAATGATCTCGCGAATTCGAGCTACTTCAGACTCAGCGAGCGTATCAGATTTCTTGTTTAAATCGATACCCGCCTCTGCCAGGATCTCTCTGGCCGCAGGCCGACCAATTCCGAAAATATAGGTCAGTGCTATTTCCATCCGTTTACCACGTGGAAGATCTACTCCCGCTATGCGCGCCACTTTCTACCTTCCTTTCAAAACTCTCTCTTTTTAGAAGTGAGTTTGATTCTTTGTTACTACCTAACCCTGCCTCTGTTTGTGGCGTTGATTCGAGCAAATCACACGAACCACACCTCTTCGGCGGATCACTTTACACTTGTCACAAATCTTTTTTACCGATGCACGTACTTTCATAATTACTCCGTTCGGCCCTCAACTACTTCACTCGGTAAGTAATTCGTCCCCTAGTTAAATCATAGGGCGACATTTCTACTGTTACTCTGTCTCCAGGAAGAATCTTGATGTAATTCATCCTCATTTTTCCCGAGATATGAGCCAAAATTTTATGTCCATTAGATAATTCCACTCTAAACATTGCATTCGGAAGTGGCTCGATCACTGTGCCATCAACCTGTATTGCGTCTTCCTTGGCCATTACTAAATTGTCCTAGTTAATTTCATAAATCATTTCTCTTTCAAGTTACCAATGTCAAAATCTCGGGGCCATTTGGCATGATTGCAATCGTATGCTCAAAATGGGCCGAAAGTGAATGATCCACGGTGACTGCTGTCCAACCGTCTTTCAGTACCTTTACCTCATGGCTACCCGCATTAATCATCGGTTCAATAGCGAGAACCATGCCCGTTCGAAGCTGCAAGCCCTTCCCTTTAGAACCGTAATTAGGTACCTGAGGATCTTCGTGAAGTGCTCTACCTATACCATGGCCAACGAACTCCCTTACCACACCATATCCATAAGACTCAACATAATTTTGAATTTCA